>Ga0153958_1000284_pt1 | contig 12229 bp, 20 predicted proteins | sample TSFL042MetaG_FD_104719 | JGI IMG/M metagenome (GOLD analysis project Ga0153958, IMG submission 104719) | Attine ant fungus gardens microbial communities from Florida, USA - TSFL042 MetaG | ecosystem: Host-associated > Fungi > Mycelium > Unclassified | place: USA: Florida, Wekiwa Springs... | reverse complement strand
TAGTAGTACTAGCTCAGTTTACGGTCTAAAAGCGCTAATGTCCACCTTCCAAATTCTAATCATGCACATGGCTGGTCGGCCGGGAGCTTATAGCCGCTCGAGCATCGCAGATCAACTATATCGTATTCACACAGAAAATCACTGCAACAAATGAGTTCTGTGCTAGCCCATACATCGGACGAGTTTCCAGTTTATTGTGAAGGCTAACATAACAATGCGCCCAACACTCCCTGAAAAACGACTCCACTTCTAATGGTGTGCTTCCTTTGCAATTTTAGCAGCGTATGGATTTTTAGGATCTCTGGCATACGTCTCCGCTATAACACCCTTTCAATCTTAGGTAAATGTGGAAAAAAGATGCAACATACAATGGACACCCATATCCTGCATCTTTGAGACGAGATAGAAGGTGATAGTACTTGCCAAGAGGAAAGGCGCCATGGGCCTCAACACCTGGTAATAAGAGTTAGCCCTAGAGAACTTGCGGGACGCGAAGTGGAACATGCAGGAGTGGACCACTTGCGAAGACCGAGAAAAGCCATAGGTGTAATCTAGTAGATGGTTTTGAGATTTCAAGTAGGGTACCAAGAACAATCTGGACTCACTGGAAAGGACTGGAGAAACGAATGCAGTGAACAGTGTATAAGGACGAAACCGGGGAACTTGAACTGACCACGTGTATTTGGAAGGTACTTCGCACGCTCTTACACACTACTTGGTAACACGTCCCAGTAACGCTCGAGCTCGCTGTCTTTCGCGTCGCGCAGGTCATCATGGCAACAGAGGCCCCATGCTACACAGTCGTATTTGAAGATACCACAGAGAGCCCATCCACGCAAGAACTTAAGGCCTCTCTCGAGAAAGGTTCTGATGAAGACAGACTAGATGCATTGCGTAGGATCATAGTGTCTACGATCAATGGGAACCCTCAGGTATGCTTGCAGGAGTATTGTTCGAAATCTGCGATACTGGTGCTAATGTCCTGATGGTGAACTAGCCGACGCTCTTAATGCCGATCATACAATATATCATGCCCTCCAAAAACAAACAGCTCAAAAAGCTACTTCACTTCTACTGGGAGGTGTGTCCAAAGTATGATGAGAACGGGAAACTCAAGCAGGAAATGATACTCGTTGTGTATGTCTCTTTCTCCTCTTGTCAAGCATCTACTCATTTTATCCAGTAACGCCATCCGAAACGACTTGGTGAGTTCAAGCCCAAACTCAAACTTCTGAGGCGTTTCCCCTGATAATTCTTGCAGCAACATCCAAATGAGTACATCCGCGGTGCCACCCTTCGTTTCCTTCAAAAGATATCTAAAGATGCCGAGCTCCTTGAACCTCTTATACCCACCTGCCGGAGCTGTCTCGAGCACCGTCACTCCTATGTCCGCAAGAACGCCGTATTCGCTGTATACACTATCTACCGCGAATATGAGCACCTTATTCCAGACGCCCCTGAGCTCATGCAGACCTTCATAGCCGCAGAGTCTGACGCAACATGCAAGCGGAACGCATTTGTATTCCTGGCACATTGCGCAATGCCCAAGGCTGTGGAGTGGTTGATTGGAGTTTACGATCAGCTAACGAGCCTGGACGAGCTTTTGCAGATGAGCATCATAGAGGTTATCAGATTGGATTGTAAGAACGACACGACGCATCGAGTAGGTGCCCATCTAGCACGTGTTGTCTCAAATGTCTTATGCTCTGCAGCCGCGGTATATTAGATGCATGTTTGAATTGCTGAATTCATCATCGCATGCGGTGAAGTATGAAGCTGCCACGACACTCACGACACTCACGCAGAATCCCGCTGCCGTAAAGGGTATGTGTATGGTTGGGTCTAATGCGTATGTCTGCTCATGTCTTTATAGCGGCTGCCTCATGCTTCGTTAATCTTGTCATCAAAGAGTCGGACAACAACGTTAAACTGATCGTGCTAGATCGCCTGGACACCCTGCGCTCCAAGCACGGACACATCCTAGACGGATTGATTATGGACGTCTTGCAAGTTTTGTCGAGGTGCGAATGTTGATCGAGTAGTGTTACACCCATCACTAAGTTCTATTACATTAGCGCTGAGATGGAAGTGCGAAGAAAGGCTATGAGCATCGTGCTCAGCATGACCTCGACTCGGAACGTTGAGGAGGTTGTACTCTTTCTCAAGACGCAGCTGCAGCGGACACAGGAGCGAGAATTTGAGAAGGTCTGTGTTGCGTCCCGTACACTCGCATATCAGATTAACGCATACTGCAATAGGCACCGGAGTACAGGCAACTTCTGATCCAGTCTATCCATGTACTGGCTGTCAAGTTCTCAGAGGTGGCCGCAAATGTCGTCCATGCACTCATGGAGTTCCTTGGAGATTCCAACAACCCCTCTGCATTGGACGTCGTCGCTTTTGTGCGGTTTGTTTTTTCCCTTGTTACGTCCCAGTTCTCCCGAACTTATTTGACTACCAACACAGCGAGGTCGTCGAGAAGTTCCCACACCTCCGGCAGTCTATATGTGATAAGCTCATGCAAACCCTCACAGAGATAAAATCGGGCAAGGCATTCCGTGGGGTTCTCTGGATCCTGGGCGAGTACGTTGAAGGCCTCTCAGACATCCAAGTTACATTCCAGGAGATTCGCAAAGTGCTTGGTGAAATTCCGATTCTCGCAAGCGAGCAGCGGTTATTGGACGAAGCTGGCGGGGATGAAGAGGTTAAGGAGGAGAAGAAGGTAGATGGAGGTGGGCGGCCAAAGGTGCTCGCTGATGGGACGTATGCGACCGAAACGGCGTATTCGAGCGCCGGCTCCGCGAGATTGGAGGCTATCAAGGCTGCGTCAAAGCCGCCACTACGAGGTGTGTGACATGCGCTTTCATTACGTTTGAATCTCTTTTGAAGTGTGCTTTTAGCTCTCATATTAGGAGGAGATTTCTTCACTGGCTCAGTACTTGCTTCGACACTGACGAAGCTCGTGCTGCGCTTCGATGAGCTTGCGAACGATCGTCCGAAGGCCAACGCTCTCCGCGCTGAGGTGCGTACTCTTTTGCCAAGTTTTCTACTTACTAACAACCATCCAGTCTATGTTAATCATGACGTCCATTATCCGAGTTGGCCAGTCAAAATTCGTCACCGTTCCAATAGACGAAGATTCCAACGAGCGCATTCTCAACTGTATACAAACCCTGAGCGAACACCAGGGGGAGCCCATAGTTCACGATATCTTCTTGAAAGACACAAAGGCGGCGTATTCCAAGATGCTCGTCGCGCAGGAGGTACGAGTGTACTCTCCTCCACTCCGGATCATGTTACTGATGGGTACACAGAAAAAGGCGGCGGAAAAGAAAGAGTCGGAAAGCACGCGAGACCATGTCGTGCAAGTGGACGACCTGCTAACCTTCCGTCAATTCTCGAAGAAATCGGCGGACGATCCTATCGATGTAAGCTTTTTATCATCTGTATGATTCATCACCAATTATTCTTGTTGCAGTACGTTGAGGACCTCGATAAGGCGACGGGTGCCGCTGAAGTGCGGGAAGACTTCATTTCAAATCTCAGTCGCATATCTCAGCTTACGGGTGGGTCCTGTCGTGCGGCTCCCATCTCGGATCTCGGTGCTCATAGTATCTAGGTTTCTCTGATCCTATATATGCGGAAGCATACGTCAAGATGCACGGATTTGACATTTTGCTTGGTATGTATACCTCATCAGATTCTTATGTCATGTGATGCCTAAGCAGCCGTATTTAGATGTGCTCCTTGTTAACCAAACGCCCAATACGCTGCAAAACCTTTGTCTGGACTTCGCAACGCTCGGAGACCTCAAGCTGGTCGAACGACCTGCCGTATATACGATAGCTCCCCATGGATTCCAGAGCATCAAGGCAACGATCAAGGCAACTACGAAACATACCTCATTGCTCGTTGTCCGTACTGATGAATCGTTCTAGGTTTCGTCAACAGAGACTGGCGTTATCTTTGGCAGCATCCTTTGGGAGGGTCCTGCCCTCACCGAGTGCTGCGTCATCTTGAATGACATTCATATTGATATCATGGACTACATCAAGCCCGCATACTGCAGCGAAACACAAGTATGTTTCCGCTGGTGCGACTGTCTACATTTACTGACCCCATCGTCAAGTTCCGTAGCATGTGGACGGAGTTTGAGTGGGAGAACAGGGTGAACGTATCGACGAACATGTCGTATGTCTCGTTTCCTTGGTTTTAATATCCAGTGCTCGCTCATGTGCCCACGTAGCGATCCTCGCGACTACCTGAAGCATGTTATGAAGTCTACAAATATGTCTTGTCTCACGCCCGAAGGAGCCATGTCAGGCGACTGCGATTTCTTATCCGCCAATATGTATGCGCGAAGTCTGTTTGGTGGGTTTTTTTTACTTTGCCCACCAGTAGCTTGGTGTTTAACATTGCAACCCACAGGTGAGGATGCTCTGGCCAATCTCAGCATCGAGAAAACGGACGCTGGGATTGTAGGCCATGTTCGCATCCGGAGCAAAACGCAAGGCATCGCTTTGTCGCTGGGCGACCGTATTACGATGTGTGAGTATTCCTGCAACGCGTTCGACCTTTTATATTGTATTAATGGTAGTGTGTTCGTAGCTCAAAAGGATAATAAACCATCTATATAGAGCATGTCGTACCCGGCGTTGTCGTAGTAATACTCATTTGAGACCTGCAAAGGTCGGATCGGAGCCTTATTTTGTCCAATCGAGGATACAACCTTGATAAAATCAACAACAAAGTCACACATTTAGCTGCAGGCAAACCCAAGAATGTTCAGTGCAAGCGCTTCATCGCTTACGCAGCATCTTTCAATGAACGATGTTCAGCGCTCAGTTTCCACGACACGTCCACTGAGAACAGCGTGATCTCAAGAATGCGTAGCCACACGGTAGAACTTCTATCATGGTGGTTGTCGTGATAGTTATCACTTGATCTGGTGAGGAAATACACGTTTAATCCCCCAAAAAATCGCTCCAAGAACACCACAATGACTGCTGCACATAAACTCTCATGACTTAACAACTGCAGCAGTTGTGAATCTTGTAATGCCCAAAATCAAAACATTCTTCCTACGAAGGGCGTACGCCGTTTTATTCTCAATCAGACCATACTGTGGAGGTGAGGAAATGCAGATAGGATTGGAGTGAAGCACATGAGTATTCTTGGTATTCCGCAGTAGTGAAAATATTTATCACTAAATTCAGTTGCAGCTTTTCGCTGGTCATCATCGATTGATCATCCCTGCATCTGTTCCTGGTTTTGCTGGGCACCTTCTAAACCGATGAAATGTCAAGTGTTGGGTTTATCTTCACTAGCAACAGCGCATGCCCGGAACAACCAGTGAAACATTGTTGGTGGATGATGTAATACGAGTCATTCGTGGTGTTTGTGTTCAAGTCATGATTGCATGAGAGTATGACAGTAGTATATGATGCATAGTGGGAACCTCATACGAGTAGTAAACAGTACACCACGTTTAGATGGTAGTCTCGTAAGGAACTGGCGTCATAGTTTGAGGCGTGTTTTGTGCAACTGAGACAGTGTGTGCCTCCCGGGGGAGAGCAGGGACGCGCTTCACTGAAATGCGCTCTGAGGAGGAATTATAAGGTGTCTGTTGTATATAAGATATCCGTCCCACTCACCGCCCTTGGCTTTTGCTGCGGCATGTGCGTCACGGTTCCGCTTCACCCTGTCCAAGAATTCCTGCCGACATTTCGAGTGTTTCACATGCTCAACACGAAGGTTCACCCGCTTCTCGATGTAGCGGTTGCCAACGATCTTGTAAACGATAACACCGACAGCGTGGGGAGTGACGTTGTAGACAATGCCGGTACGCCTGAAAGACCTTTTTAAACGATTGATGACAATTGCGACTCTGATGTAACGCACCCGTGGTAGTATTTGTGAGGCATACCCTTCTGTTGGGCCGAGTTGGCTTTAATATCAACGAAGTCACCAATGCGGTAGTTGACGAGGTATGTCGACAATTTGACGGGGCCATGGTCTGCATACAGTATCAGTCATGACAATTTCCACAAGTTGATGCCAGAACTGACCCTTGAAGCCCCGCTTGAACATGTCGCGCGTACGCGCACGGTAACCGAATGAGTGAGGCATCTTGAAGAACTTGTGTGGAACGTCAACGACAGCGCAGAGAAGAAATCCAAGAGACGTACTGTATCGTCGGCGGCGGTGTCGGTATTGAGTACGGAGAAGCTTGTTCCACCGGATATCCCCGGGTGGCTTGTTGGTACTTTACAGTTGTGGCGCAGGCGAAACTATCGTCCCAATTAGGCCGCCAACCACTTTGTGTACACCGTCAAGGCCATCCCTCAAGAAAATGCCCAGGTATGGAGGACTTTGAACGTGTTGAATAGAATATTGAGCACCTTTATAGGGCCCCGCGGAATCACAGTAAAACGTGAGCGTTTCACTCTTCAAGATCCATTGTGTGGAAGCTTTCGGCTTGCTGATTCCTATCGTTTTAATCCTACAGATACAAAGTCCCTCGTCGTCCATTCGGCTCAGCTCGTCTCGATGCCGAGTTGAAGGTATGATTTTGCCTGAATCGCAAGACGTGATTTCTCATGTTTGAATCGTATAGCTTGCCGGCGAGTACGGTCTACGAAACAAGCGCGAGATCTGGCGCATTGGTCTCATTCTTTCCAAAATCCGACGTGCAGCTCGTGAGCTGCTCAAACTTGATGACAAGGATCCCAAGCGTCTCTTCGAGGGTAACGCCCTAATTCGTCGGCTCGTGCGGATTGGTGTGTTGGACGAGACCCGCATGCGTCTGGATTACGTGTTGGCATTGAAGGTGGAGGACTTCTTAGAACGTCGTCTCCAAACGCAGGTCTTCAAGACCAATCTCGCAAAGAGTATTCACCACGCCCGTGTTTTGATTAGACAGCGTCACATTCGGTACGCACGGATAAATTTCTACCGCTCTCATTCTGAACATCGCGTAGTGTTGGCAAGCAAATTGTCAACATCCCATCGTTTGTCGTCCGTCTTGACTCCCAGAAGCACATCGACTTCGCTCTTACATCGCCATATGGAGGTGGACGCCCTGGTCGTGTCAAGCGCAAGCGTGCCGCAGCTGCCGCAAAGCGGGAGGAGGGTGGCGACGAGGAGGAAGAAGAGTAAATTTTCTGCACGTTTATCTCCATGTCATTTTCACACTTATGTCGTCCCCATGCTATGGACACATGCAAAAGCACCCTTCGACGCACTTGAAACAGATAACTGGGACTGACGCGATAGCTCATCATACTGAGTCACACGCCATACTACAGGTGCACCACACGACGAAAGGAATGCAAATAATAGAGTGACAAACGGAGTCTCGAACAAATGGAGGTGTCGAGCAAGTGACGTGACTTCGCAAACAAGAGAGGAACATCATTTCGAACTTCATCACCCATTTCTTGTTCAACAACAAGGCTTGCAAGGTGAAGGAGAGTTCTCTGTTGAGCGAAGCATGGTAGAGATGGCAGCCTCGCCTGCGTCCTTAGTTTCGGGGTTATGTCACCATGCAGGATATTGGCTGCCTACTACTAGTAGTAGAGATGGCTAGGGGTCATCATCGCAGCTCATGATACTATCATCTCACTTACCACCTCCGCATTAAAGAGGCCATATACACGGGAGTGCGGCGTGTCAACTGATTTTCGGACGTGATATACATATTGCATGGTTCATTATGATGTTCCAGCTCGAAAGAAATCATGATGTCCCTCGCGTTCTCTGTCGTGTCTTAATGACCATTAATGTTTGACTCTATCTTTTCACTGTTGCTATGATCATGGACTCAGGCTACTTGCATTGATCAGACCCTCGGATGAAGGTCATACCACGTTCGATCACGCACTCATGAATATGTCGAAGCCTTACCATAAGTTACCGTGCCCTGATTTACACCGTTCATAACTGCTGCGTGTTTGATCGACAAGGAATTATTCAATACTCCCTCATGCGACGGGGGAAAGTATTTTTGGCCCATGAAAGCTTGAATATATCAACTCAATGGGCCCACATCGCCAAAAGTCCAAAAATCTGATGGCACCTGATATGGCAACCTAATGTCACAACATGTCACATCATTGCTGTCAGGACCATCAGGAGAGCCAGCGTGACATGACAAAGAATATTGACAGATCCTAAAACTGAAAAATTTGATCAGCGATCACGCAGACTGCCGAATGTTCATCAGGCGCATCAGTCAATATATTGTAGAGTTGGCTAACATGACCAAGATCCTAAAACTGAAATTATTATCATATCAAGCAGACTGCTGAATGTTCGCCAGGTTGATGGAAGTGTGTCAGTCAATATACTCTAACATGGCCAAGATCCTAAAACTGAAATTATTATCATATCAAGCAGACTGCTAAATGTTCGTCATGTTGATGGAAGTGTGTCAGTCAATATAATCTAGAGTTGGCTAACACGATCAAGATCCTAAAACTGAAATTATTATCATATCAAGCAGACTGTTAAATGTTCGTCATGTTGATGGAAGTGTGTCAGTCGATATAATCTAGAGTTGGCTAACACGACCAAGATCCTAAAACTGAAATTATTATCAGATCAAGCAGACTGCTGAATGTTCGTCAGGTTGATGGAGGTGCGTCAGTCAGTATATTCTAGAGTTGGCTAACGCGACGAAGATCTTAAAACTGAAATTATTATCAGATTAAGCAGACTGCTGAGTGTTCATCAGGTTGATGGAGGCGCATCAGTCAATATGACTAAGATCCTAAAACTGAAATTTTTATCAGGACTAAGCAGACTGCTAAATGTTCATCAGGCTGATGGAGACGTATCAGTCATATTAAGAGTGCCGAGTATTTTACAGTATGCCAGTGTCGGATCAGACTAACCACAAAATATAAGCACATGTTGTTCAGGTTCTACTAGCGCAGATATGAAATGACACTCTTGTAACGTGAAATTGAAACATATTAGTTCCTACAGCTCCTTTTAGAGGCAGCCATGCTACCACCCACATTCCTGACCTGTCTGCGGGAGGAAGGAGTATCCAAAGTACCTTCAACAGCAGAGTTATTATCGTCATCATTGATGATCTGTTCCCTTGTTTTCCGTTTCCGGGACGTATTGGTGTCTAATGCTGTAGCATCATCCATGGTATTCGAGGAGGGACCTGGGGTGGGTGATGGTGATGGGGAGGCACCAGGCAGCACACTATTCCTAGTTGGCAAATCGTCAGGTTCCACCTGAGTGCCGCTATCAGTAATTATATAGTAGTATAATGGGGAGCATACCTGATGATGTGCCGCTACTATACGCATCTCATATTGTTTCTTCATTAAAGCAAGGTCGTCATCTTCGTCTTCATCTTTGCTTGAAGATGTGCCTTCCTTCTTGCCAAATACATTCCTTAATAAAGTCAACATACGACATCAAATAGAAGAAAAATAATACTAACTCATTCCACCAATCAAGCAACGACGCTGCCCATGTTTGATCAGGTGCCTCTTGGATTGCCCTAATAATGCGCTTATAGACATCACGGTAGTTGTATAGACCATCAATCTCCTGCCACTTATCGCGTGCAGCAATGCTGAATCGAGCCTATAAGTCTCATTAGATAGCCAATAAAGAAACACCCATATTAAAATACATACTTGAACAAATGCATACGCGATGTGCTCCGCCTCAACTCGTTGCATTTGATGTAGTTTTCCATTGCCAGGGTGGAGATGTTTCGCCCCACTGGCATCTTTGACAAATACGGATGACGGGGATGTGAATATATGAGAGAAAACCTACCATGTACACATGTGAGATGTTTTCAAGGAAAAGGGAAGGAACTTACGCGCTGCAGATAATAGCCCTTTAGGAAACCTTCCTGGACATTCTCTGGATCAAACTCTTCACCAGGTGGATTACCTGCATATGCGAAAGCAGGCCATCCACCTGCCCGCATTTCGATCTCACCATTCTGAAGTTGTGCCTGCACACTGCACCACCAATGAGATGACATCGCAGTTCAGATATTGGATGATTAATACCTCTTTGGATTTTCGTGATACGCTTTCGCATGTTTGATAGGGCAGAGCATAGCAGCTAACTGAGGGTGATTCACCCCCATCCTGGCACGAGATTTGCTTTCCATAAAAATCGGAGGCTCCAGCCCCTTCACTGTCGGCTCTAGGACTGCATACTGTGAGATAGAACTTTTCAAGTGGCTGGAATCATCAGCTCGAGCTTGCCCCATCACTGTCTGCATCTTCTGGGGCTCAATGTATAAATAAGAAGTGTTAATCAATCACGTACTTCAGCAAGCAGCTTGCTTAGCTCCTCCTGCTGTTCTTTGTCGCCAGACACAAGCACACGCAGGTATGGTGCACCGAGCAGGATCCTTGCAAAGTTCCTTTTGCACCATTCTTGGTCGTCCTTGCTTCTATAAAGATGATTAGTGATGATCAAGTACAAGAATTAGGCTCATACATTTGAGACAGGAACGCCTCCCGTTCCTTCGCGACTCTTTCATCTTCAGGTTTATGAAAAGTCTTGACGGCTTCTTCTTCTTCCATCAGAATGGCAGTGCGGAAGGTATTATCCAGGGAACAGAACATATCAATGGCTCTAGGGATCCAGCGTGCAAAGTGCAAACATTGCGCTCTCGTGCCCATAGGAGCTTTCCTATTCCTAACGTAAGATTTGACATATTTAGAGGAGTGGAGTTACATACCTTGCTGCCGCCTTTCGATACTTGGAAGACTTATCACCCAGCACTGGCATTGACGGCACTGGAGACGTCTCATATTCCGAGAAGTCAGAATTATCGTAAGACTCCCTAGCCGAATGTGAGGACATCAAGTGAGTTGTTGGATGGGTTGTGTGTCTAGTGGCGAGATGGAGAGTCAAGTCCCATACATTATATGATAGCATACACTGTACCTTACCACGCTGTCCTCTCCTCATCTGGGTCACCACTCATTACCGTAATGCTAGCTAATGTCAACATTCACCATACTCGTAGATCCGTAAAATTGACAAGCGACGATAGAATATTACACATCTGTTCCAGGAGCCTGGTTAGAATGGAGTAAGCCGAGAATATGGACCATGAGCTTTGAACATAAACCTTAGGAGTCCTGGCGGAGCATCATCAATGCTATCTTCTAAACCGGCCTTCTTGAAGAGCCCGCCTTGCGCATGTTCCGATCTGGCTGGCTTGAAGCTCTAGGCGATCTCGCACGCTATCATATGGCAGTCACCGCAATGGTTACCAACAATGAGTTGAAGGGGTCTTCACTTACCACAGATGCCGTGTCTAAACCGGCCCCGGGCAATATTCAATCTGACAACCGGCTGAAGCGAACACTAAAGCCTTGCAATCCGGATACCCAAATGGCCGAAGCGAAGTTTCTGTTATTTAGCATCAGTAAAAATGTAGTAATAATTCATAAATTCAGGGCTCAACTTAAAGCTCAAGCCACCCGATGGCATTAGAGGGTGGTTTAAATGGTATCCTAGAGGTCAGAGATCCGGTGTGTAGGTGCTGAGCACTAAGCAGTTGATACTATACCAAAAGAGTCTCATAAGTTAAAGGCGGTGTTTAATGCAAGTCAATTTTCAGTGACTTGCTTCCGAGTTTGAAGGCATGAGGTCCGGGAACCAAGATAGAAGTACCGTGCAATGTAACATGGTAAGGTTGAAGGACTCATCGAACAAACGAACTGTTTTGTGAGCCGATGATTTATTTAAATAGCAACATTTGAAAGAAAAAACACATCACCATGTCGTCCGATCCCGACTCTGTTTCTACTAGCCCCGATTCCCGTTCTTCAAACTTCAATGACAGGACCATTGGTATCTTGTCATCACCGATTGACAGTGACATGGTCGAAACACAGTCTCAGGTCTCTCTGATCGACAGCTGGTGGTTGAAGTCAGAGCGTTCTACACCAGAGAGCCACATAGCTGTGTGCCCCGGGCCCACTGGATATGGGCAGGGTGCACCTGCATACAGTTGTGGGTGTTACAGGTGGAATGAAGAATTTAAACCATTGCTACTTGAGCAAGTATGTGACTTACTTATCATGTGATTCGTCGCTCTGACAACTCATTTCAGCAAGTAGACATTGAGCTTGAAGATATTCATGAGGTACAAGGCGACGAAGATTCGGTGAATAAATCAAATTTCGTATTTTAATCCAGAATTTTACTTACTGCTCACAGACACAAC
>Ga0153958_1000283_pt1 | contig 12248 bp, 17 predicted proteins | sample TSFL042MetaG_FD_104719 | JGI IMG/M metagenome (GOLD analysis project Ga0153958, IMG submission 104719) | Attine ant fungus gardens microbial communities from Florida, USA - TSFL042 MetaG | ecosystem: Host-associated > Fungi > Mycelium > Unclassified | place: USA: Florida, Wekiwa Springs... | reverse complement strand
CCAGTGCCTACTTGTTTAGTGCATAATTGTGAAGCAGTTTGGAGATTTCGCCTCTCTGACCTTGCTTTCACCTTTGTTTCGTGATCAAACCTTTTGATCCCCATCACCGGCAGCAGATTGAATACCTCAGACTGGTTATTTTGGAGAACAAGGTCGCGATGGACCTTGTTAAAGTTGCCGGAGTCTGTGAGTGGCCTATCCCAAAGAACCGGACTGACGTGCAGGCATTCGTAGGCTTTGTTAACTTCTATCGTCGCTTCATCCAAGACTTCTCGACCATAGCTCGACCCCTCTTTGACCTCACTCACTCCGATCAGGCCTGGAACTGGGGTACTAAGGAACAGGAAGCCTTTGAACGTCTCAAGGTGGCAGTGACCACCGCTCCGATCCTAGCATCACCCCAGGACTCGGAGCCCTTCCATATTGAGGCCGACAGTTCAGACTTTGCCTCTGGAGCTGTCCCCTCTCAACAGCTACCTGGAGAAGACAAGTGGCACCCAGTAGCTTTCTACAGCAAATCCCTGTCTCCGGTTGAACGAAACTACGAGATCTATGACAAGGAGATGCTCGCTATTATCTGTGCGCTGGAAGAATGGAGGCACTTTCTAGAAGGAGCTCAACACTTGGTAGAAATCTGGACGGACCACAAGAACCTGGAGTACTTTATAACGGCTAAGAAACTCAACCGTCGCCAAGCCCGTTGGTCTCTGTACTTGGCTCGCTTCGACTTCAAGTTGGTTCATCGCCCGGGATGCTCCATGGGGAAGCCAGACGCTCTATCACGGAGACCGGACCATGGCAAAGGAACCTCCGACAACGAAGACATAGTCCTTCTATGACTGGAGCTCATAGCGGTCTGAGCCCTTGAAGGACTTCACCTGGAAGAACCGGAGTGAGATATGCTTAGAGAAATCCACCAAGGGAACCAAAAGGGCGACCAGGAAGAGCCCATAGCAAAGGCAGCGAGAGAACTCCGACAAACATCGAGTAAGATGGTTCGCTCCATGGAATGGTCGGAAGATGACAGAGTACTCCGGTTCAGAGGCAAGATCTATGTTCCCCAGAATTCAGACTTATGGAGGCAGATAGTCTCGCTGTGTCACGATACGAAAGTCGCTGGGCATCCTGGACGCTGGAAAACGTTAGAGTTGGTATCCAGGAACTACTGGTGGCCTCAAATGTCTAGGTATATTGGACAATATGTCAGCACCTGTGACCTCTGCCTTAGAACGAAACCAATAAGGCAGGCTCCAGTAGGTGAACTGCACCCTCTTCGCATCCCAGACTCGTGATGGGATACACTTAGTGTGGATTTTGTAGTGGAACTCCTCCTCTCCTCCGGACATGACGCAGTAATGACAGTGGTAGACTCGGTGTCGAAACGGGCACACTTCATTCCAACACACATGACGGTGACAGTGGAAGGAGCAGCCCGGCTTTTCTTATATCAAGTCTGGAAACTCCATGGCCTCCCGAAGCATGTAGTCTCGGACTGTGGACCTCAGTTCATTGCTCGTTTCACCCAAGAGCTTTACCGGCTTCTAGGAATAAAGTTGGCATCTTTTACAGCTTGGCACCCTCAAACCGATGGGCAGACAGAGCGCATCAACCAGGAGTTGGACAAGTACCTCTGGCTATTTGTAAACGAGCAGCAAGACAATTGGTACGACCTCTTACCCATGGCGGAGTTCCAGCACAACAACCACGTCCACTCTGCTATCCAGCAGCCTCCATTCCTACTTGACACCAGACGTGTTCCTCGCATGGGCTTTGAATCCTAACAGAACCACTCTGATTTAGAGATGGTCAATGAGTTCACGGAGAGAATGAGAGTAGCAATTGACGAAGCCAAATCCGTGATCTACAAGGCACAGGACGACATGAAGAGGTATTACGACCAATGAAGAACTCTGGCTCCAGTGTTCAAACCTGGCGACAAAGTCTTTCTCGATGCATCAGACATCCAGACTACACGCCCTTTGCAGAAACTCTCTCATCGATGACTCAGCCCCTTCGTAGTAGAATGGCGGATTAGACCTATAGTCTATCGCTTGAGACTGCCACATAGGATGAAGCAACTCCACCCAGTGTTTAATGTAGTGAAGCTTACTCTGGCCCCAGACGACCCAATTACAGGACGCAAGACAGAGAACCACCCACCGCCCATAGTCATCGATGGAGAACCAGAGTGGGAAGTAGAGGAAATACTCGACAGTCGTTGGCACCAGAGAAGATTCCAGTACCTCATTAAGTGGAAGGGATACAGCCATGAACACAATTCCTGGGAATCTACTTCTGAAGTTTCCGCACCAGAACTCACAGCAGAGTTCCATCGCAAATACCCCGAAGCTCTGAGACATGTCCGACACGCAGAGTTCAATAACATTTTTCATTCCAAGTCCATTGCTCCAAGACGTAGCAATCTTGAAGGGGGGGTAAATGTAAGGGAACACCTCCATCTCCAACCCTGAACGGCATGACAACACTCCGGAGCTACCTTAGCCTGTTTACTAGTGAACACTTAAACACACTAGTTTAGCTCCGACCCTGCTAACCCTGACACTAAGAGATGTATATAATGTAGAGTATCCCTCCAGGAGCCTCATCCTATTCTCTGAGGATTCTCCTAGAGGTGAGTTGTATCATAAATACTAACTGTAATATTAACTGAGGATTCTCCTGGAGTCTTATGCCCAGTCGCCCTGACAAAAGCTCTTCAAACTCTCCTATGTCCTATGCCTAGGCCACCAATGCTGCAGCCAGCATCCTCAAGATCAAAGAAGCATTCCCAGCCCTACCAAATAAGAAAATCCTCAAGATACATGACGCAGCATTCCCCAAACCTGATAACAAGGGACATAGAATACAACACACTACAAAGGGCCTGTCCAGAAAACAAGCTATTGTACCCATCTCTGACAACATCAAAGACATCATCATGGGTGAAGCTAACACTCACATTTTCCAGATCAACATACTATTGAAAAGCATCAAATCAACAATGAGAGCTAAGTTCATCCACCTATGTCCTGGAGGTATATCCATTAACACGAACAGTGTCCCAAGCACAAGCGACCTTAACACCATAGAAAGATACCTTAAATCAATCAACAGTGCTGGCAATGACAAAGTGCTCGCCCCCTGGCTCCCCCAATCTAAATCCTACCTGAAAATTACCAGTATTCCTTATATACAACCCAATGGTAACAAGCTCACTGGTGACAACATCATAACTACTATGAAGCACCTAGAACTATTTGAACCTGTGAACCTCGCAGCGAAGCCCAGAGTCATCAAAGCCTCTTCCAAATCTGACATAACCATTATCTGGTTTGACATTTGGGATTCTTAGAACAGTTCTAAAGCAAAACTACTGATAAATCATTCTTTCAACTTTGGCAGGTATATCGCCATGATTAGAGCCACCAACATGAACCCTGGCATCCCTCAGTGTCATAACTGCTAGAAGTAGGGCTACTCCACATTCTCATGCTGTGCCCATGGCTCAAGATGCCAAAAGTGTAATGGTCCTCATAAGCTGGAATACCACAGAGATCTAGCATGGTGCTGCAAAGCCAATTTCAAACTGAACCCTCCAAGACTGGAAACTGCCAAGGGTAAACCATGCTCTCATAACTTTAAATGCGTCAACTGCAAAGGCAAACACATGGCAGATGACAACAAGTGCCCCTTTTGGAAACACAGATTCAACCATAAGTGGCACTCAAAGAAAGCACAAGAAGCCAGGGAAACTAGGGCCAACTCAACCTGCCTAGCCATGGGTGGTATTAAGATATGATCAAAGACAACCTAAAAATATTTTTACAGAACGTTAGAAAAAACAAAGTCTTAACCGATATTATCTTAGAAACTCAAAAGAACTCAGCTGATATTATTTTCATTCAAGAGCCTCCTAGATCCCTTATATGACATATTCCAAGCTACTCAAACCCTATGGGAGATCCTCGCTATGGCACCCCTAACCACCCAGAATGGACTCTGTTCATCCGCCAGGACACAACACAAGAAAATTATGCAAGAGTCGCTACTTATGTCAACAAACGCCTTACTAGGATGAGATTTACTCTACGACTGAACATCATAAACTACTGAGACATCAATGTCATGGCCTTTCATAATGACTGGGACACCAACTACATAATCAACATATACTCAGACAGCAATCAAACCACCCTCCAAGCTCTCCGGGAAAGCATGACGAACATAGACAAGACAATCATCTTAACAGGAGACTTCAACATAAGAGACAGTGACTGGAATCCTAACTTCAGACATCACTCCTCTCATACTGACAACCTCATTACTATTGCAGACAGCCTAGGCCTCAAACTGTCTCCCTCCCTTAACCCCAGCCCCACTAGGTTTGCAGATAACCCACATGATACCAACTCCGTCATAGATCTCATCTTCCTCCTACCAAGCAATACAGGATTTTGTTGACATACACTCTACCCTGAAATCCGCAAACCATCCAACCACGTCCCACTTATTATTGAAATCGGCATCAGAGAAGTAAATACTGACATCAATATATGGTCTATTAAGAAAGACAGTGAGAAAGAAAAGGAATTCATTTCCTTACTAGTTCGAGGTGTACAAAGCCTTGACACATCAGCAATTAGAAGCCAAGTGAACCTTAAGATCTCAGTCCAACAACTAGCAAATATATTTGAAAACACATGGAACACTCACTCCAAATAGAAGCACATCACAAAACATTCCAAAGAGTAGTGGAACCAAGACTACACTAATGGCCTTAACAAATACCACAAATCAGGTGACCTTAAACACTGGAAGGAATTCAAATCAGTGGTACGCACAGTCAAGAGAGAATTCTTTGATGACAAAATCCACAAAATTGCATCATCTAACAAGAGACCTTGGAATCTAATGAGTTGGGTCAGGAAGAAGTCTCTCCCTGCCATTAAATCTATCTTGTATGAGAATCGCCCATGCAATACCCTCCCCGATCTGTGGAACGCACTACACAAATCATACAACTCAGCGGAAAACAGACTGGTCAACACTAGACTTCTCAATGAAATCCCCCAAGCAGATAGTATTGAATGGCTTCCCTTTTCCAGCCAAGAATTCAGAGATGCAATAGCTAAGTACTCATTATCCTCCACTCCAGGACCAGATCACATATTATGGAGGCACCTCAAAGCCTTGATTTCATATAACACATGCCTTGAGAAATTAGTGCATATTGCTAACATCTACATTACATTAGAATACTGGCCCTCCCACTTCAAATTGGCCAACTCCGTTGTCATTCCCAAGCCAAATAAGACATCGCACAACACACTGAGCTCTTTCTAACCCATTGTTCTCCTCAACACAACTGGCAAACTAGTTGAGAAAGTTGTCAGCAACAGACTACAGTTTCACATGACAGCTAACAGCTTCCTGGACCCTAATCAACTAGGAGGCATCAGACAAAGATCCACCACTGATACAGGAGTATACCTGACCCATATTATTTGTGCAGGGTAGCTTAGATAGTGCCACACCAGTGTCATAGTGTTTGACATTGCCCAATTCTTTCCCTCTCTCAACCATGAGTTCCTCTTCATCTGCCTAAAAAAAGTGGGACTTAATACTAATGTTGTAGGCTTCTTTAACAGTTATCACTCCAATTGTTCCACCACATACACCTGGAACAATTTCTCATCTCCAGCTTTCAATACCAACATCAGTGTAGGCCAAGGCTCAGCTCTTTCCCCTATTCTCTCTGCTATCTATCTTGCCCCAGTCATAAAAATATCCAAAAAAAGATTAAAAAAACCTAAAAGAAAATATTCCAACTGATATTCTTTTTTTCATGGATGACAGTCTTTTAATTTCTCAGAAGAAGAGTTATTCACTATCCTCTTCCTTTCTTCTCTGTAGCTATAATATTATGTCCAAAATCCTCATCAATGCTGGCCTCGTCATAGAGCACAGCAAAACCAAACTCTTCCATTTTACAAGAGCCTGCTACCCCCCCAACCCCTTTATTGACCTATCATTGGTAGGGGGCCCTGTTATCTTCCCCAAACCCATCTGGTAGTACCTAGGTTTCTACTTTGACTGCAGACTTAGTTCAATTACCATACTCACTTTTATGCCACAAAGTGTCTCTCCACCCTCAGTACCATGAAGATGCTAGGTAACTCTTCAAGGGGTCTCCTCCCTATCCAAAAACGACTTCTATATAGGACCTGCATCCTATTCATCGCCTTATATGGGTTTCAACTGTGGTTCTTCAAGGGTGCCCTATCATCAAAAACATTACTGAACTAAAGAAAATGCAGTGAAGAGCAGCCCTCTGGATTACAGGTGCCTTCCAAACCTCCCCATCACCCTACACCTCCACAAACTGAATGGCAGACACCACCTTCACTACATGTCCATCCCTCCCTCACATGCCATTAACTCCTTACTAGATTCCCAACACGCTAAGAATCAAACTCCCCACAAAACTGCAACTTCCAAACTCACTGCAAAACAACAAGCCAACCTCAAGAGCCCTATCAAGGACGTCAATGAGTGGCTCAATAGCGTTAGAAACTGCTTTAACCCCCTTCACCCCCTCTTTTTCCCTGGATCTCAGATAGTCGATCATTTCTCTAGTAGAATTAGCTTTCACTCCCCTTCTTCTTCCTCTGATAAGGACCTTTACTAACATCTGCAAAGTCTTAACCTTGCCTTCAGGTCATCTCAAGTTAACCACAATAGTGCAGCTGTCATTGCAGACAGAGGCATAAAAAAACCCCATGTTACTACAGTAGCAGTGCACATTTGGGCCGACAACTCTGTCATCAAGCAACTACAAGTTCACTCCTTAAACGTCATATCTATTGAAGTGGAACTCATGGCCATTTGCACTGGCCTCACCCCTACTATGGAAATTGACAGCATCCATGACATAATGGTCATCACTGACTCCATTGCTACAGCAAAGAAAATCCTAGAGTCCAAAGTCGACCCCCTTCAGAACATGCTAATCCCCTTAGCATCCACAATCAAGACATTCCTCAGCAAGGACGGCAGGAACAAAATCCACTTCTGGTACTACCTCAGCAAAGCCAAATGGCCCAGACATAAACTTGTAGATGATCAAGTCAAAGCAAGCTCATGTGCCCCTACATTTCCCAGCAAGGAATCTCATTTATTCAGCAAAAAGAAAGAATGCGACAACACCCTCTGTGAATGGCAAACTCACTTTGCTAACAGCCTCAAAAAAGGTCACTACTTCCTTGTCAGTGTCTAAAGTCCAATAACCAGAATTAAGCCAACTGTCTCTTTGTTCAGAGTTTGACAAAGAGAACTCGATGGAGTTCTCACTCATTTCTCTACTACTTATACACTTTACTACTATGGCTATGCACTTGCTCTCCTATAGTCCTCATATTACTCTTGTCATGTGACACACTGTGACTATGACATGTAACATGACCATCTGTGACCCTCCATCACACCATTGTGACAAAGTCATGTGATACTTTCCCGCACTCCATCTTGTAGTTGTAAATAAGAAAAGAAAAGAAAAGAAAAGAAATATAAATAATGACTTAGCCAAGTCATGACATTCCTTAACTTTGAAGACAAAAAAAAAAGAGTCATCAAACTAACCTATGTTAAGGGGGGCTCATGGCTCCCTGTTATAGGCTTTACCAACTCTTTATGCGCTTGCTTCACTCATATGACCACTGGCCACACCTCTATTGGAGAATACAGACAGAGATTCTTCCCCCACCTCCCCACCAGTTGCCCTTGTGGCAAAGCCAAAGTTCAAACCCGAGAACACATCGTCATGGAATGTGATAGACATGACCCCTCTATGCAACCATGCAACATTATCATCAATAGCTTTGTCCACTTTCTTGCAGATAACCCTGAAGCATTTAGCTTTGACAATAGATAAGGTCCCATTGCAGCATGGCTCCCCTGAGCAAAAGCACAGCCTTTGTCACTTAGTATTTTTCATCTCTCACCCTCTTCCATAGTTTTCTACTTTCTACTCCCTTCTCTATTTCTTTGCCTTCCTTTTCTATTTAAGTAGGTACTGTGTACTTACTATGGCCTGCCTCTGCACCCCATGTAATAAACCAATGATTTTAAAAAAAAAAAAAAAACTTATATATTGAAGAAATATTCTAGAAAATTCTAGAAAATTCTCTCAGATCATGGTGTCAGCTTGATTTCCCAACAAAGGAGTAACTTAGGTTGTAACACTCAAGTAAAGACTTGAGAATAAGGTAAGAGTTGTCATGGCCTCTTATAACACATAGTCTATTAAGACTCTAGACCTTACAGTTGAATACGTTCAACTTAAAGCCTATATCTAACACTTGATGTCTTCATGCTCCTTGTTAGAGAGTCCAGTTAAGATTTTCAGTGAAGTTATATTGGAGGAGAGATGCTAACAAGACTTTGAGTAGTGCCCTTGAGGTTGTTCTAAAACAGGAAGAGTATTAGTTCCTTAATATAGAGATTTATAAAAAAAAGAACACAGGAAGAGAGAACTTGTCATTTGTCATGACTTGGTAAAATGGCTAAGTCAATATTTATATTTCTTTTCTTTTTCTTTTCTTTTCTTTTTCTTATCGATGAATATGTGAGAGTAAAGTGACTCATAGGAAAGCATGAGACAATAGAACTGGATTATCACAAATGGTTGCTTACTTGATTTGTGATTGATGAATTGGTATTCAAAAGTGCTTAATAAGCAAAGTTAGACAGTGACAAGTGATGTTGTTAAGTCTGAGGTCTAATCCTCAGACTATAAGTCCTTATATATATAATTGTGATGGTCTGTGCACTAGGACAGATTATCATATGCTATTACCTATTGTTCTACATATGGTAGTGCTCTTGTGCTTAATATAGTGATAACTTAACCATATGGAGGCTGTCCTTTGTTCTAAGAAAAGGACAGATGACTATCTTTGGATAATTAATAAAGTCCATGTGCAAACATTGAGGCCTTCATATCTCCACTAATATTAATTGATTTGAGGTCATTTTAAGCTCATTCTGAGCTTTATGAAGAAGGCTTCTGCTGAGCCTAGAACCAAAGCATCAATTGTGGTAGTTTTTGAGATATTAGTGATTTAATAAATGGTAATGTGGTGGTTACCTGTTGATCTACTTAATATCTTGGCCAATACTTATTGTCTCAAGATGTGACTGGCATCAATCAAAAGGTTTTTTAAGGGCTTTCTATAGCCATTAAGACCATAAGAATTGTTGAAGAATTAATAGAGATATGGCCAAATGAAGTTTGTAACATGGATTAAGATTACAAAATATATATATAGTGTACAAAATCTAACAAGGACTCTCTTGAGTTCTCCTTGTTAACTCAGATAAGGAGTGAGGTTAAGGTCAATACAACTAAACCTTACACTAGAACTCGATAGTTATATCATATCCAAGCACTATTTGCCTTGGACCTTGCTCACCCTTTTTATCTCATTTAAATCAACCCTTAGCCAGTGTCAAGGATGGAATTATGAAAGATGAAGGAGCAAAGTAATAGATAAAAGTACTCTCTGAAACAGAGTAATATACTACGTCAGAAAAGAATACTACTTAACAATAGTGTAAACTTCAAAGGAAGACTCTGGTAGAAGGTAAAAGACATCAGAGTAGAGTATGACTTTAATAAACAACCTTGGCTTCAACTTATGTATTGTGCCCTGGTCTCTGGTCATGAGGTGATCGCGTATTTCAGAGTGGAGGGAAGTTGTCAAAGAAGAGATCCTAAGGAAGTGAACTAGGAATCCAGAGTGGACAGGAAGAGGGTTAGGACCAGATGATATTAATTTACAAACTAAGGAATTACACTGTAACTACACAGTACTTATAGGAAGTCTAGAATAGGAGAAGAGTAGTCTACTATGCTATCTTACTATTATTATTTTTAGGAGAATTATTAGGAGAAATAAATTACATAATTATCATATTTCTAGAATATGACAGTACCCCCCTTTTAAGGCTGGGCCCTTGAAGCTTCTATGCATAAGCAATTTAAATATCATCTGACTCCAGTCTTAAAAATCTTTGTGAACTTTTAACCTGAACTCTACTACCATGTCCTTTAATACTACCTTTATTGCTAACTTTTCTGACTCTGATGATGAGCGCTACAAGGCTGAATTAGCCAGAAGATGTGCTGAGATAGAGGCCCTGCTCCAAGAGCAAGAAGAAAAAGAATGGCTTGAGTATCAAGCCCAAAAAGAGGCAAAAATCATGGAGAGAAAAAGGTTGGAGAAAGAAGCATATAGAAAACAGGAAGAGGAAGAGGAAAATGCATGGCAGAAAGAAGAGGAATGCCAGAGGAATCTAGCTCACTATCTAGAGGTGGACTACATCACCGCCGTAGAACAACAACAGCATAAAAATTGGGTGAAAAATTTCTTGCCTTCTTCATCTCCTCCTTCCGATGAGGAGATGAACCTCATTGATCTCCCATGTCTAACCAAAAGGCAACGTGTTTGTTATTTGCCCAAGGAAACTCTAGAGGCCTGTCAATAATGTGAGGAATTGGCAAGAGAAATGGGAACATCTGTTGTTGGTAGAGGAAGTCCTTGTGAGAGGTGTACAGACTTTGGAATACTTTGTATTCCCCAAAATTTACTGTAAGTATTTTCTTTGAATCATTCTTCCTCTGCTAACTCTTGTAGTCATGCGACTTCATGTGCTCCCTGCACCAAGGCCAAGGTAGCCTGCAAGTCTTTTGATGCAGATAAGGTGTAAGCAAAGGCAAGAATGGAAGCAATCTAAAGGTCAAGAGCAAGGAGGACAAAACAACAAATAGATGCAGAGTGGAAGGCAGATGTATCAAGGAAGTTGAATAAGTTGAACAAGTTATGGGGATTAAGGAAAGATGTCTGGAAGATCGTGGTAGCAATAGAGAAGCTAGCTGGTATAGAGAGCCAGGATTCCAAGAAGGGACAGTTTTTGTGGCCGGTGTCTGAGGAAGAGGAGACAGAAGTGCAGAAAAGCAGTGAAAAAGGAAAACAAAGAGAGAAAAAGATAGCCAGATCGAAGGGTGTAGAGGAAAGAAGTAGTAGTTTCTCTCTGGTTGCATTTTCTGTTGGCACTAGAGTTTTGTAAATTCTTTTTTCTTGAATATTATCTTTTTTTGTTTTTTGTCTGTGGGTAAAAAATGAATGTGAGCGATGATAATTTAGGAAGCAAGAATATAAGTATTTGACTACCGCAAGGGAAAACTGCAGAGGAATACAAGTGTGTGAATTTTGCAGTGGAGACTGCTTCTAAATACAAGTATTAGATTGCAACAGAAACTGCAAAGTGGAATACAAGTAAGCAAGTCAGTGCAACAGAAACTATACTTCGAGATATGTAAGTACTCAAAAAAATTTTTTTTTTTTTACAGGATTGAGTATGAAGTTGTGGTGCCAAGGAATAGAATAAAGGATTTCAAGGTCATAATGGTCCCAGTTTAGATGGGTACTTGAGATGGAAATTGTTTAGTAGTTTCTTTGCATGTTCCAATTCCATTGCTGGTAACTATTTGGAGTCATTGTCAGTATCTTTGTATCCCAGCCATATAACTTTGTAGAGCAGTTTACATGTCCTCCAGTGGTCAATTTTGGAGTCAACTATTTTGGAGATTTCATATTCTGGTTCTCCATCAATGATTACCAGTGCTAGCAGAGGTTTGAAACGCTGCTAGAAGATATTGGGTGTAGCTAGTTTGAGCATAGAGATATAGAATACCAGATGAACAGCCCTTATAGTGTCCAGAAGGTAGAGTGTAAATGATTGTGGACTGGGCTGAGCAATTATCTTGTATGGTCCAAGATATTTTTTAGAGAGTTTCTGTCACAAACTTCATTCGGTCATATCTCCACCAAATCTTCGACGATTCCCACGGTCTCAAAGCCAGCTTAAAGCCCTTAAAAAGACCTTTCGATCGATGCCAGTCGAGGCAATCAATATTGGTCGAGATATTAAGCAGATCAACTGGTAACCACCATGTTTATTAAATCACTAATATCTCGGAAACCGCCGTGATCAATGCTTTGGTTCTAGGCTCAGCAGAAGCCTTCTTCATAATGCTCAGAATGAGCCTAGAACAACCTCAAGGTGATTAATATTAGTAGAGATATGAAGACCTCAATGTTTGCACATGGACTTCATTAATTACCCATAGATAGTCATCTGTCCTTTTCTTAGAACAAAGGACAGCCTCCATATGGTTAGGTTATCAT
>Ga0153958_1000281_pt1 | contig 12266 bp, 14 predicted proteins | sample TSFL042MetaG_FD_104719 | JGI IMG/M metagenome (GOLD analysis project Ga0153958, IMG submission 104719) | Attine ant fungus gardens microbial communities from Florida, USA - TSFL042 MetaG | ecosystem: Host-associated > Fungi > Mycelium > Unclassified | place: USA: Florida, Wekiwa Springs... | reverse complement strand
AACCTCACGTACCGAAAGTCCTGGTCTGGGGATTGCATCTAATCGCGAGATCGCAATGAACTGAGTGGCATCAACGAGCAAAGTTAAGTGAACGGACCTTTTCGATGAGGCTGTTCATGAGGTATGTCTTCGTCATGGTGGTCGTCCTTTGAGTGGATTAAGGAATAACTTGGTTGATGAAAGTAAGTTCAACGGCCCTGTATTGGCCCTGTGATTAAGTTTTAGAAAGGATCTCTTTGTGGCGCAAACATATAAGCGCTAAACTCAGTAGAGCCCCTTATGATGACTCCCGAGTCCGAGTCCGACTCGGAGTCCGCGATCAAAACATATTAAATATTATAGTGCTATCTCAATACATTATGATAAGAACGCCGGATTTTTCTCAGTTAAAATAAAAAGAGTCACGAAAACATGAAAGAATCCATAGGTACCTCACAAGATACCTACTTCCTCGAGCAAATGCCTCGTATGCGGGGTATCAGGCTTCAGCTCGCCATTGAGAGGTGCTGTATATTTGCGTTTATTACCATCAAAGGTAACGGGCCAAAATAGTCCATCGCCCTATCGAGATGCTAGTTATCAGGGCAGTGTGGCAAATCGTGTCGAAATATTTACCATCATGGTCTGACCTGCCTTTGGCTGACCAGAAATCTTCCCTGGATGCCAGTCATAACCTGTGGAGCGGATCCAGACACAGTCCCCATTCTGGGATTATCAGCATCAGTGACAGAATCAGGAGTGAGAAATATGATGCTACCTGAAATCTGTACGGCCATGGCTCGTCGAAGGCGCTTGGTTGGGATTCTTGGTGTGTTGGATAGTCGTAGCTACCGTCATCCCATTCGTCGAGATTAACATGACGCAATGTCTTTGGCTGCCTGGGTCGGCTTGCACCACTGACACCATTGGGATCCTTCTTTGGGCTGGCGTGCATGTTTAGAACGAGTGAGGAAAATCGATGAGAGGAGCTTTATGGATACCGCACGAGTCTCTTTAGATTTTATATGTACAACTGGTGTGGACCGTGCAGGGGAAGACAATGAAAGAAATACCTGTTTCTGAGCATCAGCGTAGAAACGGTCAGTCCTCTTCCACTTGCACAGGCCCGGGATACAATGAACACGTGGCTTACAATAGGGAAATGCGTTTTGTAAGGCATCAAGTTGGCTTTGCCAGTGCTTGGGCCAATAGCGTACTAGGGCCATCCGGCTTCCCTCATGCACATGCCTGACCGTTTCGTAACCGTTGTGAATCCACAACTTCCGATCTGTAGATCACTATAAGTGTCCCGACAGAGAAAGAAATCATACGGTCACACGAACCGGACCGCTGCTGTCAGTATTGCACGTCGACGTCACAAATTATCAACACTGGTGATGATCTGGAGAAAGTGAACTTGCCGTCTCAGAAGTCTACCACAAACTTGAAAGTTCTCATTTGTGGAAAGTGCATCCTGCAGTTGTCCATAGCCAGCGTCCGCAGCTCTGCGTATGCATGAGAACCTGAAGCAGCATTGTCCTCGATCGATAGATGCGTTGAATTTCATTTATGTAACAAAGTTCGGAGTCAAACGTTAAACGATCAAACGTTTTAACCATAATCATCGATCATCTTGAAATCAACATACTCAGGCTACAGCATCGCTTCGGATGTTAATCATTTCACATTTACGATTGGGTTCGTTAGGTCCAACCCCATTCAATGCTTTGTTGCTCAGAGAATGATGAAACAATAATATCAGGTTGTAAAGAGAGGCTATGACACTTAGTGAACGGTGTTACATCGTACAAAGTGTTATAATAATGTAACGGTCCCAGGGCTGTTTAAAATAACGATGTCCTTGAACAGTCTGATGCCATCACTGTTAGATTGGGGTATAAGCTGGTGGAGGCTCATCATTCATAGCTCCTGATCTATGCGGCTCCATATTTTCTACAGGTAATTGGTGAGCAATGGATGTAGCAACGCGAGAATGTGAAGGGTGGGATGGAGTTGGAGTAACAACAGCGGAGGGTGTCTCGACTGATGAAGGATTCGCGGAGACTCTGGCAGGAATAGAATGGAGGAGAAACGATGGAGGAGATGGTTGAGGTGGTCTACCTCGTGAGTTGAATGAATCTGGCGAAGAGGGTAAAGCACCTGGGGTGTGGTTCGAAAGTGGACGATAGCTTGGAGAAGGCATGGACGGTGGTCGTATGCTTGCAGGGTTTGTCCTCGCGGATGAACGGGATGATTGTGGAAATGGAGGCGGTTGGGTCACTGCATTCATTTGGGTGGAGATGAGCCTTGACGATCGTTGACTAGCAGAACATTGCGTTTGAGCTAGGGGTATGTTTGACCTTGGCCTGCCATCGGTATTACTGGGTATGCCCCCCCACACGGTGCGTGCTGTTGAAGGGCTGTAGGCAGGAAGTGCACTACGTTGATGGGATCTCCGACGACGAATGACGCGTATGAGGACCCCAAGGGCTACGAGAATAACTACTAGTAGCTTGAGCCAATGCCAATCACTTTTAAAAAACTCAACATACTCGCACCAACAGCAATCCCGATGACAGTTTGAGTGGGAAACGACGTAGCGCAGGAATCGTCAATTCTGGTGCTGTCTGAGCAAAGTACGAAGGAAAGAGTTGCGCAGTGAAAGCAACTCACGTCATCGAGCAGGATGCATACACTTGAGAAACACAGAGAAGAATGACAAAGAAAGACATGAGGTTGGAAACTTGGCTAGGTGCTCGAAGTTGAATATTGGACATCTGTGTCAAGGTCCACTATGAGGTCTTACTGGGGGTCAGGAAGAGAGCCTTGGGAAGGGCCGCAGTTTCTAACCGAACAGTAAGGTCTCGTGGTTTAATCGCCAGTAGCCTGAGTATACCCTTCGGAAATTTAAGGGAACAAGACCTCTTCCTGACATGTGTGCTGTATGAGGCACAATAATTGATGGCTATGTACATTATATGTCAATACATAGTAACTTGGAACGTCAATGTTGTCAGGGTCTAAGCGTGCAAGTTCACGGTGTTGATATATTATTGTGAACCTATCCAAGTACGGTGACGTAGTTCACCAGTGCTTGCTGTGCATCCCAAATGACTGAATCAACAATCGCACCTGCACGATCGCGGAATTCAAGCAAGGAAGTCTACATCGTTACCAAGAACGGTGCCGAACGTACGTTTTCCATCTCTCTTTCGACAAGTTTGGCTATTGAGGGGAACTACTGGCCCCAGAACTCACTCACGTACTTCAACGTCGCTCAGACGGACAAGTCTATGTCCACTACGATGGGCTTGACAAGCGCCTCGACGAGTGGATTCCCTCTGCTGACCTTAAACTTATCGATACACCCGGCCGCAAAAGGAAGAGGGACACCCCTTCACCGACGCCAACAGAGCAAGAAACCCAACCTGATCCGCTAATGACAGAGGAGGAGTTTGATATCAAGCACCACAAGCAGATTACTGCGAAAAGAAATTTCGATAAGGTCAACTTTGGACAGTGGCAGATTAAGACTTGGTGAGCAGTACCGGGTACTATCGTAATGGCCTCACTCACTTCATGCTGTAGGTATTTCTCACCTTATCCACTGACGGACTCGGAACTTGAGGATAGCACTGGATTGCCGGGCGGCTCAGCCTCATCGTCAAAGATTCCTGGTGTCAACAGAGCGACCGTCAGATCACATGGGCGGACTTCCGATCTCTTGGCTGGTGGCCTTACACGGTCACATCTCTCCGGGGAAAAGAGCATATTATGGGTTTGCGATCGCTGTTTCAAGTATATGGCCGAAGGTGCAGCATGGGAGATGCATATAGTATGTCCGTATCTTTTTGCGTGCACTGCCAGCTTATAGGTATGACTCGCTGAAGAAACAGTGTGATAGAAGGCATCCACCTGGGCGAAAGGTTTATCAGCGAGGTGCCCACATAATTTGGGAGGTCGACGGAGCCAAGGACAAGGTTTATTCATTCTATTGTTCTCATTCAATTCGCTGAAGACAACCTTCAGTTATACTGCCAAAACCTTTCACTCTTTGGAAAACTGTTCATCGATGTCAAGACATTGTTCTTTGACTGTGATAACTGTACGTTCATGCTGGCTAGAGAGTATCTTCACCTAACACTCGTATCAGTCTCGTTCTACATTCTTACAGATGCAGATTCACAACGAGATCACGTTCTTGGATTCTTTTCTAAGGTAGGCATCTTGCCTGTGGGCTAAACTCAGTTCGTGAATTTTTATTTCACATCCAGGAGAAAATATCTTATGACGACTACAATCTTGCATGCATTATTGTTCTCCCTCCATATCAACGCAAGGGCTATGGAATGCTCATGATTGAATTCAGTACGTCTGAGCCAGTATAATCACCAAAATGTGTCCGACTGAAAAATGCAGGCTACGAGATTTCCCGCCGCGCAGGTAAAATCGGCACACCCGAACGACCCCTTTCGGACCTGGGTCTGAGGAGCTACCTTACATACTGGGTGGCTACACTGATTCGTTTCTTCAGGTTAGCTGTCGGCCATTTGTGTATACACTAGCCTCATTAGCTTTACGCAGACGACTTCTGTCGGTCCTCCCACCGGATAGACTCGCTATTACATCTTTAGGGGGACTACCTGACTTAACTAGCATGTTGCTTCCGCATTCAGAGGATGCTAATACGCGAAGGAAGCGGGCGAAAGGATGGGATGGGGAGACACCCGATTCAAATACCACATTTGCATCGCCAAATGGGTTAGATGGTGAGTGTCCGACTCTTTATTTCGTCCGGTGCTCACCTTTGTGAGTGGTTCTAGATGCTATTGTAGCAATGCGCGCTGTGTCGACAAGATCCAACCCCGATGGCAGCGCGACTTCACACGTCGTTGTGCGATGCACCCTGGCAGAGATTGCATCAGCAACGAATCTACGCATCGAGGATGCTGCCTTTGCGTTGAATGAGTGCGGGCTTTTGGGAAGCACCGTAGAAGGTGCGGTTGGGATTACTAGGGAGATGGTAGAGGCGGTGGCCAAAGAGAGAAATATAAAAAGGATGTGTTTGGATCCTGCCCATGTCATGTTGACATGATCACGTTTGTTCACGATGAACTACTCATCTTTCCCGACTCCCAGGCAGTTATCACCGTCTATACCTTTCGCTATTCAGAACACGAATTTATTATTGATTGGACGAAATCAAAACATCTTGAACCGAGGGACGCTGCACTTATTCATCGTCTGACAGAAATAAAGAAAAATTGAATGCATGTTGACGTATGTGAGCGATCGTAGAGGCATGTGAGCATAGCATGAGTGCTATAGGGTACAGGACTAAGTGGGTAAGAATGAGATCGTGAATACTGATAAACCATTTTACTCCTGAACAGCCGCCTCGTGCTCCACTGCAAGAATTGCTTGCCGCTTCTCTGCCAGCCGTTTGGCGCGACGATCGCGGGTAGCCTAAACAAGTCAACAACACGTGCATTTTCAAGGGTGCGGAAACCGACCTTGTTCTTGCCCCGGCGAGCCTCCATTTGATCGGTGAGGACCTTGGTGCGGTTCTTCTCAGCTTTGGCTTTGTGGATGTATTCCATGAGAACACGCTTGTTCTTGAAGACGTTACCCTTCGATTTTTGATACAGGGAGTGGTACCTTATCATCCCAATCTGCATGAGAAAATGGGCATGGTACGAAGTAACAAACTCACAAATGCTTATCGATCTTGCCTGCTTCTCTGTACTTCCTCAGCAACCGTCGCAAAACCCGCTGTCTTCGCATCCACTGTACTTTGGTAGGGAGACGAGCCTCAGCAGTACCCTTCCTCTTACCCGGACCAGTGTGACGACCCTTGCGCTTGGCAGCAAGGAGGTCGCGGGTACGAGCACGAGAGTGGATAACAGTAGGTTTGATAATGACCCGACCGTCTTTAATGAGTTTCTTGACGTGCGAGCGAGAGTTAGCGTTCCCGATCTCTGCTTGCTCAGCCGGGTCTAGCCAGATTTTGCGCTTGCCAACGCCGGCGACGGCTGCGGCAAGGCGCTTTTGGGAACGAAGGTTGACCATAGCGATGTCTGAGAAGGTGTTTGAAGGTGAGCGGAGCTTGGGCTAACAACGCTTCTTACCTTGATCTTGAGGATTGTCGATGAGGGCTGCGACCTTCAAATTCACAGGCGAAGTGAGTATTACGTAAGTAAGCCACTGAACCTTATTTAGACACAACTATACAGCTACGCAATGGATTTTTCCGTGAAGCACACCATTGGATAATGAGATGCTTAGTCACTAGTATTGTTCGCGACAGTGCTCGTATTCTCCGGACACTCCGTAATTGCTGCCGGGTCGATCGTGAGGACATGCAGTTTATGGTATGCTGACTTATTCAAATGTCAGGTCGAGGCGTAGCTTGGTTGCCAGGTTTTATCCCGCGAGAGACGGCGGCGTTCCATTGGTCTTCCCTAATTATATCAATATATCATAGCAGCCACCGAACGTTATATTATTATGTAATACTATGAGGAAAGGTGACGCTTACTCAGCAATGTCGTGCAACACGTTCTTTTCCATCGCATTCTGATCAGCGGCTTTCGCCCTATCGCTTCAATCTCTCTTGTCGTTGTTCTTACATTGTTGGAATTATAGCTTGGCTGTGGTCCTTACCCGTAGGCACGTGCGGGGAAAGTGCAGGGCTTCACAGCTACAGACGCTACAGGAGGGAATTCAACGTCTTGGTCTCGTCTTCACTGGCTAGATTTGAACCCTGCCGTTCGTTCTACGTCAACACACCTATCCCCTTTCAACGTGTTCCCAAGTCAAATATGTCTCTGTAACACGCTCCAGCTTACGACTCATCCACTTTATTTGCAGAGTTGTTCTTTGTGGTGTTAATCGATTGTTATATAAGACCATTAGGTCAGCAGCGGAGAATAGCCTCTGGCCCAGTAACCCCCCACAAGACCTCACATTTATCTTGTCATTTCTACTCGTCCTCTCTCACAATGCTGGTTCTTGACTCAGCAGATGCTGCTCAGAGCGAGAGTGAAGGTCCTGATGGCTCAGACAAGCCCCCACTTCATGACTCCGCTCTCCACACATTCACCCATACGAATTCCTCAATTACCGTCAACGATACCGCTGACCGCTCACATTTACCATCCAACATAGTCAAGGGAGTTCTCGGCACTCCATCCTCCACGACGGCCTCTGCAGCTAACTCTCCCACTCCATCGGAGAGTGACAGTTGGAGTGCTCCTTCAACTCGCCCTCCGAGCCAGGCCGTAAGCCGGGCTCCTAGCATGTCTGGTGGTACATCGGGTAACAAATTGGTCGTCCCACCATTGAAGACGCAGCAGAAGGCCAAACCCTCGCCGTCGGAGAAACCGTCAGCGCCGACCACCTCTCGCTCCAGGGCATCATCAGACGCTCATTCTGACGGTGGCCATAAATTTACGCTAAAAAGTCTTGTCGCTGCTTCTGCGCCTAGGCTCTCACGCAAGTCTTCTGCCCGTTCAACTAGTAGCAAGAAGTCAGACTCAGACGTCGATCGAAAGTCGGTTGCTGGTGAGAGCACAACCAGTCTGACACAGAAGTACGGTGTTTGCCAAAAGGTTGCTATTGGAAAGGGGGCCACAGCTGTCGTCCGCCTAGCCCATAAGTGGGATAGAAGCGAAGAGAAGTTATATGCTGTCAAGGTAAGCAGGCCAGCTAGTGCTTCTGGCTCATCACCCATCTACTGGCGCTCACCACTTCTTTTATATCAGGAGTTCCGGAAAAGACGAAAGAATGAATCGGAAAAGGAGTACGTAAAGAAACTCACCGCCGAGTTTTGTATCTCCTCCACGCTACACCACATCAACATTGTTGAGACAGTGGATCTCGTTCAGGACGAGAACCAACATTGGTGTGAGGTTATGGAGTTTTGTCCTGGTGGGGATCTCTACGCTGCGATCAAGAAGGGTGGCATGTCGCCCAGCGAGGTCGAATGCTGCTTCAAGCAGCTGCTTTCCGGCGTCTCATATCTCCATAGTCAAGGCGTTGCCCATCGTGACATTAAACCAGAAAATCTATTTTTTGACACCAAGGGCCACCTGAAGGTGGGTGAAAACTATTTCTGCACGAGCCTTCTCACACGTTTGTAGATCGGTGACTATGGTGCATCGACTGTATACCGCCTGCCATGGGAAACGACAATTCACATGTCAACGGGGCTTTGCGGGAGCGAGCCATACATTGCCCCTGAACAGTTTTTAGGCAAACGTAAGCCGCATGCAACCCTTTTTTATCCGGTTGCCTGACTGCGCGGGCAATCATTTCTCTTGGGCTTAAAATAGCGTATGACGCCCGTCTAGTCGACATATGGGCGTGCGGAATCGTTTATTACTGCCTTCACTTCCAAGAAATGCCCTGGCGAGTTGCTCAGATGTCGGACACACTGTATGCAGCGTATGTTACAGCCTGTGCCGCTCAGCACAAAGACAAGAGCAAGGAAAAGGATAAGGACAAGGACAAGGATGCCGTTTACCCGCCGACCATCAACAATCTGAGCCCACGCGCATGCCGCAGTTTAATCCGGAAGATGCTTGAGCCGGAGCCGAAACTGCGCTTTTCGATCGAGGACGTCATGGCACACTCATGGGTGAAGGGTATCGAAGTTTGTCATGCTGTAGCAAAACCCACTCATGTGCATGTGCATGCGATGCAGCAGGCGCAGGTCTTGTAATCCTGAAAGGTGCCGCCAATACCCGTTTGTAACCTAATATGAGCACTTGTAAAGCAAGTTGAACCCGCCTTACAGTACTCTGGCTATTTCATAATACACAGAACAATGTGCTTCCTGTAATCTCTTGTATGTTTCTCATCTTGTTACTCTCCATCCCGCCCCGCTACCCATTATATGGGTGTAGTTACCTGGCTTTGAATTGATATTTTTATAGTGCCAGCGCAAGGATTGATTGGTATGAAATATGAGAGCAGTAAGGTATCGTTGAATGTGGCACTTGTAACATAGAAGATCAAAGGTAGAAATAAGACGACAGCAGACGCAAGGTTGCATACGGCGCACTACCTAAGACCCAGAAGTATGATATTAAAGTAAGTGGGAATCATGCTCCATCGTTGCCTGAAAAGCAAAGTCAGTCAGTGACTGTCTGTTCGTCAATTCAACGACAGCATACCACTCTCTTTCGTCCAATCATCATGTCGCTTGATGTCAGCCTCTGTGACTGTCGGTCTCACATTTTCTAAACTCTTGATGAAATCTGCCAGCCTCAGCGGCGGTTCTACAAGTTCATCAGAATCGACGTCTGACCAACTTTTTTCAACTGCATCTGGGTTGCCGGGTGAGCACGGTGTCCACTTAGTTTTTCTGGACGACGGCGAAGGTAGTATAGGCTTGAAGTGTGTCGCCGATATGACTTTGCGAACTGGCTGCATGAGAGCGTCGCGGACTACGATAGATATATCCGAGCCAGAATACCTAGCTATCCATCAATGGGTCATTTTACATAAATGAGGTGGAAAAACTTTACCCTTCTGTTCGCTCAGCGAGAAGACGATAGTCCTGTGGCTCTAGTTCGCATGGTGTTGTACCTACGTGGATTTCGAACATCCTCTTGCGCGCGTCTGGGCCAGGAAGTGGAATGTATATTCGTTTTTCGAAACGCCGCTTGATTGCAGGATCAAGTTGCCAAGGGATATTGGTTGCCCCAAGGACGAGAACACCAGTGTCATCATGGCCAACACCATTCATTTGCACCAAAAACTCTGTCTTAATGCGCCGGGAACCTTCAGACTCGGATTCGTTTCGTGTCCCAGCTAGAGAGTCAACCTCATCGATAAAAATAATCGCAGGCTTTTGTTCGCGAGCCATTTCAAACAAATTCTTTACTAGCCTAGGAGATAATCATGAGGAAAGTGAAACACGGCGTAGGATCGAACACGAACCGTTCTGAATCACCCTGCCACTTGCTAACCAGATCACTAGAGCTGACACTAAAGAATGTGCTTTTGGCTTCTGTGGCAACAGCTTTCGCTAAGTAGGACTTGCCCGTTCCTGGCGGTCCATATAGTAAGATGCCTCTCCACGGTGTCCGTTTTCCAGTGAAAAGATGAGGAAACTTGATGGGAAGTATAACAGCTTCCTTAAGAGAGGCTTTCGCTCCTTCCAGACCAGCTACATCATCCCACTTCACATTTGGTTTCTCGGCTAGTATGGCATTAGAGAGGCCTGCGCGTAGCTTCTTGAGGTCCGGGTCTTTGTCTTCATCCGGATTATCAACGGACCCCTTCCCACCGGTGCCATTTACGGAACCATCTGCACTGACAGCCTTGCGTGATTTCTTCTCGTCTCTCTGTAAATGCTTCTTCAAAGTCTCTGCTCGAGCGAGGTACTCCTCAATCTTTGCCCTGACGAGTAGCTTTGCTTTCTCATTCTTCTCATCTACATCGACATCTAAATAGGTGAGGGTTGCAGGCGTTTTATAACAGACGTACACTTCTGAGCCAGCATGAAATAGTCGAGCGCATTCATATACTGCTTGTACGCCTCATGATAGTTCTGTTTTTCATCATCGTCAATAGCTCCTTTGACAAGCTCTATGGCTTTCTTAAGATCTATTAGAAATCAGTTCATCTGAAGGTCATAGATTATACTCACATCTAGACTGCCTTGCGATGACATGAAGTGTGATAAGGCCTGACAACGGGAAATGGGAGGCCGTGAAGTTGGGATGACATAAGCAATTTGGCAATGCGTAATACTTTGTCGTTCTCGTCAATCAAAAATGACCACAGAATGGTCTCATTCATTACCGACGCCGCTCTTCGAGGAATTAGTACCCAAGCTCGCCGTAGTGCTTGAGCTCATCCGAAAGGCGGAAGGGACAACAACACCTCTTGCTAAACAAGCACTGCTGCAAGCTGTATGTTCTTCCAACACGCATGATAACGGCCCAGTTACTAATCTGTGACCAACAGACGAATGATTTCAAGCACACGCTTGCTCAGGCAAGGGATTATACAAGGACGCTACCAGGAGGTGATCTATTGGTTGAAGAACAAGAGAGCATAATTGCAATGCTGGAGATGTTAAAACAGCATAAGAAGTGAGTTTTACTGTCAAGGTCGTGCTGCTGGCACCGTGTTTCGACTTGAGGGAGCTGATTTACTGCTAGAGAGCAATTAACATGGTTTGAAGAGTGTGTTGGGTCCCTGTCTACATTGGCAATACCCAATGTCAATGCAAAGGTGGAGATTGATTCTGCAGCTTCAACACCATTTGCTTCCAATCAAATGTGATGATGCTATAAACATCTACTACTGTAGAGATGTGCATTTAAGTTTGACTGGATCTGGGTGTGACAAAATGAGCCTTAGGTTTGAAAGTTTGAAGGTGCATAAGTTTGACTGCACTGGTACTTACCTGACCCTCAAGGTGCAAGTCATGATCACCTTGGAGATGGTTGCCCTACTATGGAGCTTTGTCTTAAATCTGGATCCTTCAATGTTTGGTGAGCCATAACTTAGAGGCTCATAAGACGATGCAGTATATGTTGGAGTCTGCTCCTGTCCACCTTACTCCATCCACTTCCACCTCTGACCGCTCACACAGTGCTTAGCATGCTTTAGATTAGATTAGATTGTTTAGTGCTTGACCGCACTGAGGCGGACCGAGCAGAATGACTAACATGTCTATCTTGTAGATAATCATTCTTAAGTACACTGCTCCACCAATCTCTCAGGTTTGTACCTTCCTCTAGTCGAGCATTTTCTCCCCGTCTCTAAGTGAGACCATTATGTTCCTTTTCTTATGTTTTACTTTTACAAAGTCGTCTCACTTGTTTTCTGTTTTGTTTAGTATAAATGCAGCTTGTATTACAGTAGAAAAGTCTGTCGAAATAAAGTCCCTTTACTCTGTCTACTTTGCTCCATCCGGCGATGTGTTGCATGGCTGCATACTCAGCGCCTGTGGAAGGAGACTGACCAGTGTGCAGCTTAGTGCTGGGCTCCATGGGGTTGGACATGGGCTTCTGGTCTTCAAAATTGAAGCAGCATATGATAGTGTCATATCCATGATTTTCCACCTACTCCACCTTACGCTTCTGCCTCTCCACTCCGTATTACTTCCACTCAAGTCCGTTTCCACTTCCACCTTTCCACCTTTCCACCTTGCTACTCCACTTCCACCTGCCTCTTAAATAGTTTACCCTTCTCGCTTCCGTTCAATGCCATCCTTCTGGCTCCGTTCCCTTTTGGAGATAAGTCTTATTCCTTACCCCTGATCTGTT
>Ga0153958_1000280_pt1 | contig 12297 bp, 12 predicted proteins | sample TSFL042MetaG_FD_104719 | JGI IMG/M metagenome (GOLD analysis project Ga0153958, IMG submission 104719) | Attine ant fungus gardens microbial communities from Florida, USA - TSFL042 MetaG | ecosystem: Host-associated > Fungi > Mycelium > Unclassified | place: USA: Florida, Wekiwa Springs... | reverse complement strand
GTTAGATGAGTGACAAAAGATGTTGTTAAGTCTGAGGTCTAATCCTAAAACTAGGAGTCCTTATATACAGAATAGTAATGGTCTGTGCACTAGGACAGATTATCACATGCTACTACCTATTGTTCTATATATGGTAGTGCCTTTGTACTAGAAATAGTGATAACTTAACTATATGGAGACTGTTCTTTGTTCTAAGAAAGAACAGATGACTATCTATAAGTAATTAATTAAGTCTATGTGCAAACATTAAGAACTTCATATTTCCATAAATATTGTCACAAACATCATTTGGCCATATCTCCATCCATTCTTCAACTATTCTCACAGTCTCAATGGCATCTGGAAGCCCTTGAAAAGACCTTTCAATTAATACCAGTCACGTCTCAAAGCAATCAATATTGGCTGAGATATCAGATAGATCAACAGATAACTACTATAGTACTGTTTATTAAATTGCTAATATCTTAGAAACTGCCAAGATTAATGCTTTGCTTTTAGGCATCAAAGAAGCCCTCTTCATACCACTCAGAATGAGCCTAAAACAGCACCAAGATGATTAATATTCATGAAAATATGAAGGCCTCAATGTTTGTATAGACTTTATTAATTACCCATAGATAGTCATCTGTCCTTTTCTTAGAACAAAGGACAGCCTCCACATGGTTAAGTTATCACTATTTCTAGTACAAAGGCACTACCATATGTAGAACAATAGGTAGTAGTATGTAATGATCTGTTCTAGTGCACAGACCATCACTTTTTTGTATTTAAGGACTCATAGTCTGAGGATTAGACCTTAGACTTTTTGTTACTCATCTAACTTCGCATTTTTGAACTCTTTAAAGTATCAAAGCACCCATCACAAATAGTAAGTGACCATTTGTGATAGATTCATATGGTCTGTGATACTGTGGTTTGGATCTCATACAGGTAATGCTATTATGCCACAAGTGAATTTTCCACAGAAGATAACATTTAATACACTTTATACCAATGGATTCTTAATTAGAATTTACTCTAGAACCCTTTCTATATCCTCAGAATGTAATACTATATAATGAATACATTGAGCAGGTGATAATCAACCTAGAGCTCGTATTAAGATCTCGAGAGACAATTAGGATGAACTGGTATTAGGTTACTAAGAAAGTTACTAAAGGACTATGCTCTAGATCCATCTTTAAATGGACTAACTTAGAAAGATAGCAGACTTATACTCTAAAACCAGTACTTATTATGACTTGGCAAAACAGCTAAGTCATTATTTATATTTTTTTTTCTTTTCTTTTCTGGACTTACTACACAAGGATGGAGTGTGAGAAAGTATCATATGACTAAGCATCACAGAGTCATAGGTCACAGTCAGGTGACATCATATGACCAGGTCACATGGGAGTATGGGAAGATAGTGCACAGACCATGTAGTAGTTGTATAAGTAGTATAGAAAATTTAACAGAAACTCCATTGAGTTTTCCTTGTCAACTTGGATAAAAAGTATGTCTAAGTCATCTCAGGCTAAGTTGCTACAGTACTACTTAGACGATGAACTTAGATTAATAGACTTTGTGCTTGTAAATAAGCATTGATGGCATCAGATCAATTATATTTAGATAAATGATCTCTAGGATGCGACTTGGAGATACTAGACATTTATGGAGACTTGCTAACTGTTTAACAGGTAATTAAAGAAGTCCAAATTACAAAGCAGCATCAAGAGTATGATAGGGAAAGACAGAAGAATATTCTAGAAGAAAGCAGCAATGAAGACATATTATTTTTGATGGAAAGAACTTAGTGAAGAGATATGTTATCATAAAGACAAAAGAGGGCCATGTCATCAGTAGTATTTTTGAAGAACTTAGGACAGAAAGAAGTTGAAGAAAATCCAAAAGTAGCAATAGTTTTCTTTTTATATTTTATTTCTTGAGTTTCAGAACTTTGTAATAACTTTAATATAGTATCCAGAGTATATGTAAGAGAATCACTTAGAGGCAATTACCCTTCAAGCTAATAAATAGTCCCGGAAGCTAAGTTAAGATTCAAGTGAAGTATATCTATGACACATTGCTAGTATATATACTCTATACTAGATGATCACATGCACAGTCACATGTACATGGATCAGTAATCACAATTGTCCAATTATAGATTAGAAGGCATCGCACCGTCTGACATAGACAGGGAAGACTCAGGAACAGTGGAAGTGCGATACACGATCTGTCACTAGGCCATTAATAGAACAGACCCTTAGAACTTACTAAGCACGATCCTAGATGTCCTCTTACAGTACAGTTGGATTGAAGAAGAACCTCTTGACTCCTACCTCCATCTACACTGCCTCTGGAATTGTAAATGCAGATGTAAATGCAGATCTATTGAGAGTAAGAAGACTAGGACCAGGGGAATGTCTTGAGAAGAATACTGAATATATCCAGAACTCGATCTAGAAAGGAATAACAGATACAACTTGGGCAGGCTTTGTAAGGGGACACTCAGAGGCATCCCAGAACACACTTGAATATAGTATAGGAGGTGTCTTAAGTTAGATCGTTGAATAGCCCAGGAGATCAAACTAATGTTGAGGTAAGGTATTCTACTGTACATCACTAGCTACTTATACTAGACTAGCTTGGTCTGTGCACCAGTTGCTAAGGGAACACATATCAGGACACTAATAACTACTATACCTAATAAGGCTATATAGTACTAACCATGGTAATGAGAACAAGAGGGAAGGGAACTATAAATAGTGGGCTTCAAGGATCTGAGGGCAAGCTAGATAATACACACCCATACCAGGTTACCTAAGCTACTCTAGAGCGTCCCCTTATAGTATTGGTCTTTTTTGTGATTTTGTTGAGTCTACAGAAATCTACATAGAGTCAGAGGGAACTGTCTTTCTTTTTTATGAACAGAACCAGTACTCCATGAGCAGATGATGTTGAGCAGATGAATCCATTGGTAAGGTTTTCATCAATGAATTCCTTTAGTGTTTTCTGTTCAAATTTAGACAGGGAGTAGATGGTTCCTACTAGAGGATAGAAATCTTTTTCTAGTTCAATCTAGAGGTCATAGGGATGGTAGAGAGCAAGTGTTTCTGCTCTAGACTTGCTCAAAACATTGGCATACTTATGGTATTCCTTTGGAACAGAAGAGAGGTTGATTTTCTCAGAAATGGTAGTGGATTTGACCTGCACTGTGGAATAGAATTGAAGGAAAAATGTTGTTGAGCCTGAAAGGCACGAGGCCTAGAGTAGGGCTGGTACATTGATAATTGCAATATAAGGTTGCTTGGGGTTAGATGGGGACATCTTGTAAAAAAGCTAAACTCCAAGCCAGAATAAAGCCAACTGCTCTTTGTTTAGCAATTGACAAAGAGAACTCGATAGAGTTCCTGTTAGATTTTCTATACTACTTATACAACTACTATATGGTCTGTGCACTACTTTCCCATGCCTATTATGTGACCCATTATGTGACATCATGTGATATGACTGTAACTGTGGTGATACTTTCCCATACTCCCTTTTGTGTAGTAAGTCCAAGATAAAAGAAAAAGAAAAAGAAAATAAAAGAAATATAAATAATGACTGAACTGTTTTGCCAAGTCATGATACATCTCAGATGGGGTGAACTATAGAGGAAATTCTACTAAAGAGAACAGAGAATTTACCAAGGTTTCAACAGGAGGAACAGAAGCTGGACTTTAAAGTAAAAATAGTGGTTGGAAAGATATTGATCCAGAAACCCAGTCAATTAATGGATTGCAGCAGGTGAGCCAAGAGTAACCTAAGACTAGAGAACAACAAAAATCAAGCAGAGTAACATAGAAGTCAAGAGTCATGTATTCACCAGAAGGGAATATTACAGACAACGATACTATCTTGGAGATAATATTATTCAAGGTTCTATCAAACAGGTACAGTTCCACAAGTGGAATAGGAATAGTAGGCAGAGAATGTTCATAAGCAAAAGTAGAGTCCAAAAAATAATGCATAGATCCAGAATCTACCAGTGTTTAGATAGGTATAGGCTGGAGATGGTCTGAAGCATACACCAGAGGAGAAACTAGAGGTATACAAAAAGAATTGGGGTTGGAAAGAGCAGACATGTTGAGACACATTGGATCTGTTATTATGCTGCTAGAGAATTTTCTGCAGAAATGTAGCATGGGATATATATTATACCTCTGGATTTTACTATTGGAACCTACTCTAGAGATCTCCTACAAGCCTCAGACATAATCTAGACCCAAGATTGGGTACTTCTATTAGGTAGTTACCAAGCTACCATATGCTAGAATAGTATATACCTTGGAAGGCAAGACTAATGAGCTAGCATCAGGTTTCTCAGAAACAGACTATTAATGTTGATACTCTAGAACTCAGAGGTTAAAGAATACCTCTGGAATGTAATATAATCTCAATCTAGAGCAGACTTGGACTAATATGATACCAAGATGACAGATCAAAAGTCTATTAATGGCTAATGATCCTATCACTACTGGACTCAGTTAAGAAGCGGACATGCCATAGAGCAACAGGAATATCAATTACCTTTGTATGCACTTGCACGTGTTTCTAGATTGTATTCAGAGTAGAAGGAAGCTGGTTTGAAGATTAGAGGATGTTGGGTAGGAGTGAAGTATGGAGGTGGAGTAGGAGCATATGGCCATAGCTGGTAGGCATAGAGGATAGGAAGGTGATATCTGTCATGTACACATAGCAATGTTATAGAGGAGAGAAGTGAGAGAGGCTAAAAGAAGAAAGAGTTTTCTTTTTTATTTATTTTTAATTGAGTCTCATCAGTTTGTACTTTTAATATAACACTCAGAGAGCCCAAGAGAAAGGCAATGGAATCTTGATACCTGCTGCCATCTCAAGGGCTCGAAAGTCATCTTATGGCACTTTTCTGAGTTCTAAGTAAAGTGGCTGGGTTATTGAGGAGACTGGAACTCTATACCCTACTTGGTCAAGAGACAAGACATAGCAGTCGCTCGGACAACCTTCTACAGAGTAGCAGGCTTAAAAAGCCTAGCTAATCATCAACTTAGATTGTATCATACCCATAAGGTTTGGTATAGGGGTGCGAATGAGGGCTTGATTGAGTGTGGTAAGGCCCAGGAGTAGTTTACTGACTACTTTGATAGTGAACTTGTTACAGTGTGTAAAGGTGGACAGCTTAGGGACACCATGCAAAAAGGATCTAGATCAAGCTTACCATCCTTTCGAACAATTTTATCTTAATTATTATGCTAAGTTTCTATATTCTTTTTTTAATACCTTCATTCTTGATTCATCCTCACAAACTCTTTAGTATGCAATTGGGACCTGATACTACATCTTTAGCTTGTACCAGGCTAATAGTCCCTTTTACCCCCTTTACCATAGTTGCACAAATAAGTTCAACGTGACCCCCCAGTTTGTGCTGAGTCTTGGAGACCATGCTCTAGTTTTCCGAGAGGTTTTCAGAGAACAGAGTTTCTTGTTCTTCCAGAGTAGTTAGTCGTGCCCTTATTGGTTGTTTTCTAGGGCATCCATCTACCTTGTGGTCCTTTGATCTACAATACAGACAAAGGTTATTGTCGATATGGTGAAAGGATACAAAAGAGAATTGCATACTAGGACAAACAAAATAATGATGTGCCAGCTCCCAATTGCATGCTAAAGGTCTGAGGGAAGATAATCAAAGTTAAAGGTTTATAAATAATTAGAGAAATAAGAATTATACATAGCTCTAGTAAAATATATGTTGGTGGTTATAAAAGGATTATAAGATCTCTCTAGATTGTCATCATATAGCCTTCCTAAGGTATTAACCTTTACACATCATGACAAAAGCTCCTCTATAAGGGAACATCTAGGGTTGTGCTTAGTAAGTTCTGAGGGTCTGTTCTATTAATGGCCTAGTGACAGATTATGTATTGCACTCCTATCGTTTCTGACTTCTCCTGTCTGTGTCATGTGGTACAATGCCTATTATTAGTTGTTCTAGGACATTCTGTGATTATAGGTCAGTTGCCATGGTGCTGTGTGTCTGACTATCTAGTGTAGTATATATACTAGCAAGTGTGTGTAGATATATCCCTACTTGAATCTCAAACTAGCTTCTGGGACTATCCATTAGCTTAAGGGTGATCGCCTCTGAGTGGTTCCCTAACATCCTCTGGAAAATACAGTTAGTTGATCACTCATGAACCTTTCACACTCAGTTGCCCCCTTGTCTGTACTCCCAATACCGAACCTTATGAGTGTAATGCAATCCAAGTGTGTACCTAGCCAAGCTTTCCTAGCCTGCTGTTATTTCTGAAGCCTACCTGAGTTGCATCTGCTATTCTTCTCTAGATCGAGTTCTGGATATATTCTGTGTTCTTCTCAAGACACCTTACTAGTCTTAGTCTTCTTACTCTCAATAGATCAACATTCACAATTCCAGAGGCAGTGTAGATAGAGGTAAGAGTCAAGAGGTTCTTCTCTGATCTAACTACACTTTGAATACTATATTAATGTCATTACAAAGCCCTGAAACTCAAGAATTAAAATATAAAAAGAGAACTATTGCTACTTTTGGATTTCTTTCAACTCCTTTCTGTCCTAAGTCCTCCCAAAATCCTACTGATGATGCAGCCCTCTTCTTTCTTTGTGATAATGTGTTCTCTCACCAAGTCTTTCCCATCAAAGATGACATGTCTTCATTGCCACTTCCTTCTAGAATATTCTTCTGTCTTCCCCTATTATTCTCTTGATACTGCTTTGTAATTTATTGATTACCTATTAAACAGTTAGCAAGTCTCCATAAATGTCTAGTATCTCCAAGTCATGTCCTAGAGATCATTTATCTAAATATAATTGATCTGATGCCATCAATGCTTATTTACAAGCACAAAGTCTATTAATCTAAGTTCGTTGTCTGAGTAGTACTGGTTCTAGAGTACAAGTCTGCCATCCTTCTGAATTAGCCTATTCAAGGGTAAATCTAGAATGTAGTCCCTCAGTAACTCTCTTAGTAACCTGATGCCACTTCATCCTAATTGCTTCTCGAGGTCTCAACATGAGCTCTAGGTTGATTATCACCTGCTCAATATACTCATCATATAGTGTTATGTTCTGAGGATATAGAAAGGGTTCTAGAGTGAATTCTAATTAAGAATCCATTAGTATAACACATATCAAATGTTATTTTCCATGGAAAATTCGCTTGCGGCGTAACAAACAGCACTTATGCTTATTACCATTCAATTTACCATCTCTGTCTAGTTTGTTGGAGAGGTTAACATGCAAAGTGGATAGAAATGGTGACTTAGTGATGGAAGATAGTGGTCTGGGGAATTTCAGGGAATTCCAAGAGAGTATGGACTGTGGTAGAATTGTGGATGACTAGAGATGAGATGGAGTAGAGCTTTGTGAGAAGATGAAGTACTGAGCCATCTTACTCTGTTTTTGGTTGTGGCTGTCTGTTGCCTCCTTTTCTGTGTTCCAGAGATGATCTTGTTCTTAGTTTTGTTTCCAGTGGCAATTGTCAAAAATAATTGCCAGTTGGTACATGGCATAAAAAAAAGTGGGTTTGCCCTGTTCCTAGTTTGCTATCAGATCTTGGAGGCGATTTAGCAACCTCTGATAGAAACAATAGCAGAGAACTGAATTATTCTAGTTCAACTGTGTTGCATACCACATAAATTTCATATTATAAGTTACAATCTTATCTCCTGGTTTCATGCAGAGGTTGTTGATGAGGTTGGCAGCATCCCCCACTGGGTCTGAGAGTTCAAAATAGACCTGGAGTTCATCCACAAAAAGCTGCCAGATGGAGAGCTAGGGTCATGTATAGCTGAGGTCTTCCTGTTATAGTGCGACTTCAAACCAATCTTGTGCTATACCAGAGAGATAGGTCATTGCAAAATTGATTTTCTCTTCATTAGTGGGAAATTGTAGAACATTAGTATGGAAATAGAGTTGATACTGAAACAGGAAGTGGTTGAGCTTGTAAGCTGTCAAAGATGTTTGGAATGTGGGCCTTCAATTAGTGAGGCTTTGGTGCTAATCCTTAGTTAAGGTTTTCTAACAATTGTCAGAGAGCTTCAGCTAATTGATTGTTAAAGAGGTTATAGTCAGCAACAAGAGATAGAGTTTGAAAGACAGGGGTAGGAGCAGGAATAGGAGCATCGACCCAGTCTGGATCGTCATCAACATGAGGGACAGTGATGAAATCTACATTGTAGAATTCTGAAGGGTTCACCAGAAGTGGAGATGACAGGAGGCATACTAGAGTATGAGGTGTTCCTGAGTCAAGATGTCTCAACCTCCTTGGGAGGCCAAAAGTGAAACAACTGATAGTTTGGTCAGCAAGAGAAATAGAATTACTCCCAGAAGAAAGAGCTGCAGAATAGTGAGACATCAGAACTATAGCATGACAGGAACCAGTGTGAGTTTGTAAATTCTGTCAAGGATGGAACAGACAAAGGATAGAGAAGAGGAGTAATAGATAGGAGTATACTCTAGAACAATATACTACACTATTTTAGAGAATAGATAGTACTTAGTGATGATGGAAAAACCAAAAGAAGGCTCCAGCAGACAGAAAAAGATATTAGAGCAGAGTACAACTTAATAAATGATCTTGGCTTCAACTTATGTATTGTACCCTGGTCTCCAGTTTTAAGGTTGATCACTTATTTCAGAGTGGAGAGAAGTTGTCAGAACAAAGGTCTTGTAAGAGGACCACTCAGTAGGCAATCACTCCTTAAGCTAGTAGATAGTCCTGGAAGCTAGTTTGAGATTCAAGTGGGGATATATCTACACACACTTGCTAGTATATATACTACACTAGATAGTCAGACACACAGCACCATGGCAACTGACCTATAATCACAGAATGTTCTAGAACAACTAATAATAGGCATTACACTGCATGACATAGACAGAAGAAGTCAGGAACGATAGGAGTGCGATACATGATCTGTTACTGGGCCATTAATAGAACAGACCCTCAGAACTCACTAAGCACGACCCTAGATGTCCTCTTACAGTAGTTCCAATTCTACTATGTTTGATGACATGATTTTCTTTATCCTGTAAGGCCTGACGAACCTTTCTATAAGTTTCTCCATCCTTGTTACAACCTTGAGGAGTAACTCAGGTTGTAACACTCAAGTAAAGGCTTGAGGATGATATGAGAGTTAAGAAAAAAAGAGAATGATACAATTGGTAAAGCATAGGGAATACAGAAGAGTATCTACTATATATATATCTATGTACTATGAGGTAGAAATAAGGAATATATATGACAAACATGATGTTATTGATAGACAGTAAATGCTCTTAGTAATCACCCTAGATGGATGTTCAAGAAGAACTCGATAGAGTTCTTTATTAGATTGGCCTACTACTTATACTATTTATAAGTGGCTGTACACTAAAGTCCCATGGTCACAAGTCCTTCCAAAATATTTTTATGGTCACCTGATTCTTGTCATGTGATGAGATTAGCTAAGTTCCTATGCTATTTATATCTCAATCCTGTTGTATGACTTGAGGTTATAAATTAAGTATTTGAATACACAGGAAACTATTTCCTTTCTGGGGCTCTTATAACACATGAAGTCTACTGAGTAAAGAACATGCTCTACTAGTAAGGTGCTGACTGAGCTATTAGATATATGAAGTATTATGAAACGAAAAAGTAGTCCATGTGGTTGTATTATAGTGAACATCTATATGAAATGAGGTTGATCGTGACAGTCCTCCTTCTGACCATTTGGTACTTCAGGTTCTTAGTGCTCAACATTACCAAGTCTTCTACTTTATAGTCGTCTACCTCCCCTCGCCTTTTATTGGCATATTTCTTTATTTCTTTTTGTACTTTTTCTAGCACCACTTTCACTTTCACCTATATTTCCTTTATTTTATTAATGAATTTCTCTGTCCCCTCATATTTTCCCTTTTTCTTTTTCTCGAATCCTATTCTGGGGTCTTGTCTGTAATTTGCCTTGAAAGGTGATGTTCATATACTCAAGTGTGCTTTATTATTATATGTGAACTCTACTGTTCCCAACCATTCAGGCTATTGCTTCTGTTTATGGTCGATAAACATTCTGAGGTACTGTTTTAACTCCTGGTTGACCTTCTCTGTTTGTCCATTTGTTTGAGGGTAGAACACTATCAACAATTTATTCTTTATCCCTAGCATCTGATTTAACTCTTTCATTAATCCTATCACAAACTGTAGTCCCTGATCTGAGATGATACTTTCAGATAGACCATGCAATTTCCACATATTATTTCTAAACAACCTAGCTAGTCCTTTTGCCAACATTTTTTTTGTAGTAGGTATAAAATAAACTATTTTTGTTAACCTATCGACTACCACCAAGATTGAGTCGTATCCCTGAGCTAAAAGCAGCTTTGTGATAAAGTCTGCTGATCTGTGTATCTAAGGTTTCTCCAGAATAGAATTGGGCATTAACTTGTCTGCTAGTTGCTCTGTGTGATTTTTATTTCACTAGCAAGTGTCGCACTCTTCCACATATCTTTTCACTTCTTTCGTTACTCCTGACCACCAAAAATTATAGGTGACCAGTTCTACTATCTTCCATTGCCCTCCATGTTCTTTTACTGGCGTATCATGGTATAACCTTATGATTTCCACTCTTAATTTCTTATCTTTAGGTATATAAACTTTTTTCTTCTTGTACATGATACCGTCTACTTCTCTTTACTCCTTGTCTCTTAACATTCTCACTCCTGCTCACTTCATCTCTTCTACCACTCTTACTACTTCATCATCTTTCACTTTAGACTTTCTGACTTCCTCTAGTAAATTTACCCCATCTACTATTATTTCTACTACTTCAGCTCTTTTCACTTCTAACTACTCTGGTTTCACTAACATCTCATCCTCATTGTCTTTTTCCATATCTACTTTCCAGTCTAGCCTCCTGCTTAGACTGTTTGCTTTCCCCATCTTACTTCCTAGAATATGTTTTAGCATAAAACTAAATCTAGATAGGTATAGAGCCTATCTTGCTTGTCTCCTATTTAATTTCTGTGCTTTTATAAAATATTTGAGGTTTTTATGATCTGTTCAAATCTTGAATTTTTCTGTTGCTTCTTCCAGGAAGTGCCTCTATGCTTCTAGACATCTAACAACTGCTAACATCTTCTTGTTGTGTATTTCATAGTTTCGTTTTGTATTACTAAGAGACTTGGAAATAAAAGCAACTGGTCTCTACTTTTCATCTGAGCACTTTATTGACAGTACTCCTCTAGTAGTATAGTTTGACGCATCAGCTTCTACTCTGAATTCCTTATTTAAGTCTGGTGTTGCTAATACTGGTTTCATTGTAAAAACTTGCTTTAGCTTGTCAAATGCTTTTTGTTGTTCTTCTTTCTACCACCATTTCTCATCTTTCCTTATCAGCACATTTATTGGTTTTGTTACTTGAGCAAAATCCTTAATAAACCTCCTATAATAATTTGTGAGGCCTAAGAATTTTCTAATGTCTTTCATATTCTTGGATTCTGGCCAACCAAGTACTCCCTCTACCTTTTCCACTTCCATTTCTATTCCATTAGGTCCAATGATGATCTCTAGGAATTCTATTTTTCTTGCCTTCCACACACATTTCTCCGGCTTGACATACAGGTCATTTTCCTCCAGTCTCTTCAGTATCTCCTCTACAATTTTGTCATGTCCTTCTTTTGTTTCTATCCCTACTAGTATGTCGTCTATGAACACTGTAACCTTTCCTTTATTTATTAAATCTCTTAAGATTTCATTTATTATCACCTGGAATATAGCTGGCAAGTTCATCATCCCAAAGAACATTACTGTTGGCTCGAAGGAATCTATGTGTATTGTAAACACTCTCTGTCACAAACTTCATTTAGCCATATCTCCACCAATTCTTTGATGATTCTCATGGTCTTAATGCCTACGGAAAGCCCTTGAAAAGACCTTTTGATCAATACCAGTCATGCCTCAAAGCTATCAGTATTGGCCGAGATATTAGGCAGATCAACTGGTAACTACTATGGTACTGTTTATTAAATTACCAATATCTTGGAAACCGCCACAATCTAAGCTTCAGTTCTAAGCTCATCAGAAGCCCTCTTCATACCACTCAGAATGAGCCTAGAACAACTTCAAGGCAATCAGTATCTGTAAAGATATAAAGACCTCAATGTTTGCATATGGACTTCATTAATTACTCATAGATAGTCATCTGTCCTTTTCTTAGAACAAAGGACAGCCTCCATATGGTTAGGTTATCACTATTTCTAGCACAAAGGCACTACCAT
>Ga0153958_1000279_pt1 | contig 12325 bp, 12 predicted proteins | sample TSFL042MetaG_FD_104719 | JGI IMG/M metagenome (GOLD analysis project Ga0153958, IMG submission 104719) | Attine ant fungus gardens microbial communities from Florida, USA - TSFL042 MetaG | ecosystem: Host-associated > Fungi > Mycelium > Unclassified | place: USA: Florida, Wekiwa Springs... | reverse complement strand
GATGTGAGTGATGACCATGATGAAGCAAGAATACAAGTAATCAATGACTGCAAGGGAAACTGTGTAGAAATATAAGTACTCAAGTTTTGCAACAGAGACTGTTTTGGAATACAAGTACCAGATTGCAATGGAAACTGCAGAGTGGAATACAAGTAAGCAAGTTAGCACAAAGGAAACTGTACTCCGGAATGTGTACAAGTACTCAAGGATTTTTTTTTTTGTTTTTTTTTTGAAGCAGAGTGAATGCGGAGAAACAGAGTCAAGGAAATGGAATGGAGGTATTTAAGGGTCGTAATGGTCCCAGTTTAGACAGATACTTGAGATGAAAATTGTCTACTAATTCTTTGGCATGTTCTAGTTCTGTCGCTGGTAACCATTTGGAGTCGTTGTCTGTGTCTTTGTATCCTAGCCATATAACCTTATAGAGCAGTTTGCATGCCCTCCGGCAGTCAATCTTGGAGTTGACTATCTTGGAGATTTTGTATTCTGGTTCTCTGTCGATAATTACAGGTGCTGGCAGAGGTTCGGAGCACTACTGGAAGATGTTGGGTGTGGCTGGTTCAAGCATAGAGACATGGAATGCAGAATGGATAGCCCTCATGGTGTTCAGGAGGCAGAGTGTGAAGAATTACAGACTTAGCTGAGCAATGATCTCATATGGTCCGAGGTACTTTTTGGAGAGTTTCTTTGATGGGCAAGTTGTCTGGAAGTACTGTGATCTGATGAATACTGATTGTCTGACTTGGAAGTCCAGTGGTTGTTGTCGATGAGAGTTGGCAGAGGGTTGATATTGTCTTTGGGCTTTGGTGATTTCTTCTTTGAGTGTGCTTTGTAGTTTGTCAAGGTCAACTATGAAGTCATGGACATGAGAGGAAGCAATATCTCGTTCTGGGTATATTATGATGTTAAGGTGGTACCCTTTGTTGGTGAAGAATGAAGAAACACCAGTGGTAGCACTAGGAGCATTGTTGTAAGCAAACTCAGCCAGGGGTAACAGTTCCGACCAGTTGTCCTGTTGGTAGTTGCAATATATGTGGAGATACTGTTCCAACGTCTAGTTGGTCTGTTCTGCTTGACTGTTTGTCTCTGGGTGGTATCCACTGGTAAAGTGAAGTCTCATATCTAGAGCAGTACCTAGAGAGCAGAAGAAGTGAGAGACAAATTCTGAGCCGTGGTTAGATGTGACATGAGATGGAACTCCATGCTTTGAAAAGACATGGGTAACAAAAAGGCATGCTAGTTCCACTGAAGTGATGGTGTCATGAGTGGGGATAAATATGGCTTGTTTTGACAGGCAGTCCACTATAATGAGAATGGTATTGAAACCAGAGGAGAAAGGAAGTTTCTCTATAAGTCCATAGAAATTGAATTCCATGGGCGTTCCAGAATAGAAAGTTGTTGGAGGGATCTGTATAGTCTGTGATGCTGTGATTTGGATCTCATACAGGTAACGCAAGACTTATAGAACTTTTGTACATTGTTGTGGATGTTTGGCCAGGTATAATATCTCCATATGAGTTCCAGTGTTTTATTTTGGCCCAGATGTCCTGCTAGGACACAGTTGTGATGATACTGGAGAACTCAGAGATGTAAGTTGGCATTATCTGGAACGTACATTCTGTTATTGAGTCTGAGAAACCCTGCATTGTCTTTTGACCAATGTCCTTCCAGATGGAGTAAATGGTCGGAGATAGAAAAGTCAAAGGGGAATGTTGCTAGAATATCAGAGTAGAGTTGGTTTTGATCCAATATTGTGGCTGTGCAAAGTGTCGGAGTGATGAGGATGGTTGCTTGGAGAAATGCTGCGATTTGTTCATGAGTAAAAACTGGATGGAAGTTATAAGGGTTTACTGAAGCATAGCCATTATCTCCCCCTTTTGGGTAGATGTCCCATCATCTAGTGAGTGCGTCCAGTTTGGTGCCAAGATGTTTGGGACGGAAGTGAATTACAAGGTTGAATTGAGAGAGGTACTCCAACTATCTTGCTTGTTGGCGCATTAGAATCTTGGTTGTTGAAAAATACTCCAAGTTCTTGTGATCTATTACAACGTCAATTGGTAAAGTGGACCCCTCTAAATAGTGTCACCAAATCTTGAAGGCTTCAAATATTGCAAGTAATTCTTTGTCGTGGACGTCATAGTTAAGTTCCAGAGTAGAGAATGTCTGGGAGTGGAAGGCTATAGGGTAGATCTCATTATCTTTAGTCATAATGGAAAGAATGGCAGCAAGAGCGTAGTCTGAGGCATCAGTTTCCACAATGAGTTGTGTGTCTAGAACCCAATGCATAAGGATAGGAGCGGAGGTGAAGGCTTGTTTCAGGGTATTAAATGCTATCCTACAATTGTTGTCAAAGTTCCATGGAGTGTTCTTTCTAGTGAGACGAGTGAGCGGAATGACTATGTCTGAATAATTGAAAATGAAACATCTGTAGAAGTTGGCGAATCCTAAGAAGGACTGAATATCCTTTACTTTCTTTGGTTCTGGCCACTCCTGAATGGTTTTCACCTTAGCATTGGACATGGTCAAACCAGATGGAGATAGAACATAGCCTAGATATTCAACGGAATCTGAATGGAATTCACATTTTTCGGCCTTTGTATACAATTCTGTTTTTCAGAGTTGTTTTAGCATCTCTTTGACATGATTCCGGTGTTGCACGATATCATCGGAGTAGATTAGGATGTCATCCAAGTAGACCACTACATGTGAGGGCGACCAGAGTGGAGTACTCCAGGAGATTCCTCAGTTAAATTATAGTATGGAATATGTTACAACTCACCTCCAGGAGATTCCTCAGAGAATTAAATGAGACTCCTGGAGGGAATAATCTATAATATATACTAAAATGCCCTTGCATTCCATTCTTTGGTAACCAGGGACTGCACAATAAAATTATGTTGGGAGGCAATGGGAGGTGCTCCGGGATTATGTGTGAGGGGTCCCCTTACACTACATACATATCCAGGAGGTTGGAGAACACGTCGTTCATGAAGCATTGGAAGGCAGCTAGAGTGTTAGTTAGTCCAAACAGCATTACTGACCATTCGAAGGCTCCATAATGAGTACGGAAGGCGATTTTTCATTTGTCTCCTTCAGCAATGTGGACTAAATGGTACGCATATTGGAGGTCAATTTTGGTGTAAATGCGAGCTTTGCAGGGGGAATCTAGAAGGTTGGAGATAAGAGGAAGTGGATATCAATCTTTTTTCGTGATTCTGTTAAGTCTGTGAAAATCTACACAGAGCCAGAGGGAACCATCTTTCTTTTTTACGAACAGGACTGGCGCTCCATGAGAAGAAGACATTGAACAGATGAATCCATTGGTCAGGTTTTTGTCAATGAACTCTTTTAATGTTTCTTGTTTCAATTTGGATAAGGAATAGATGGTTCCTACTGAAGGATGGGAATCTTTTTCTAGATCAATCCAGAGGTCGTAAGGATGGTGGGGAGCGAGTGTTTCTGCTTTGGACTTGCTAAAGACATCTGTATACTCATGATATTCCTCCGGAATAGAGGAGAGGTTGATTTTTTCAGAGATGGCAGTAGATTTGGTCTGCACTGTGGAACGGAATTGGAGAGCAAATATTTTTGAGCCTGATAGCCGCAAGGCCTGGAGTAGGGCTGGCATACTGATAATTGCGATATGAGGTCACTTGGAGTTAGATGGAAATGTCTCAGATAGTGTAAACTGCAGAGGGGTTTTTGCTAGAGAGAATGGAGAATTTACCAAGGTTTCAACAGGAGGAACAGAAGCCGGACTTTGAAGTAAAGATAGTGGTCGAAAGGATATTGACCCAGAAACCCAGTCAATCAATGGATTGTAGCAGGTGAGCCAAGAGTAACCTAATACCAGAGAACAACAAGAATCAAGCAGAGTGATATAGAAGTCAAGAGTCATGCATTCAGCAGAGGGGAATTTTACAGGCAACAATACTACCTCGGAGATAATATTATTCAAGGTTCCATCAAATAGGCATAGTTCCACAGGCGGAGTAGGAGTAGTAGGCAGAGAATGTCCATGAGCAAAAGCAGAATCTAAGAAACAGTGTATAGATCCAGAGTCTACCAGCATTCAGATGGGTATAGGCTGGAGATGGTCTGAAGCACACACCAGAGGAGAAACAAGAGGTATACAAAGAGAATTCAGATTGGAAAGAGCAGACGTGTTGAGATGCATTAGACTTGTAGTTGCACAAATGAGTTCAATGTGACTCCTAGTTTGTGCTGAGTCTTGGAAGCTGTGCTCTAGTTTTCCAAGAGGTTCTCAGAGAGCAGAGTCTTTTGTTTCTCCAGAGTAGTTAGTCGTGCCCTTAACAGTTGTTTTCTAGGGCACCCATCTATCTTGTGTTCCTTCAATCTGCAATAAAGACAGAGGTTATTGGCGATATGGCATTTGTGCTCATTACCGTTCAACTTACCATCTCTGCCTAGTTTGTCAGAGAGGTCAACATGTGGAGTGGACAGAGATGGTGATTTAGCGATAGAGGATGGTTGTCTGGAAAGTTTTAGGGAATTCCAGGATAGTGCAGTTTGTAGCAGAGTTATGAATGACTGGGGATGAGATGGAGCGGAGCTTTGCGAGGAGGCGGAGTACTGAGCCATTCTACCCTGTTTTCAGTAGTGACTGTCTGCTGCCTTCTTCTCTGTATTGCAGAAACGATCTCGTTTGCGATTTCGTTCCCAGTAGCGATTGTTGAAGGTGATTGCCAGTTGATACATGGTATGGAAGGGGGTGGGTTTTTCCTGTTCCCTGTTTGCTATCAGGTCCTGGAGGCGATTTGGCAGTCCCTGGTAGAAGTGATGGCATAAAACTGTATTACCCCAGTTCAACTATGCTGCATACTATAAGGGGACACCTCCATTTCCACTCCTGAACGGCACGATGACACTCCAGAGCTACCTTAGCCTGTTTTACTAGTAATACTTAAACACACTAGTTTAGCTCCGATCCTGCTAACCCTGACACTAAGGGATGTATATAATATAAAAGATCCCTCCAGGAGCCTTATCCTAATCTCTGAGGATTCTCCTGGAGGTAAGTTATATCATAACTACTAACTGTAATATTAACTGAGGATTCTCCTGGAGCCTTGTGCCCAGCCATCCTTATAGCAAATTAGGATCTTAAAGCGGAGCCTTGAACTATCCCAGTAGACAGCCACCTAATAGGTTGCCCTCCCCTATCATACCTAACCCTCCGAAAATTCTACTCTTCAGATGTCATTGCTCTCGGACACCCCTCAAGGCATAGCTGACGCCTTAGGATAACTACAACACCATCTGTAGGAGCTCACAGAGAAACAACATGTCTCTGAAAGTAACATTAACTCTACTCTGGCAGCCCTGACCATGCAGCTACAGCAGCTCACACAGTTAGTGGCTAACCTCTCTCCTCCAGCCATACCAAACACACCTCCCCCACCTGTACTATTCCCTCCAGTATCTCTGTCCCCCGCTCCGCCAGCCTGACAGACATGCCCCAAGCTCTCCTGTCCTCCGGACTTCAACAGAGAACGTCACAACGGCTATGCATTCCTGAACTCCTACTCTCTCTACATACGCCTAGCCCCAGAATAGTTCCACGATGAACAGAAAAGGATTCTCTGGGCTCTCACATTCTTCAAAGGAGGTTGTGCTGCCAAGTGGTCCAAAAACGTATTCTATCAAGAAGTGGACACTGGCGTTTTCCCCATTCAAACTTGGGGAGACTTTGAACAACAATTCCAGCTGCACTTCTTTCTTGCAAACGCAGAAGTGGACACGATCAATGCTTTGGAAGGAACTTCCTACCACCAAGGAAATCGGACGGTAGACGACTATTTGGACAGCTTCTAAGCCCTGGTCTCCGACGCAGATTATACGGATCTCTGGACACTGGTGATGGAATTTCGATGAGGTCTCAGACTAGGCATTCAAAACCAGATTGCCACCATGCCCTATGGACAATTAGCTGACACCAACCCTGATGTATGGTATAGAGCAGCAAGGAGAATTGACTAGGCACGCCTCGCAAACGAAGTCTTTCAGTCTGTGTCACACTCCACCCCTTCCGCTTCGCTCAAAACTGTCTCCACCTGACCCCCACCATTGTCTGTGGCAAGGTTACCCCTTGCTCCACCCCCTCCAGTTATTCCAAAGCCTCCACTGACCACTCTATCTATGGGAGTCCCCATGGATGTGGATGCCGCTAGAAAAGCAAGGTCCTTGCCTCCGCAATAAAAGGGTGCAAAAGGGAATTGCACACTGGGACAAACAAAACCATGCTGTGCCAGCTCCCAATTGCGTGCTAAAGATCTGAGGGGAGATAATCAAAGATGAAAGTTTGTAAATAGTTAGAAAATAGGAATTATATGCAGCTCCAATAAGATATATATTGGTGGTTATGAAATGATTGTAAAATCTCTCTAGATCGTCGTCGCATAGCCTCCCTAAGGTGTCAATCTTTACACACCGTGACAAAAGCTCCTCTGGAAAATACAGTTAGTTGATCACTCATGGACCCTCCACACTCAGTTGCCCCCTTGTCTGCACTCCCAACACCAAACCTTACAGGTGTGATGCAATCCAAGTGTATACCTAGCCAAGCTTTCCCAGCCTGCTGTCCTCTCCGAAGCCTGCCTGAGTTGCGTCTGCATCTTCTCCCTAGATCGAGTTCTGGGTATATTCTGTGTTCTTCTCAAGACACCCCACTAGTCCCAGTCTTCTTACTCTCAATAGATCCGCATTTACGATTCCAGAAGCAGTGTAGATGGAGGTAGGAGTCAAGAGGTTCCTCTCCTATCCAACTGCACACCAGATACTATATTAAAATAATTACAAAGCCCTGAAACTCAAGGAATAAAATATAAAAAGAAAACTATTACTACTTTTGATGTTCCTTCAACCTTTTCTCATGCTAAATCCATCCCAATTCCCAGCAATAATGTGTTCTTAGGGTGACACGTCCTCTTCATCAAATCATTCCCATCAAAGATGACGTGTCTTTGTCGTCGCTTCTCTCTCAAATACCCTTCCTGATCTCCCATTGCTTCCTTTGGTGTTGCTTTGTAAGAAGGCCCTCATTGGTTACCTATTAAGTAGTCAGTAAACCCCACTCAATGTCTAGTATCTCCGAGTCGCGTCCTAGTGCTCATTTATCTAAATATAATTGATCTGATGCCATCAATGCTTAATTGCAACCAGAGTCTATTTATCTAAGTCCGTTATTCAAACACTACTGGTTCTAAAGTCCCAATCCACCGTATCTCTAAGTCGGTCCTATCCTATGATGGATCTAGAGTGTAGTCCTTTTATGACTTTCTTCCTAAACCTGATGCCAGCTCATCCTGCTTGCCTCTCAAGGTCTCGACATGAGCTCTAGTTTGGTTATTACTTGCTCAATGTCCTCATTGTATGGTATTATGTCCTGAGGGTATAGAAAGGGCTCTAGAGCGAACTCTAATTACAAATTCATTGGTATAAAGCATATCAAATGTTATCTTCTGTGGAAAATTCACTTGCAGTGTAACAGCGAGGATGCTACCAATGCGGAGACACGAACCATGTAGTCCGGGATTGTCCCTACTGCATGAACGTCTGTCAACTCACCATGGAGCAGCAGGAGGAGTTAATTGAAGATCTGTTGGTGTTGAAGGATGCAGTTCTGATGAAAGAGTCTTGTTCTCTGAAGGAAGAAGATTTTGCATAGCATGGCTGGTGATAAGTACACCCCGGTCACTAGTAAATAAGTTCACTGTATTGACTATAGAGGATCCCAATACAATTGACAGTAAACTAGTAGATACACTGCCCCCTATTTCCCTTGTCTCAGCTTCACTCTGCAAACCCAAGTGGGAGAAGAGACTATCCAAACTCCTTTCAATCAGCGCTTTAGACACACGAGGGACTTCCCTACTCCTGCCAGTGGAAATCAGAACTACAGACACAAGTGAACTATACTCCATCAAAGCCCTCCTAGACTGCAGAGCAACTGGAAGCCTCATCAACAGGGATTTTGTCTGTTTGAAAGAGATGAACACCCAGACCCTCTCACATAACATCCCAGTCTTTAATGTCGATGGCTCCCCTAACGAGGCAGGACAAATCTCCGAGGTGGTGGATGTAGTTCTCTGCTACAAGACTCACTCCGAAAGGATGCTCTTGGCCGTCTCCAGACTCAGGAAAAAGAATCTGATCCTAGGCTATGACTGGCTTAAAGACCATAACCCCAAGATTGACTGGGAAAAAGGAGAAGTCGAAATGACCCGCTGTCCCCTCTGCTATGAGGGAGGACGTGCCCTATGGAAGGAACAGACTCGCCAGAAGAGGATTGAACTCTGAGCCCTCCAATCTTGTCGTGACGGACCCACACCCCTGCTCCAAGAAGAGCTAGAGCCAGAGGAAGAGCCTCCGCAAATGCACTACCTGAGTTGGGAGCTTGGAGACCAATTGTTCCTCACACATCTCCTCCTAGAGCCTGACCAAGTTGACCTCCAAGCCACGACCACGACATCTCAACACCTCATGGAAGGAGCCAGACGCAGCGTGGAAACACAGGCCACTGCCACTCCACTACCCACCTACGTCGCGGAGTTTTGATCTGTATTTGCTAAGGAGGACTTTGACATACTACTGGAGCACTGCAAATGGGATCACACGATTGAGCTAATCCCTGGAGCAGAGCCCAAGTTGTCAAAGGTCTACTCTCTATCTCCATTGGAGCAAGCGGAATTGGATGCCTTCCTGGAAGAGAACCTTCATACCGGATGAATCCAACCCTTGAAATCCCCTATCGTAGCCCCCATGTTCTTCATTAAGAAAAAAAATAGTTCGCTCCGTCTAGTCCAAGACTACCATGCACTAAACGCTGTAACCGTTAAGAACAGATATCCGCTCTTCCTTATCTCCAAACTCGTCTCTCAACTCCACGGAGCCCGATACTTCACAAAACTGGATGTCTGCTGGGGTTTCAATAATGTATGCATTAAGCCCGAAGATGAATAGAAAGCAGCCTTCCGCACCAACCGTAGCCTCTTCGAACCCCTCATAATGTTTTTCGGAATGACCAATAGCCCTACCACCTTCCAAACTATGATGAACGATGTCTTCAGAACCGTCATAGTGGAAGAGATTGTTGTAGTGTACTTGGACGACATTTTGATCTTTACAAAGACAGAAGAGGAGCATAAACGAGCGGTCTAGAGAGTCTTGGAGATACTGACAGAACATAAATTATTCCTCTGTCTGGAGAAATGTAAATTCCACCGGAAGCAGATTGAATACCTCAGACTGGTTATCTCGGAGAACAAGGTTGCAATAGACCCTGTTAAAGTCACCAGAGTCTGTGAGTAGTCCGTCCCAGAGAACCGGACTGATGTGCAAGCTTTCATAGGCTTTGTTAACTTCTACTGTCACTTCATCCAAGACTTCTCGACTATAGCTCGACCCCTCTTTGACCTCACCTGCTCTGACTAGGCCTGGAACTGGGGTACCAAGAAACAGGAAGCCTTCAAATGTCTCAAGATTGCGGTAACCACTGCTCCAATCTTAGCATCACCCCAGGACTCAGAACCCTTCCATATCGAGGCTGACAGTTCAGACTTTGCCTCCAGAGCTGTCCTCTCTCAGCAACTACCCAGAGAAGAAAAATGGCACCCAGTGGCATTCTACAGCAAATCCCTGTCCCCAGTGAAACAGAACTACAAGATCCATGACAAAGAGATGCTTGCTATCATCTGCATGTTGGAAGAGTAGAGGCACTTTCTGGAAGAAGCTTGACACCCAGTAGAAATCTGGACAGACCATGACAACAGAGCCTCCGACAACGAAGACATGGTCCTTCTACGACCAGAGCTCATAGCAGTCCGAGCCCTTGAAGGACTTCACCTGGAAGGACCAGAGCAAGACATGCTTAGAGAAATTCATCAAGGGAACCAAAAAGACGACCAGGAAGAGCCTGTAGCAAAGGCAGCAAGAGAACTCTGGCAAGCATCAAGTAAGATGGTCCACTCCACAGAGTAGTTGGAAGAAGACAGAGTACTCCGGTTCAGAGGCAAAATCTACGTTCCCCGGAATTTGGACTTACGAAGGCAGGTAGTCTCGCTGTGCCATGATACAAAGGTTGCTGGACACCCTGGACACTGAAAAACACTAGAGTTGGTATCTAGGAACTACTGGTGGCCCCAAATGTCTAGGTATATTGGACAATACATCAGCACCTGTGACCTCTGCCTTAGAACAAAACTGATAAGGCAGGCTCTGGTAGGCGAACTGCACCCTCTCTGGATCCCAGACTCGCGATGGGACATGCTCAGTATGGACTTCATCATGGAACTCCCCCTCTCTTCTGGACATGACGCAATGATGACAGTGGTGGACTTGGTATCGAAACGGGCACACTTCATTCCAATGCACACAATGGTGACAGTAAAAGGAGCAGCCCAGCTTTTCTTACATCAAGTCTGGAAACTCCATGGTCTTCCAAAGTGTGTAGTCTCAAACCACGGACCTCAGTTTGTTGCTTGTTTTACCAGAGAGCTTTACCGACTACTAGGAATAAAGTTAGCGTCTTCTACAGCCTAGCACCCCCAAACCAACAGACAGATGGAACGTGTCAACCAAGAGTTGGACTAGTACCTCTGGCTATTTGTAAACAAGCAGTAAGATGACTGGTATGATCTCTTACCCATGGCAGAGTTCTAGCACAACAATCATGTCCACTCCGCTACCTAACAGCCTCCATTCCTGCTCAACACCAGATGTATTCCTTGCATGGGCTTCGAACCCCAACAGAACCACTCCGATCTAGAGATGGTCAATGAGTTTATGGAAAGGATGAGAATGGCGATTGAAGAAGCGAAGTCTGTGATCCGCAAAGCACAAGAAGACATGAAGAGGTACTACGACTGACACAGAACTCCAGCTCTGGTGTTTAACCTGGGTGACAAAGTCTTCTCTGATGCATCGGATATCCAAACTATGTACCCTTTGCAGAAACTCTCACATCGATGGCTTGGCCCCTTTGTAGTGGAATGGAGGATTAGACCTATGGCCTATTGTCTAAAGCTACCACACTGGATGAAGCAACTCCATCCAGTGTTCAACGTAGTAAAGCTCACTCTGGCTCTGGACGACCCGATTACAGGATGCAAAATGGAGGACCACCCACTGCCCATAGTCATCGACAGAGAAGCAGAGTGGGAGGTGGAGGAAATACTCGACAGTCGTTGGCACTGCAGAAGATTCCAGTACCTCATTAAGTGGAAAGGATATGGCCACGAACATAACTCCTGGGAGTTCGCTTCTGAAGTCTTTGTACCAGAACTCACAGCAGAGTTCTATCACAAACACCCCAGAGCTCCGAGACATGTCTGATGCATGGAATTCAACAACATCTTTCACTCCAAGTCTATTGCTCTGAGACATAGCAATCTTGAAGGGGGGGTGAATGTAAGGGGACACCTCCATTTCCACCCCTGAACAGCACAACAACACTCCAGAGCTACCTGTGAGGGCGACTGAAGGGGACTCCAGGAGATTCCTCAGTTAAATTATAATATGGAGTATGTTACAACTCACCTCCAGGAGATTCCTCAGAGAATTAGATAAGGCTCCTGAAGGGAATAATCTACAATATATACTAAAATGCCCTTGCATTCCATTCTTTGGTAACCAGAGGCTGCACAATGAAATTATGTTGGGAGGCAATGGGGGGCGCTCCGGGGTTATGTGTGAGGGGTCCCCTTACATTTACCCCCTCTCCAAGGTTGCTGCGTCTCAAAGCAATGGTTCTGGGATTGAAAATGGCGTCGAAGTCAATCTGGCGGATGTGTCTTGGGGTGGCTGGGTGCTTCCGATAGTACTCCGCGACGAGGTCCGGTGCCTTGACATTGGAGGCTACCTCCCACGAGTTGTGTTCTCTGCTAAAACCCTTCCACTTGACCAGGAACTGGAACCTCCTCCAGTGCCAGCGACTATTTAATATCTCTTCCACTTCCCACTCCTCTTCTCCGTTGACGGCAATGGGTGGTGGCAGGGCTTGTGGTTTCTTTCCTAGGATCGGATCTTCCGGAGCGGCGGACAACTTTATGACGTTAAATACTGGGTGCAACTGCCTCATTCCATGAGGTAACTTGAGATGGTAGGCTGGCGGTCCCACTTGGCATTCTATTTCGAAGGGTCCTAGTCGGCGATGTGACAACTTCGGAGACGGACGTGTTATTTTTGTCACAAACTTCATTTGGCCATATCTCCATCAATTCTCCATCGATTCTCACGGTCTCAATGGCTACGGAAAGCCCTTGAAAAGACCTTTCAATCGGTACCAGTCACGTCTCGAGGCGATCAG
>Ga0153958_1000278_pt1 | contig 12341 bp, 8 predicted proteins | sample TSFL042MetaG_FD_104719 | JGI IMG/M metagenome (GOLD analysis project Ga0153958, IMG submission 104719) | Attine ant fungus gardens microbial communities from Florida, USA - TSFL042 MetaG | ecosystem: Host-associated > Fungi > Mycelium > Unclassified | place: USA: Florida, Wekiwa Springs... | reverse complement strand
TAGCAGACAAGCCTTTTGTTATGAGATGACCCCAAGGAAGGAAACTTTATCCTGCACATTCATTAATCTGATGGGAAACATCCAGAAATATAACAAGGACAAGATATAAATAGCATGGGAACACTTATGTAATACTACATAGTTCTTAGCAAGAGCCTTGTAATTGCAGGAGACAGGTGCATAGACTAACAGACATTTGTATAAGTAGTAGCTCAATTTCAATGGAGAACTCTATCAAGTTCTTCCTAAACATCTACCTAGGGTGAACTCTGAGTTGTCAAGACTTAACACTAACACCTTTGAGGGTTACAAAAAGAACTCAATAGAGTTCTTGATCAATTGTTCTATTTACTTATACAATTACACTATTTGTTCTTGTATACTACTGATCCTATCTTATATTGTCCAAGAGGTCACCAGTTCAATTCCCTTATTCATGTCACAAACTTTATTCAGACCTATCTCTATTAATTCTTTGATGATTTCTATGGTCTCAATGGTGCTGAAAAGCCTTTAAGAAGACCTTTTTATTGATACCAAATATGTCTCAAGATGATCAATATTGGCCAAGCTATTAGGCAAATCAGTAGATAACCACCATAGTACCACATATTAAATTGCTAATATCCCAGAAACCACTATGATCTATGCTTTGCTTCTAGAATCAGAAGAAACCCTTTTTATAATGCTCAGAATGAGCCTAGAAAAATCTCAAGGCAATTAATATTAATAGAGATATGGAATTCTTAATATTTGTACATAAACTTAATTAATTACCCATAAATACTCATTTGCCTTTTATTAGAACAAAGAACAGCCTCAATATGGTCAAGTTATTGCTATTTCAAGTACAAAGGCACTACTATACATAGAACAATAGATAGTAGCATATGATGATTTGTTCTAGTACACAGACCATCACTTTCATGTATATAAGGACTTATAGTCTGAGGATTAGACCTCAAACTTAACAACATTCTTGTCACTGTCTCAACTTTGCCTCTAAGCCCCTTTGAGCTCTAGCATTTATAATAACAAATCAGTAAGTGACCATTTGTGATAGTGACTGTCTATGCACTAGAACAGACTATCACATGCTATTATCTATTATTCTACATATAGTAGTGCCTTTGTACTGGAAATAGGAATAATTTAACCATATTGTAACTGTCCTTTGTTCTATTCAAAGGTAGATGAGTATTTATGGGTAATTAATTAAGTTTATGTACAAACATTAAGGATTTCATATTGTAAGGTTTTAGCCATAATAACCTAAACCCACTCCAAGTCTGAGTTGACAAAGAGAACTCAATGGAGTTCTTATTCAATTCTTATACATTACTTATATACCTTTTGCTATTTACTTCTATTTGTAAAGTCCCATGTACTTCAATTCATCAAACTATTCTGTTATGACTTGGCAAAATGGCTAAGTTACTATTTATATTTCTTTTTCTTTTTTCTTTTGGACTTACTACTCAGGAAGAAGTATAGAAAAGTGTCACATCATAAGTATCACATAGTCACATCACAAGATGTCACAATGTCACATTACATGATCAAGTCACATGAAAAGTATAAGAAAGTAGTGTACAGACCATGTAGTAGTTGTATAAGTAGTATACAAGAAATAAATGAGAATTCTATTGAGTTCTCCTTGTTAACTTAGACTTGGAGTAGGTTTAAGTCATCATAGCTAGAGCCTTACATATTCTATGTATCACAAATGGTCACTTACTATTTGTGATTTAGATTGAGGTTGATTCAAAAAGTACTCATAAGCAAAGTTAGGCAAGTAATAAAAGATATTGTTAAGTTGTTAATGTTAAGCCATAAAGACTTAGAGTTCACCCTAAATAGATGTTCAGAAAGAACTTTTTTACATAGTCTGTATACTAAAGTCTTGCAATTACATGTCCTTCTAAAATATTCTACAATCACCTAATCTAATCACATGATATGGTTTACTTAAGTTTCCTATGCTATTTATAGTTTTATCCTGTTATATATCTTAAGATTGTAGATTAACTATTCAAAAGTATAGGAAGTTATTTCCTTTTTGGGACTCTTATAACATAAGTCTAAGGTCTAATCCTTAGACAAGAAGTCCTTATATATATAGTTATGATGGTCTGTGCACTAGGACAGATCATTACTGTTACAGTTGTGCTATGGACCAGTAGTTATATACTGTATGGTTTACCACTACACCAAAAGAGCGACGTTAGCAAGGCTACTTGCTAACAAGGGTCTAGCTATTTATGTAGTTCATTTGAACAGGTATTTTGTTATACCTCCATGATACTATTTAGTAGTCACTTTTTTGTGACAATTACATACTACTACCTATTGTTCTATATATAGTAGTACCTGTAAGGGAACAGCCTGAAGTAGCTTAGATAACCTAGTATAGGTGAGTATCATCTAGCTTGCCCTCAGATCCTCAGAGTCTGCTATTCATAGTTCCTTTCTCTCTTGTTCTTGTTGCCATGGTTTGTACTATATAGTCTTATTAGGTATTATAAGGGGACACCTCCATTTTCACCCCTAAACGGCATGACAACACTCCAGAGCTACCTTAGCCTGTTTACTAGTGATACTTAAACACACTAGTTTAGCTCCAATCCTGCCAACCCTGATACTAAGGGATGTATATAATGTAGAGGATCCCTTCAGGAGCCTCATCCTAATCTCTGAGGATTCTCCTGGAGTCTTGTGCCTAGTTGCCCTTATAGCAGATTAGGATCTTAAAAGCGGAGCCTTGGACTATTCCAGTAGACAGCCACCCAATAGGTCGTCCTCCTCTGCCATACCCAACCCTTCAAAAAATTCCACTCTTCAGATGTCGTTGCCCTCGGACACCTCTCAAGGCATGGCTGACACCTTAGGATACCTGCAACACCATCTGCAGGAGCTCACAGAAAGACAACATGTCTCCAAAAGTAACATTAACACTACTCTGGCAGCCTTGACCACGCAGCTACAGCAACTCACACAGTTAGTAGCTAACCTCCCTCTCCCTCTTCCAGCCATACCAAATACACCTCCTCTGCCCATACCATCCCCTCCAGTGTCTCCATCTCCCACTCCGCTGATGCAACGAACATGCCCCAAGCTCTCCTGCCCTCCAGACTTCAATGGAGAACGTCACAATAGTCATGCATTCCTGAACTCTTGTTCTCTCTATATATGCCTAGCCCCAGAGCAGTTCCATGACGAACAGGAAAGGATCCTCTGGGCCCTCATGTTCTTCAAGGGAGGTCATGCCGCCAAGTGGTCCGAAAACATATTCTGTCAGGAAGTGGACACTGGCGTTTTCCCCATCCAAACCTGGGGAGAATTTGAACAACAATTCCGGCTGCACTTCTTCCTTGCAAACGCAGAAGTGGACGCGATCAACACTTTGGAAGGAACTTTCTACTACCAAGGAAATTGGACGGTGGACAACTATTTGGACAGCTTCCAAGCCCTGGTCTCTGATGCAGGTTATATGGATCCCCAGACACTAGTGGTAAAATTTCGACAAGATCTCAGATTAGGTATCCAAAACTAGATTGCCACCATGCCTTATGAATGGCCAGCTGACACTGACCCTGACATGTGGTACAAAGCAGCATGGAGGATTGACCAGGCATGTCTTGCAAATGAAGCCTTTCAGTCTGTGTCGCGTTCTGCCCCTTCCACATCACTCAGAACCATCTCCGCCCAACCCCCACCATTGTCCATGGCAAGGTTACCCCTTGCTCTGCCCCCTCCGGTCATTCTGAAACCTCCACTGACCACTCCGTCTATGGGAGTCCCCATGGATGTGGACGTTACTAGAAAAGCAAGGTCCTTGCCTCCAAGAGAGTGCTACCAATGTGGAGACGCAAACTATGTAGTCTGAGATTGTCCCCATTGCCTAGATGTCCGTCAGCTCACCACGAAGCAGCAGGAGGAGTTGATTGAAGATCTATTGGCGTTGAAAGATGCAGTTCTGATAGAAGAGTCTTGTCCCCCAGAGGAAGAGAATTTTGTGTAGCACGGCTAGTGATAAGTGCACCCCGGTCGCCAGTAAATAAGTTCACTGTATTAACTATAGAGGACCCCAATACAATTGACAGTGAACTAGTAGACGCACCGCCCTCTATCTCTCTTATCTCGGCTCTGCTCCACAAACCCAAGTGAGAGAAGAGACTGCCCAAACTCTTTTCGATCAGCACTCTAAACATGCAAGGGACCTCCCTACTCCTGCCAGTGGAAATTGGAACTACAGACACGAGCGAACTCCACTCTGTCAAAGCCCTCCTGGACTACAGAGCGACCGGAAGCCTCATCGACAGGGATTTTGTTCATTCAAAAGGGATGAACACCCAGACCCTCTCACATAACATCCCAGTCTTCAATGTCGACAGTTCCCCTAATGAGGCAGGACAAATCTCTGAGGTTGTGGACATAGTTCTCTGCTACAATGTGAGGGCAACCAGAGTGGAGTGCTCTAGGAGATTCCTCAGTTAAATTATAGTATGGAATATGTTACAACTCACCTCCAGGAGATTCCTCAGAGAATTAGATGAGGCTCCTGGAGGGAATAATCTACAATATATACTTGCATTCCATTCTTTGGTAACCAGGAGCTGCACAATGAAATTATGTTGAGAGGCAACGGGAGATGCTCCAGGGTCATGTGTGAGAGGTCCCCTTACATTTACCCCTCCTCCAAGGTTGCTGCGTCTCGAAGCAATGGTTCCGGAATTGAAAATGGCGTTGAAGTCAGTCTGGCAGATGTGTCTTGGGGCAGCTGGGTGCTTCTGGTAGTACTCCACGACAAGGTCCGGTGCCTTGATATCAGAGACTACCTCCCAAGAGTTGTGTTCTCTGCTAAAACCCTTCCACTTGACCAGGAACTGGAACCTCCTCTGGTGCCAGCGACTATTTAATATTTCTTCTACTTCCTACTCCTCTTCTCCATCGACAACGATGGGTGGTGGCGGAGCTTGTGGTTTCCTCCCTAGGATCAGATCTTCTGGAGTGGCAGACAACTTTATGACGTTGAATACTGGGTACAACTGCCTCATTCTGTGAGGTAACTTGAAACAGTAGGCTGACAGTCCTACTTGGTGTTTTATTTCAAAGGGTCCTAGTTGGCGATGTGACAACTTCGGAGACAGATGTGTCATTTTGATGTCTGATGTGTCTAAGTATACTCGGTCTCCTGGTTTGTACACGGGGGTTGGAGTCCTCTTTCAATTATAGTACCGCGTCATGTCCTCCTGTACTTTGTGGATCACTGATTTGGTCTCTTCAGTGGCAGACTTTATCCTCTCCGTGAATTTGTTGACTGTCTCTAGTCTGGAGGGGACTTGGCTTGGCTCAAAGCCCATACGAGGAATTTGTCTAGTATCTAGTAGGAACGGAGGTTGTTGTGTTGCAGAGTAGACGTGATTGTTGTGCTGGAACTCCACGATAGGTAGGAGGTCATACCAGTTGTTCTGCCATTTGTTGACGAATAGGCGGAGGAACTGGTCGAGCTCCTGGTTAACGCGTTCTGTTTGTCTATCCGTCTGGGGGTGCCAAGCTGTAAAGGAGGATAGTCGTATACCTAGTAGCCTGTACAGCTCCTTAGTGAATGAAGCTACAAACTCGGGTCTGCAGTCGGAGACAACACGCTTCAGGAGACCGTGGAGCTTTCAGACGTGGTGAAGAAAGAGTCTGGCCGCTCCTTCCGCTGTGACCGTTATGTGTGTCGGAACGAAGTGTACTCTCTTGGAGATGGAGTCTACGACAGTCATGACGGCGTCATGTCCAGAGGACTCCGGGAGTTTGACCACGAAATCGACACTGAGTGTATCCCACCATGCGTCCGGAACAGAGAGTGGTTGAAGTTTGCCAACTGGAGAGTGTCACCAGGGTTTCGTCTGGAGACAGAGATTGCAGGTGCTTACATACTGGCCAATATACCTAGACATCTGAGGCCATCAGTAGTTCCGGGACACCAGTTCTAGTGTCTTCTAGCATCCGGGGTGACCTGCAATGTAGATGTCGTGGCAGAGGGCTACGATCTGTCTACATAGGTCCAGACTTTGAGGTACATATATCTTCCCTCAGAACCGGAGCAGGCCATCTATGTTCAACCACTCCGAGGAGTGCACTGTCCTGTTGGTGGAGCATCGGAGCTTTTGTGCTGCCTTAGCGATGGGTTTCTCTTGGTCTCTGTTCCGGTTTCTTTTGCATATATCAGACAAGATTTTTTGTTCCACACCTGTCAGTTCCACTCCTTCCAGGGCATGCACCGCGAGGAACTCCAGTCGAAGGAGGACAATGTTCTCATTGTTGGAGGCTCTGTTTCTGTAATCAGCTCTTCTCGACAGTGCATCTGGTTTGCCCATAGCACATCTAGGGCAGTGATAAAGCAAGAAGTTGAATCTAGCCAGATGCAAGGACCAACGAGCTTGGCGACGGTTAAGTTTCTTGGCCATCATGAGATACTCAAGGTTTTTGTGGTCGGTCCAGATTTCCACCAGATAGGTCACGCCTTCCAAAAAGTGCCTCCACTCCTCTAATGCACGGATAATGGCCAGCATTTCCTTGTCATGGATTTTGTAATTCCACTCCATAGAGGACAAGGACTTACTATAGAATGCTACAGGGTGCCATTTTCTGTCCGTTGTTGACTGCTGAGACAAGACTGCCCCTGTAGCGAAGTCCGAGCTATCCACTTCAATCTGGAAGGAGTCCAATTCTTGTGGGGACACCAACACCGGAGCAGTGGTTACTGCTGTTTTGAGGTTTTCAAAGGTCATCTGTTCCTTTCCGCTCCACGTCCAGACTTGTTTAGAGCATGTTAGGTCAAAGAGGGGTTAAGCTTTGGCAGAAAAGTCCTGAATAAACCTCTGGTAGAAGTTCACAAAGTCTAGGAAAGCCTGAATGTCCGTCTTGTTCTCCGGAGTGGGCCATTCTCGGACTCCTACGACTTTGACTGGATCCATAGAGACTTCGTTCTCCGAGATGACCAGACCCAAGTACTCGATCTGTTGCTTGTAGAACTCACACTTCTCCAGGCAGAGGAAGAGTTTGTTCTCCTTTAAGACTTGTAACACCCATTGGACTACTTGCGCATGCTCTTCCTTCATCTTGGTGAAGATCAGGATGTCGTCCAGGTAAACCACCACAATACCTTCTACTATGAGGTTCTGAAAGATATCGTTCATTATGGTTTGGAAGGTGGCCAGACTGTTAGTTATTCCAAAGAACATTACCAAGGGTTTGAATAGGCCTCAATTGGTTTGGAAGGCCACCTTCCACTTGTCTCTGGGCTTAATGCAAATGTTGTTGAAACCCCAATAGATATCCAGCTTAGTAAAGTATCTGGCTTCACAGAGTTGGGACACGAGTTTAGAGATCAGTGGAAGAAGGTACTTGTTCTTGACTATCATGGAGTTGAGTGCTCGATAGTCCTGAACCAACCGGAGTGAGCCATCCTTCTTCTTGATGAAGAATACTGGAGCTGCCATAGGGAATTTGGAGAGGTGGATTTGTCCAGTGCACAGATTCTTCTCTAGGAAGGAGTCCAACTCCTTTTGTTCTACTGGAGACAGAGGGTAGACTTTCGACGACTTAGGCTCAGAACCCAGAATGAGTTTGATGGCATGGTCCTATTGCCTATGCTCTGGGTGGATGTCAAAGTCTTCCTTGGCAAATACGGACTCAAATCCTCTGATACAGTTGGGCAGAATAAAAGGTTTCTTCCGTGCCTCCACGGATCAACAGGCTCCTTCTGCAAGTTTCTGGGAGGTCATAGAGGCGGCACATAGGTCTTCCGCGGTAGAGTCTGGAAGGATTCTGGTCATGAAGAGTTGGTTCTTTGGCTCGTATTCAGCTTCACGAGTCTAAATGGGGGCCTCATCCTCTTCTAAGTCTTCCGCATACTCCAGAGAGGGTCCGGACCAGCAGATGTTGAGGGCTCTGGTCTTTATCCTCTTCCACAATGCTTGTTCCTTTCGTATCACATGGTATTCTTCATATCGAGGAGGACATCAGTTCATCTGCACTTCTCCAGTCTGTCAATTGACCTCTGGGTTGTGGTCCTTGAGCCAGGTATAACTGAGGATCATGTTTTGCCTTCCGAGGCTGGAGACAGCGAGGAGCGTCCTTTTGGAGTGGGTTTTGTAATAAAGAACCATGTCTACTACTTCAGAGATCTGACCTGCCTCATTGGGGCAGCCGTTCATGTTGTACACCGGTATGGGGCAAGAGATGCTCCGGGTGTTAATGCCTTTTGTTCAGACGAAGTCTCGATCTATAAAGTTGCCTGTAGCCCCAGAGTCCAAAAGCGCCTTAACGGAATGCACCTCGCTGGTGTCTGTGGTGCTGACTTCTATTGGCAGGATAATCGACATCCCATGAGCATCGAGGGTGTTGACAGAGAGTCGTTTGGGTAACCTCTTTTCCCATTTTGGCCTTCGGGGTTGTGCTGTCCTGTCTGGAGCAGAGGGGGTGCGTCTATAGGCTCACAGATATCTGTATTGGCCTCTTCTACATCTAATACAGCAAACCTATTAACTAGCAGCGACCGGGGCACACTTTTTTCTGGCTGCACTAAACAAAACCCTCCTCCAGGGCTGAACAAACCTCTTCTTTCTCTACTGCATCCTTCAGAGCCATTAAATCTTCAATCAATTCCTCCCTTTGCTCCGTGGTTAACCTCTGGACATCTAAATGGTGGGAGCAGTCCTTCACAAGATGGTTGGTCTCTCCGCACCGATAGCAACCTTGCAGAGGTAAAGAGTGCGTTTTCTAGACTGTGTCTATGTCCATGGGTATTCCGCTGGATGGTGCAGGTAGAGGCAGAGGCGGTCTTGGCGGAACGGAAGGCGAAGCTGCTAGAGGAGAGTAGAGTACAGAGAAAGGGGTTGGTCAAGCAGGGGCAGAGCATACAGGGGTTACGGTCGTCGACCGGAGCGTGGATTGGAATGCTTTATTTGCCAACCGCGCCTGGTCAATCCTCTGGGCTGCTGCGTACCAGGCTTCCAGATCAGTATCTGTAAGTCGTCCGAAGGACATGATGGTGATCTGACTTTGGACATTCAATTTGAGTCCACGGTGGAATTTGACCACCAAGATCCGGGGGTCTGTGTATCTGGGGTCTGAGGCTAAGATCAGGAAACTGTCTAAGTAATCGTCCACCGTCCAGTTTCCTTGATAGTATGAAGACCCCTCCAAAGTGTTGATGGCGTCTGCTTCTACATTGACTAGAAAGAATTGACTCCGGAATTGTTGTTTGAAGTCTGGAGGAGAAGGGAGTTTTGGCCTCATCCACTATTTGGACGGGGCAGACAGAACCAGGGAAGGAGGGCTGACAGGAGGTGGAGACATGGGTATCAGAGGTGGAGTGACTATTGGGGCAGGAGCAGTTATGAGCTGAGTGAGTTGTTGTAGTTGGGCTGTTAGGCCCACAAGGGTAGCGTTGATGGTGTGTTCCAAAGCGTTCTGACATTCAGTCAACTCTTGGAAATGGTGCTGCAGGTAGCCCAAGGCGTCAGTGATGGCTGGGGGGATGTCCGCAGGGAGTAACATCTCTCTTGGAGTGGAGTGATCAGAGGGCCAGAGTTTGTTAGTGGAGGGCGACTGGAGGGCAGCTGTCCACTGAGAAATTCTAGGGCTCTGACAAGGAGATCTAATTCTGCTGTGAGGGCGACTGGAGTGGAGTGCTCCAGGAGATTCCTCAGTTAAATTATAGTATGGAATATGTTACAACTCACCTCCAGGAGATTCCTCAGAGAATTAGATAAGGCTCCTGGAGGGAATAATCTACAATATATACTAAAATCCCCTTGCATTCCATTCTTTGGTAACCAGGGGCTGCACAATGAAATTATGTTGGGAGACAACAGAGGACACTCCGGGGTCATGTGTGAGAGGTCTTCTTACATCTCTTGAACTTCTGGCAACAATTCAGTCCTCCTGATTTAGTAATAATATAAAATATAAAAGAAATTATATTATTAAATGATTATTTTCTGTCATATGACAATGGAACAATGAGTAGTCTAGGAATTTCAATCTATCACAAATGACCACTTACTGATTGGTGATTGGTGATTTGAATATTCAAAAGGCTCAAAAAAGCAAAGTTAGACAAGCAGCAAAGATGTTGTTAAGTCTGAGGTCTAATTCTCAGACTATGAGTTCTTAAATACAGAAAAGTAATAGTCTGCACACTAAGACAGAGCATCACATGCTACTACCTATTGTTCTACATATGGTAGTACCTTTGTACTTGAAAATGCAATAACTTAACCTTATGGAGGCTGTCCTTTGTTCTAAGAAAAGGACAGATGACTATCTATGGGTAATTAATAAAGTCCATGTACAAATATTGAGGTCTTCATATCTCCACTAATATTAATTGCCTTAGCACTGTTTTAGGCTCATTCTGAGCAGTTGTCATATGACAGAAAATATCCATTTAATAATATAATTTCCTTTTTATTTTATATTATTACTAATTTTTCGCTTCTAAACTCCTATTGTCTACTCCTATAGGATCATGATGTAGACTAGTTACTTGTACTCCTTCTATTCCAGACTTAGTATAAGTACTGTGAGGGCGACTGGAGTGGAGCACTCCAGGAGATTCCTCAGTTAAATTATACTATGGAATATATTACAACACATCTCCAGAAGATTTGTCACAAACTTCATTCAGCCATATCTCTACTAGTTCTTCAGCGATTCCCACAGTCTCAACGGCTACGAAAAGCCCTTGAAAAGACCTTTTGATCAATACCAGTCACGTCTCGAAGCAATCAGTATTGGCTGAGATATTAGGCAGATCAACTGGTAACCACCATGGTACTATTCATTAAATCGCCAATATCTTGGAAACTGCCATGATCTAAGCTTCGGTTCTAGGCTCATCAGAAGACCTCTTCATACCGCTCAGAATGAGCCTAAAACAACCTCAAGGCAATCAATATCAGTGGAGATATGAAGGCCTCAATGTTTGCACATAGACTTTATTAATTACTCATAGATAGTCATCTGTTCTTTTCCTAGAACAAAGGACAGCCTCCATATGGTTAAGTTATTACTATAGCACAAAGGCACTACCATATGTAGAACAATAGGTAGTAGCATGTGATGATCTGTTCTAGTGCACAGACTATCACTTTTCTGTATATAAGGACTCCCTATCTGAGGATTAGATCTCAGACTTAACAACATCTTTTGTTGCTTGCCTAACTCTGCTTATAAGCTCTTTGAATCTATATTCAGTTCATCACAAAACAAGTAAGTGACCTTTTGTGATAGTTTGTTAAGTCTACTGTTTTCTGTTCCCCTTGATTCTGCAAAAAACTTGGGGGTTGTGTTCATTCTAGATAAGGGTTCTGGGGTATTGAGGGTGTCTCTGTTTCTGTAAAAGGACAGAAGACTTACTGAGGGCTCAGAGTGGGTTTCTGTCAAGGACCTATCTCTATAGTAGACTAGACCCCAGGTGTAAAGGGGAAGGTCTGTTTCTCAGAAAGATGAGAGCAGACTAGCTTGTGTATCACAGCTGGTCCTGAAAGACTTCAGATTTGTGTAAACATTTCTAAAAAACCCTTGCAGGTGACTGGAACCACTCTGAGATCCCTATTCCTCCTCTATGAGCCAGTAAGAGAAACTGGACATGACGTCGACACTATTCCCTTGAGACAGAACCTCTCATCAATGTTGGAAGGACACTTTTTAGAGTAGTATAGTGTAGTTTTTCTACTCACATACTTCATTCGCTAAAATAGGGATGTTGTGCTCACTTTTGCTCCCAAGCCATACCTACTATTAGAAATACCAAAAAATCACTTGTTGAATGCCTCTCGCTGAAACAGGAGAGTGTGAAGAACAAGTCCTTGCTGGAGAGAATTAGAATGAATTCTACTCCATCTACAGAACTCTACGACAAACTTGTTGAAGTAGACCCTTGCTGGCACAAAGTAGATAATCTCTACTTCTCATCCTGCCCTCCAGAGCTACATTTTCACAAAAAAAAAAAGTTATTATGCATTAAGGAGTACAAAGAACTCCTGGAACCTACCTTGGATCACATATCACCTTTTTTCACAAAAATAAGTGAAAACAAGACCTAGGCTAAGGATCCACAGTATGACTCTTTGTGGAAATGGTTCAATAGACTGCAGGATATAATCATAGAGCTAGATGAGATTGGTCACAAGTTTACAGCTAAAGAGTAGAGAATATTAAAAGGCACTTGTAAGCGTCTCAAGAATATAGATTTTTCCAAACTAGCTACTAGAGTACCAGAAATTTGTAAAGCTCTTCTAGAGCTCAACATTACTATTCCATAAACATAATATGATTGG
>Ga0153958_1000277_pt1 | contig 12381 bp, 3 predicted proteins | sample TSFL042MetaG_FD_104719 | JGI IMG/M metagenome (GOLD analysis project Ga0153958, IMG submission 104719) | Attine ant fungus gardens microbial communities from Florida, USA - TSFL042 MetaG | ecosystem: Host-associated > Fungi > Mycelium > Unclassified | place: USA: Florida, Wekiwa Springs... | reverse complement strand
TATAAGGACTCATAGTCTGAGGATTAGACCTCAGACTTAACAACATCTCTTGTTATTATCTAAACCTTGCTTGAACTCTCTTGAAGAACTCTTTTCTCAAATCACAAATCAAGTAAGTAACCACTTGTGATACCTCTAATCCTACTCCTGGGATTCTTCTCTGAACAGTAATTGGGTCTTAAGCCTACTGAAGTAGACTGTTATGGTTGTATCTTCACAGTTGTACCTTTGCAGTTGTAGGAACAAAGCTTGGTGATGTCATCATTCCAGAGTATCACAACAATTGCTGTGTCTATATATCAGACACTCTTTACTACTACACCTTAGTCATCAATTTCCATTGTTGACCACTGAGATGAGACCCGTTCTACTAGTTCTTCTTTACATATATCATATTTAATGATGACATCTTAGACTTACTATGTAAAAGGTAGTTAGTCATCAATCTACATTGTTGACTACTGAGACTTACTGTGTAAAAGAGCCTCTTGATGGGCAGTAAGAAGAGATATTGATCTTGAGTCAGTCTGCTCTCAAGCATGTCATTTTCATTGATTCTCTCTCTTCTATCTCTCTTTCTAACTTCTCTAGTTCCTTTGCTACTCTCTCTCTATCTTATTACTCCTTTAACAATGCTTGGTCTCTTTCTGTTATATTTGCAATATATCCCTCAAGAGGGCTCATCTTTCTAGTTCTAGTTATGATTAGCCACTAGAAGTGATAGCTCTGATCTAATAGTAACCTAGGTATTTATAAAGGGTGACAGCCTGCCAAGATATGACATCATTCTTTTGGGAAGTAACTCCCTAAGGTCCTTTTTGCTCTCAAGAGCACTCTAGAGGAAAGTTCTCTATTATAGATCTGTTATGAAGTGCCCTGGGTAAGCTCTATGAGGTCTGTATAGAGGTAATCACAGCTACTATTCTTGTTAAGACTCTAGACCTTACAGTTGAATATGCATTTCAACTTAAAGCCTATATCTAACACTTGATATCTTCATGCTCCTTGTTAAAGGATCCAGTTAAGGTTTTCAGTAAAGTTATATTGAAGGAGAGATGTCAATGAGACTTTGAGTAGCACCCTTGAGATTGTCCTAAGACAAGTAAGAGTACTGATTCCTCAGAGTAAGATTTTACAAAGGGAATACAGAAAGAGAGAACTTACTGTTCTCTTCTCTTTCTGGTCTGTATTTATTCCAACTGTCACAAACTTCATTCAGTCATATCTCCATCAATTCTTTGACAATTCTCACAGTCTCAAAGGCTACAAAAAGCCCTCAAAAAGACCTTTTAATCGATGCCAGTCATGTCTCAAGGATTACTAATATCTCAAAAACCACCACAATTGATGCTTTGGTTCTAGGCTCAGCAAAAGCCTTCTTCATAATGCTCAGAATAAGCCTGGAACAACCTCAAGGCAATTAATATTAGTGGAGATATGAAGGTCTCAATGTTTGCACATGGACTTTATTAATTACTTATAGATAGTCATCTGTTCTTTTCTTAGAACAAAGGACAGCCTCCATATGGTTAATTTATCACTATTTCTAGCACAAAGGCACCACCATATGTAGAACAATAGGTAGTAGCATGTGATGATCTGTCCTAGTACACAGACCATCATCTTTTTGTATTTAAAGACTCATAGTCTGAGGATTAGATGCTAGACTTAATAACATCTCTTGTCATTGTCTAACTTTGCTTATTAAGCACTTTTGAATATCAGCTCATCAATCACAAATCAAGTAAGTGACCATTTGTGATATAAAGCATGACTGATGAAATCATTAGAGGAAAAAAGAGACAACCCAAACTTCTCCCTTAAGGCTATCAATATAAAACAGCATATCAATTGAGGAAATCTTTGATTCTGTTCCCCCAAGTGGGAAGGGAAAGAGGACTCCCAAATTGGATTTACCTTGGGATTGTAGAGTATAATGTCTATGATCTACAGTCAAAGGAAAGTGTATCCTCTATTAGCCTGTAAAGTCAAAAGTAGTACTGGAATCTTGTAGTGTGCAATAAGACTACCTCCCTTAAAAATATTCCAGTTACACTTTGGGTATACAATACAAAAGTACAGACCAAGGCTTTAGTTAATTTGGAAACTACTACGAACTTTATCAACAGAGTTGTCATAGAAAATAATAATTTAGCAATACATAAACTAGCAAATCTGTATTGTGTAATCAATGCAGATGATACTCCCAACAAGGCAGGACAAATAACAGAGTATATCCAAGCTTATGTAGAAATTGGATCATATAAAACGACCCAATACCTTTTTGTTACTAACCTAGGGAATAAAGAGATAATGATTGGCTACTTGTACTTGTATAAGCATAATCCAAATATCAATTGGTGAAAAGGTCAATAGAAGTTTACTAGGTACCTGGATACATATGCTAATAAAGTCTATAAAACACAAGATGTAGAAGTAGGAGCTAATAAACTTTACCTCAAAATAGATGTCAGTGGATTCTTCTCATTGGACGACATAGGAGATGAGGACCCCGACAACCACATTCTTAGCTAGGTAGACATGATTGACCCAGGCAGTCATCAACAGGCAATAATGATTGCAACTATACTCAATAATCAAGACCAATATGGAGACTTAGATTGTGAAGACATGAAGACCTAGAAAACTCATGTGCTAGAATGGTTACACAAGTATAGAAACATGTTTTCAAAACATAAGTTAGAAAGAATGCCATTATAAAAACCATATGACTATGCTATTGATTTTATGGAAGGCACAAAGCTTTCCAAGCCAACAAAGGTCTATCTGCTATCTCTAGTAGAAAGAAACTCTCTTGACACATGAATCAATAAGGAACTTAGAAAAGGTTATATCTGTCTATCTACTAGCCCGATAGTAGCTCTATTCTTCTTTGTAAAGAAACACAATGGAAGCTTACAACCCATTATGGATTATAGAGCCCTCAATGCAATTACTGTTAAAAATTGCTATCTAATTCCTAGAATAGCAGACTTGATTGAATCACTCAGCAAAGCCTCAAATTTTACCAAAATTGACTTGAGGTAAGAATACAACAATGTTCGCATTAAAGAAGGGAATGAATAGAAAACGGCATTTATTATAAGATAAGGCCTCTTTGAGGTAACTGTTATATATTTTGGGTTCTTTAATGTACCAGTAACATTCCAAAGTATAATAAATGATATACTTGGAGACTTGATTTGCATTAGACTAGTAATGGTATATTTAGACAACATTTTAATATTTGGGACATGTTTAAAGGAACATAGGCAATTGGTCAAGGAAGTACTGAAAAGGTTCCAATTTAATAACCTCTATACTAAAGTAGAGAAATGTTTTTTTGAGCAAAGTAGCATTAAATATTTGGGCATAATAATATCAGAAATAAAGTACAAATAGATGAGAAAAAACTTTTAGGAGTTCTAGAGTAGTCAGTACCAACTAAAGTCAAGCAAGTACAAGCATTCTTAGGCTTTGTGAATTTCTATTATAGGTTCATTAAGAACTTTGCCAAGATGTCAAAGCCACTCTCCGACTTGACCAAAAAGAATTGTACCTGGAATTGGGATGTTGAGCAACAAAATGCTTTTGAGATGCTGAAAAAGGCCTTTACCATGGCCCCAGTTCTGTGACAAAGATCCCTTTAAGTTATCCACTGATGCTAGCAACTTTGCAATAGGTGTAGTCTTATTACAAAAAGATATGCAAACCAATCTATGGCACCTAGTGGCTTTTTTTTCCAAGTCATTAGATGTCCATAAAAGGAACTACAAAATCTATGACAAAGAGCTACTTGTAGTAATTTGGGGACTAGAGGAATACAAACATCATTTGGAAGAACATCTATATAAAATTGAGATCTGGTCAGATCATCAGAATCTTATATATTTTAGGACAGCTCAAAAGCTGATCAAGAGACAAGCAAGATGGGTATTATTCATGACTCATTTTGACTTTGTACTCTATTATAAACTGGGAAAGATAATGCAGGTAGAAGACCTTTTATCCAGACGAGTAGATCATGAGATGGGGATAGACCTCGATAATACAAACTAGGTGTTGCTAAAGCCTGAGTTCTTTACTATTAACACATTAGAGGCTACTCATAAATCACCAATAAATGACAAGATAATCCTAAAGGAGGTCAAAGCTATACTCTTATTGGACAAAGTCACAAAAGACTACAAGTTGTTACTCAAGTCTAGTCCAAGAGAATTCAAAAAATCCTTACAAGGCTAGAACTATGAGAATAGACTACTTCTGTACAAAGGGAAGATATATATCCCTTATAGCGTGGAAGATACTTTACGACAATAGATCGTTCAGATGCATCATAATTTGCCATTCGCCAGATACCCAGGTTAGTAGAAGACCTATGAGTTGGTCTCTAGAAATTACTGGTGGTCTAGAATAACTACATTTGTTAAGAAATATGTTACAGATTGTAATATATGTTAGCAAATAAAAAATCGCCTACAGCAACCTTTTGGACCACTCATGCCTAACAAGGTGCCTAACAGGCCTTGGGAAATAATAACAAAAGACTTAATCACTCAATTGCCAGGATAAAACAGTTATAATGCTATCTGTGTAATTGTCAACAGGCTTACCAAAAGAGCTTATTTTATTTTTATTAACAATTAGTTTTCATCCAAGGATATGGCATAGTTACTTTATGACAAGGTTTATCTATTGCATAGACTACCCCTATAAATCATTTCAAATAGAGGAGTACAATACTCGACCAAGCTATTCCAAGAATAGTATAAAATTTTAGGAATAGAATTTACTATATCGACAGCATACTATTTACAAACAGATGGACAAATAGAATATGTAAACTAGGCCCTAGAGCAATATCTTAGGTGCTATATAAATTACAACCTTAGTAATTTTGAATCTACTACCAAGTACAGAATTTGCATACAACAATCAAGCATACAAAGAAATCAAAAAAAGTCTGTTTTAGCTTAAATATGACAGACACCTGAGAGCAGGTCCAATTTTAGTCAAAGAGTTGCCATAAAGGGACTTGAATGATCTAACGTATAAAAGACATGAAGCCTTGGAGCAGGCAAAAGTAGCTCTTACTCTTGTAGCAGAAAGAATGAAGTAGTATTATGACAAGAAAGTCCAAAGTGTCCCATTTAAAGTTAGCAACAAAGTGCTACTCAATTTGAAGGATTACCAGACTACAAAGCAAGCATTATGACCCTAGTACAAAGGACCATTCAAAATAATAGAAAAGTTGTTCTTGGTTATGTTTCAGCTTAGAATATCACTTTATTACCAAGTACTGTACCCAGTCTTTCATGCAAGCAAGTTAACTCAGTACTCCAAATCCACTATCCATGACCAGAAAGCCACTCCCCCACCACTGACCTTGATACAAGGCTAGGAAGAATGGGAGATAGAAAAAATTCTGGACTTATAACAAAGGCATGGAAAGAACGAATACCTTGTCAAATAGAAAGAATATACTCAAGGAGACGATATATGGGAACCTGAAAAAAATTTACAAAATGTAGGCAAAAAGCTGCAGGAATATCTTCAGAGTATACCAAAAACAAGATAACTTCTCAACAGAGCTTGAACTAAGAGAGAGAGTAATGTCACAAACTTCATTTAGTCATATCTCTATCAATTCTTCAACAATTCTCATGGTCTTAATAGCTACAGAAAGCCCTCAAAAAGACCTTTCAATTGATGCCAATCATGTCTCAAGGCAATCAATCAATATTGGCTAAGATATTAAGCAGATCAACTAGTAACTATTATGTTACTGTTTATTAAATTGCTAATATCTTGGAAACTGCCATAATCGATGCTTTGGTTCTAGGCTCAGCAAAAGCCTTCTTCATAATGCTTAGAATAAGCCTGGAACAACCTCAAGGCAATTAATATTAGTGGAGATATAAAGGTCTCAATATTTGCATATGGACTTTATCAATTACTTATAGATAGTCATCTGTTCTTTTCTTAGAACAAAGGACAACCTCCATATGGTTAATTTATCACTATTTCTAGCACAAAGGCACCACCATATATAGAATAATAGGTAGTAGCATGTGATGATCTGTTCTAGTACACAGACCATTATCTTTTTGTATTTAAAGACTCATAGTCTGAGGATTAGATATTAGACTTAATAACATCTCTTGTCACTGTCTAACTTTGCTTATTAAGCACTTTTGAATATCAATTCACTAATCACAAATCAAGTAAGTGACTATTTGTAATACTTTCTCTTAAACTCTGGTTACAAATAATTGTTCCTTATTGGAATCCTGGCCCTCTATGCCAGCCAACTTCTCCAATGCCACTGCAATCCTCTGGATATCCTTTCTTAAACCCCACAACTTACTCAAGTCCTTTAACTTTCTTGAGACCTCCATCTTCCACTCTGTATTTGTTTATTACTTAGTCTTCCTTGCTTTGGACCTTCAAACCGCTTCCACCTTGGCCTTTGCACATGCCTTGTCAGCGTCAAAAGGCTTACAAGCAGCCTTAGTCTTGGTGCATAGGGCACATGATATTATATAACTACAAAACTTAGCAAAGTAACAGAAATTAAGTAAAAAAAGGAACTCATGGCAAATTTTGAGGCATACATAAGATTCCAAAGTCTATACATCTCTCACAAGGACTCCCTCTACCTGTAGGAAAGCTAAACTTCAAGCTGGAATTAAAGAAAAAGAAAAAAAATATAAATATTGACTTAGCCGTTTTTGCCAAGTTATGACATCACCAATAACTGCTACTTCCATTTCTTTTGCCAATTTCTCATGTCGTTAGTGGGCCTCCAGAGTTTCTTGAGGCAGATAACAAACATGCTGCCTCTTAGTCAAAGACAGATGTCAGCGTCTAAAGTCCGATGACTGGAATTAAGCCAACTGTCTCTTTGTTCAGAGTTTGACAAAGAGAACTCGATGGAGTTCTCGCTCATTTCTCTACCTACTTATACACTTTACTACTGTGGCTATGTACTTATTCTCCCATGGTCCTCATATTACTCTAGTCATGTGACACCTTGTGACTGTGACTTGTGACCACCTGTCACACCATTGTGACATTGTGACAAAGTCATGTGATACTTTCCCATGCTCCACCTTGTAGTTGTAAGTCCAAAGAAAAAGAAAAAGAAAAGAAAAGAAATATAAATAATGACTTAGCCATTTTGCCAAGTCATGACAACAGAAGATTAATAAGATTCATTTTCTTGTTAAAAGGAGGATTCAAGGGGAGCAGGAAAGTCTTGGACCAATTTCTGTGATATTGCTGTTTAATAGCAGCAATATGGTCTGCCTCAAGACAATGAGCTAGATTTCTCTAGTATTCCTACTCTTTCCTCTATGCCTTTTCTTCCTTCTCTTTCCTATGTACCTTTTTTTCCTCTTCTTTTTTTCATGCCTCTTTTTCTAATCTTTTCTGTTCTGCGATTTTTGTCTTTCTTTGGACTTAATGCTTAAGCTATTCCTTTTTTTCCTGCTGACAAAGCAAGGCCTTTGTCTCAGTGTGTCTTCTGGCTAGTTCAGCCTCATACTACTCATTGTCAGAATTAGAAAAAGTAGTACTTGAAGTAGGGACGAAGGACATAGTAATAGAGTTTTAGATTGAAGTTATAAAAAATAAGGTTTTTAATAGCAAAATTAGGTAATATTTGAATTGCTTATGCATGGAAGCTTCAAGGGCTTAGCCTTAGAGAAGAAGTACTGTCATATTCCAGAAATCTGACAATTATATAATTTTATTTCCTCTAATAATTCTCCTAAAATTATAAATAGTAGAATAGTGTAATAGACTACTCTCCTTCTATTCTGGACTTCCTATAAGTACTGAGTAGATATAGTGTATTTCCTCAGTTTGTAAATTAATGTCATTTGGTCCTAATTCTATCTTTATCTACTTTAGTCTCTATTTTATATCTCTAGGACCTCTGTTCTGACAACTTACTTTTATTCCAAAATAAGTGACCAATCTCATGACCAGAGACTGGGGTGCAATACATAAGCTGAAGTCAAGGTCATTCATCAAAGTATACTTTGTTCTAATATTTTTATCCTGTTTGCCGAAGCCTACTTTTTGGGTTTTCTATTATTGCTAAGTACTATCTATTCTCTGAAGTAGTACAATACATCTGTTCTGGAGTGTAATTCTATTTATAACTCCTTTCCTCCATTCCTTGTCTTTCCATATTTGACAACTCTTTAAAGTATCAAGGCTTAATCACAAATAAGTAAGTAACTATTTGTAATAGTTTGACTACCACTTCAAGTAATTGCACTATGACTATCAACTATTACTAAGCTTCACAAAGATAACCATGAGAAAATTACAAACTCAGCAATATAATAACTTATTTTGAGATAACTTAATTACTCTCCAAGTCTAAGTTGACAAAAAGAACTTAATAGATTTTCTATTAGATTTTCTATACTACTTATACAACTAATACATAGTCTATGCACTATTTTCCCATACCCATTCATGTGACTGTGACACTTGTGATGTAACACTTTCCCACACACTTTCCTATATAATAAGTCCAAAAGAAAAAAAAAAGAAATATAAACAATAACTTAGCTATTTTGCCAAGTCATAATAAGTTACCCAAACTAGTAATAGACTCCCATCTGAACTATTAGCAAATAACTACAAATTGCAATATGATAACAATAACACTCCTTTAGCAGTGAGAAAACTGATAATTCCCCAAACTGACCAATCAACTCATAGAATCTCAAGAGTACCTTAGTTGACCTCATACTTTTGTTGTAGACACTGATACATAGATACCAAAAACATTCAACAAAGCTATGAAGAAACTTCATCTTTAGTAGAAACTAATAGTCAAGGAATTTGAAATGCCAAAAGAGCAAAGAGTCTTTGAGCTAGTATAACAGCTAGTAAACAAAAACATTATAGGCTCTAAGCAGGTATATGCTATCAAATGGGATAATAATAGTGGAATTGAAAAAAGAAAGGTGAAAACAGTAGCAAAGGGATTTATTTAGGTAATAGAAGAAGGGCTATGAAAAAACTTATATATTTGTAGCTTACCTTGAATCTGTTCAACTACTATATGCCATAGCTATATCACAAAGGCTTTGCTTATGACAAGTAGACTTTTTTTCTGCTTTTCTTAATAGCAATAGCTTGTTTGAAGTGTTTATGAAACAACCTAAAGGATTTAAGAAAAGAAAAGATGATTATGTTTGGAAACTTTGAAAAATGCTATATAAGACCATATAGAGAGCACATAACTGGGCAAAAAACTTGGACAAAACATAGGTATTATAAGTCATGTATTGATCCTCAAATCTAGTTAAAAGTATATGATGACAAGCTAACACTAATATCAACCTAGACAAATAACATTCTAGAAGCATTATCAACTATAAAAGGTAAATACCTAACCAAGTTTCAACTAGTGTCAAGTTACAAAATCAAAGACTTAGGCAAAGCTAAGTTCATCCTTGAAATGCAGAAACAATTCAACATGAGTTTCTACTTACCAACAACAACTCCTTTATCTCCAAGTATAGTGCTTTCAATTAAAGATAGTCTAGTAACTCTAGATGAAGAAAACAAAATGAAAAATATCCTTTTTTGGGAAGCACTAGGATTGCTTATATGACTAGAGATTACCATAAGACCAGACTTAGTATTCTCTGTCAATATACTTACTTGTTTTGCTCATAACCTAGGAAAGACATATTGGAACATATCTTAGTATATGTTAAAGGTACTAAGCACTATGAAGTCATTTACAAGGGTAGTAGTAGCCTTGAGTCTATTAGATATGTTAACTCTGAGTATGCTAGTTATAGAGACACCAGGCAGTTAACCAAAGAAAACATTTTCTTAGTGGCTAATGGCCTGATCTCTTGGAAAATACTATGGTATTATCTATTATGCAAAGTTTATGGCATTTTTGAAGATAACTACTCAAGTCTTATAGATGTCCAAATATTTTTACAAAGTTAGATTATTAGTTAACAAACCTCTTACTATCTATGTGTAAACTTTGTTCAACAATTGACAAAGAGAACTCAATAGAGTTCCCATTAGATTCTATACACTATTTATACATGAAGAGTAACCCTAACCCTTCTCTTTTGTCCTGCACTTCCTTATAAGTCACTTTCCTCTTGCATGTTCATTAATGATAAACAAAATGAAAATGAAAAGAAAAATAATAATTAGAAAATAAAATAAAATAAATATAAATATTGACTTAGCTATTTTGCCAAGTCATGATACTATGCAAATAACAGTAGATCTATTGCAAATAGTACTATTGACAAGAATCACTAGTATATAAAGTATATTAATATATAATATTATTTTATTAGGAAACATGTGAAATTGGGCTAGTATATTTTGATAACTGAAAATATAGCTAACATACTCACCAAACTACTACCAAAAGATATGTTACAAAAATTTGTGAACTACCTAGAACTCAACATAAGGCTAATAAATTCTTTAGTCTAGGAAGAGTATTAAAGTTAGACTTACATATATCAGCAAAACTACTAGAATGAATACTAGCTTTATTCTTTGTAAACTTCTTTATTTTTATCTATAGTAATAAGGCAACTAGGGCGGTTTTACATTTCTATATAATATTAGATACTATACAATAGCTCCCTTAGTTATCTACCTTCATAGGTGACTTCTGAGGTGAGATTATTTTCTTAACCTCAATACTTAGACTGATTATCATACTCTAGATATATTATTCTATATTTCTAATATATCTTTCTTCTTCTTCACTTCTCATAACCCTGCTTGCTAATATTTCAAATTGATTTTGGGCTTTTTCCTTTTTCTTCTTCTTCTTTTCCTTCTTTATCCTATAGTTATGGGCTAGGTACCTAAACTTCCTATAGCTTTGATACTCTCTTTCTCTCTTCTCTTCTAACTGTGTTCTTAATAAAGTGAGGGCCTGCTTTTCTTTGAGCAAGTTGCTTATTAAGTTATTGTATTGTTGTTAAGACATAGTGTTAATGCCTCAGAGTTGGAATATAAGTTTTTTGATCTTACTTAAGTTATGTCTGTTGGGGTACAAGATCTTCACCCAGCTAGACACCTACTACCCTAGTACTATTACTTCACAAGAAAGATCCCTACTCTAAGTAGTCTCTTAAGGAGTAACTTATTATAAGTTATCTTGACCATGACCAAGTAAAATAACATAAACTAAAGTCAAACTAAGAGCTAGTAAAGACTTGTAGAATAAACAAGGACAAGTAGGGTAGAAGTGTATATATATAGTATAGCACAATTAATTGAGGACTCCATCAAGTTCTTTCCTAACCCTGAAGAGCTCTCTTGATCCTAATCTAGGATTAAGATCTTAAGTTAGTTGCTAACATAACTACTCTTTTGCATGTACAGGTAATGATATACCTTCAGCACCAAGTTTATAAAGTAAAAGGTTATACAAGTAATTGTTAGTAACTGACACTTAACCCTAAATTGAGGCAACTTAGGATTAGAGTACTTCAGGGTTAAAAGAGAACTTGATAAAGTTCTCTATCAAATGTTCTATACTGTATATACAAGTTAGATTATTTGTCCACATTTATTCTACTTTTATTACAATTGATCTTGATTTATTTGAATTTTTCCTGAATTTTGTAGAATTTATTGAGCTAATTGAAAGCAAAAACAGAGAGCATGTGAAGAAAGTTGATGTACAATTAATCAGCAGCCATCACAATCCTTCTTGCATGGAAGACTAGATGTTGAATGTCTTATTATGTCAACTGGTCCTCTACTTGATGACCATCCGTCCATTTATCATCAGATCTTATCCAAGCAGGAAGGTTGGAACGGTGGAAAACGAGGCCGCCCAGAATTCTGAATATACAGAACCTGATTGGCCCCTTTTACTGTACCGTGCACTGCCACAAGTGAAACAAAGTAATATTTGATATTTGAATGCATGACCTGTTACGTTCAGATAGGGATCGTAGAGGAAGTGAGACTACTCGAGGCAGAAATTCTTTCCAAAAGTAGACGTAATTGGATTGCCAAGTGCGTTTTCAGAAAGAGAATGCGTGTAGAGCGAATGGTATGAGTGCTAAGCAAACACAAGGTAAGACGCCCATTTCCATGATGATTCATCAATCAACTCACATGGGTATATGAAACAACCACGAGGTGTGTGTGGGGTATCATGCTTTCTGTATTGTTGTGGGTGTCTGTGTACTTGCGCTTCTAGTGAGGGGAACCTTTTTCTTCAGGATGAGGTCCGGAGAAGAGGTATCTTGGCGAAAAGGTACAAAAATGGGCTGACATGGGGAGCGCGAGGGGCTAGAGCTCATGGGCCGTGGTGCGATGACGGGTGACGAAGGAGAATTGGAAAAT
>Ga0153958_1000275_pt1 | contig 12442 bp, 5 predicted proteins | sample TSFL042MetaG_FD_104719 | JGI IMG/M metagenome (GOLD analysis project Ga0153958, IMG submission 104719) | Attine ant fungus gardens microbial communities from Florida, USA - TSFL042 MetaG | ecosystem: Host-associated > Fungi > Mycelium > Unclassified | place: USA: Florida, Wekiwa Springs... | reverse complement strand
TACTTATACAACTACTACACAGTCTGTGCACTACTTTCCCACACTCATCATGTGACCTATCATGTGACATGACTCTGTGACTTCTTGTCATATGACTGTGACACTTGTGACATGACTCTTTCCTGCTGAAAGGGGCAAATGGGAATTTAACTGTGACTAGCAAGTAAAAAGAGGTAGTGACAGTTCCTAATTGTATGCTAAAGGGTTTGTGGGGAGAAGGAGAAAGTAGGGGTATTAAAAAGAAATTAAAAAGTAGAAGTGCAGCTTATCTATAATATAAAAATAGATAGAATGATTGGAAGCTTGATCTAGATCCACCTTGCATGGTGTTCACCTTTACACACCATAACAAGCTCACTAGTAGTATAGTTAGTAAACCACTCATGGGCCTTACCACACTCAATCAAGCCCTCATCGACACCAAACCTTATAGGTATGATACAATCTGAGTCGATAATTCGCTAGGCTTTTTAGGCCTGCTACTCTATAAAAGGTTGTCTAAGCAACTGCTGTGTCTTGTCTCAAGAAAAAATAGGGTATAAGGTAGGAAACATTCACCAACTCAACCTCTCACCAAGATTATCCCTTACACACTCAAGAGAATTGCATTTACAACCTCAAGAGCTTCTGAGATAAAGGCAAGGGCCAAGGAGACTCCCTCATCAATCTCCACTCTGAGAAATATATTAGAATAATACAAATGTTAGAGACTCAATTGAAAAGAAATAGAAAAGGAAATCCTTTATTTTACTACTTTCCCTCGCATCTCTCCTCTATAATGTCACACCATACAAATGTTTAAGGCAAAATAAGTGACAATTTGCACCCTTATAACCAGAATAACTAGCTTGAGAGAAGAGCTCAGCCCCCTAGGGATGTTCCCTAGATGCCCAGTCATGGACTTGAGCATCTAGCTTGGGTAGCAGAGTAGTGGCTGTGACCACCACTACATACACCTCATAGATGCTTGCCCAGGTGTCTTATATCAGATTTCCAACAGATTTCCCTTCTAGAAGTACTCTCAAGGGTGGAAGTGAACTTAGACAGATGAGCATGACCCAAGTGACATTATACCTTAGTAGCCAGCAGTGCTATTTGTAGAAGAGTTATGATCAGATCTATACCACCATCACTGATAGCTAATTATGGCAAGATCAAGAGAGTTGAGCCACTGCAGAGTTGTATTGCAATGGCAGTGGAAGGAAATTAGAATCTAGAGGAACAAGAAGGCATAGAGGAGATAGAAAGAGGAATAAAGAAGCTGAGGAGAGAGACAGCAGAAAGGCTAGACAAAGATAATATGCTCAAGGGCAAGACAACTCAAAATCGCCATCTTTATCTATAGCCTAGTAAGAGGCTTGAGACTTGACCATCGTGTGAGAGAGGATTTCTGGAGTAGGGTTAGAGGATTGGGGAGTGGTTGCCTAGTATTCGGGAAGGGTGCTGTCTCATCATTGTAGTCTTGCTATGTTTGGAAATTCAGAGGTTTTCTTTGTCTCACTTTCTTTGCTGTCTCTTTGCTTTGTAATCATAATAAAATACTCTAGGATACAGAGGGGAACTCAAGCATCATACCCCCATCTTCATCTCTTTCTATTGCTCTAGAGCTTAATAGCTATTTTGAGTGACTAAGTCTCTAGCTTTCTGAAGAGTTCTCTTTAATTTCTAAAACCTACTAAAACCCTCCCTTGATGAGAATTTAAGCCCCAATGGACTTGGGCATTCACTTATGCTAGGAGTTAATAGCTTGCTACGTGTCATTGGAATCAGCTTCTAGTTGTACAGTCAGCTAAAGAAGAGCCCACATAGCGGTACAGGAGTTCTAGGTAGTACTGCTGTATCAATGGTAAGCCAGGCTACTAGACTAGGTAAGAGCAGTAGTGTCATGATATGAGATGAATGTGTGTCTTAGAGAGCCTATTACAGTGAGATCTACCTTAAGTAGATTCATAAACATTTTATTATTATTTCTTTTGGTCTTTTGAGTTGTACCTCTCTATTCCCCCTGTGTTTAAGCTCTCTTTTATATTTGATCATCTCTCTAGTGCCTACTTGTTTAGTACACAATTGTGAGACATCTCAAAGATCTGTTATATTCCCATTTATTATTACTTTTGTTTTGTGATCAATTCCCTTTGATCCCCATCAACAACACTACTATGTGACCATAACAGCTGTCACCTTCCTGTCCTCTATACCTCCTAGTCATGACCATGTGATCTGGCTCCATCACTCCTGTTCATTGTTCCCCGAACCCCAAACTGGCTTCTTTCTACTCTGAATATAGTCTAGAAACACATGACAGTGTGTGTAAGTACTAGCAATATAATTGTTATCTGGCAGCACATCTGTTTCTTGACTAAGTCCAGCAGTGATAGGATTACTAGTTGCTGATAGACTTTTGATCTGTTATCTTGGGGTCATATTAGTCTAAATCTGCTCTAGATCAAAATTATCTTGCATTCCAAAGATATTTCTGAGCCTTTGATTTCTAGAGCTTTAACATTGATAGTTTGTATCTGAGAAACCTAATGTTAGCTCATCAGTCTTGCCTCCCAAGGTATATGCTATTCTAGCATGTGGCAGCTTGGCAACTACCTTATAGAAGTACCCAATTCTGGGTCTAGATTATGTCTGGGGCTTGTAGAAGGTCTCTAGAGTAGGTTCCAATAGTAAAATCCAGGGGTATAATGTGTATCCCATGCTACATTTCCATAGAAAATTCTCTAGTAGCATAACACCACACTTCTTCCTGTGTAGTAAGTCCAAAAGTAAAAGAAAAGTAAAGTAAATATAAATAATGACTTAGCTGTTTTGCTAAGTCATGACAGTTCAAGTCCATTGCAATATATACAATAGACAGTATTACTTCTTTTACTCTTACCTCTATTATTGATGGTAGTGCCTGAGTGTAGTATAGCAAAATTCAATTCTGAAAACCCTAACATAGTTATGAACCCCTTCAATAATATACCTATTAGTGAATGACCTATAGACACCACTATCAACATATACTAGGGATGCCCTACTTCTCCTATTAGTTTGGGGAACCCACATAACACCTCCCTTTTACCTATAGACTCCTCTCCCCCCTCTTAGATAGACTATGCTGAGCATGTTGTCATGCCAGATAGCCATTTAGATGATATAAGTGGAATTTTCCACTATATTAATGAGAATAACTAGCTTGAGAGATATTGCCTTAGATGCCCAGTCATGGACTTAAGCATACCACTTGAGTAGTAGAGTAGTGGCTATAAACACTACTACAAAGACCTTATAGACATTTGCCCAGACCTCTCAGATCAAATTTATAACAGAACTCCCTTCTAGAGTACTCTTAAGAGCAGAAAGGAACTTTGGAGACTAACTCTTAACAGAATGATGTTATACCTCAGTAGCTAGCAGTGCCATATCAAGTGCAGTTACCATCAGATCTGAGCCATCATTGCTGATGGCTTATTATAGCAAGAATCAAAAAGTTCAGTTCTCATGAGAATCACATTGCAATTGCAATGGAAGAAAACTAGATGTCAGAGAGCCAAACTCCATGCTAGAATTAAGCCAACTGCTCTTTGTTTAGTGTTTTGACAAAGAGAACTTGATAGAGTTCCCATTAGATTTTCTACACTACTTATACAACTACTACATGGTCTGTGCACTACTTTCCCATGCCTATCATGTGACCCATCATGTGATGTCATGTGATGTGACTGTGACTATGTAACACTTTGTGATGTGATACTTTCCCACACTCCTTTGTGTAGTAAGTCCAAGATAAAAGAAAAGAAAAGAAATATAAATATAAATAATGACTTAGTTGTTTTGCCAAGTCATGACACTAGAGTTCAGAGAAGTGAAAAGATGTAGAAGAGGCAATGAGAAAACTAAAGAAGTTAGAAAGAGAAATAGAAGAGAGATTTGATAAAGATAATGTGCTCAAGAGAAGGCTGATTTAAGATTGCCATCTCTCTCTACTATCCATTAAAAGGTTTAAGAACCATCTATTGTTCAGAGAAGAACCCCAGGAGTAGGATTAGAGGAGTGGGGAGTGGTAGTCAAGTGATCAGGAGAGGTGTTGTTGATAGGGATCAAAGAGAATTGATCACAAGACAAAAGTAATAACAAATGAAAGAGACAAAATCTCTGAGATATTTCACAATTGTGTACTAAACAAGTAGGTACTAGAGAGATGACCAAATAATAAAGAGAGCTTAAAAAAGAGGGGAGAAACTCAAGCAACTAAAAGAAGTATAATAATATTTTTAATGAATTCACTCAAGACCAATCTTACTATAATAGGATCCCTAAGGTGTGTATTCGTCTTGCACTGTAACACTACTGCCCTTATCTAGTCTAGTAGTCTGGCTCACTGTTGATATAGCAGAACTATCTAGAACTTCTGTGCCTTTGTGTAAGCTCTACTTTAGCTGACTATATAGCTAGAAGCCTACTTCAAAAATGCATAGCAAGCAGTTAACTCCTAGCATAAGTAAATGCCCAAGTGCATTGGGGCTCAAATTCCTCTTTGAGGGAAGGTTTTTAGTAGTCTTTAGAAAATAAAATAAAAGCTTAGAAAAATAAAGACTCAATCACTCAAATAGTTATTAAGTTCTAGAGCAATAGAGAAGGATAATAGAGGTATATTTCCTCTCTGTGCCCTAGAGTATTTTATTAGGATTACAAAGCAATGATACAACAAAGAAAAACAAGACAAAGTAAACCTCCAAATTTCCAAAGATAGTAAGCCCAGAATAATAAGATGGTACTTCTTCCAATCAGTTGGTGACTACTCTCCACTTCTCTAATCCTACTCCCAAAATCCTACTCTATACAATAGGTGGCCCTTGAGCCTTTTGATGGGCCATAGAAAGAGGCAGCAATCTTATATTGTTTTGCTCTCATACATGTTATCTTCATCAATTCTTTCTTCTATCTCTCTCCCTGACTTCCCTAGCCTTTCTACTATCCATTTACATCTTCTTGCTTCTCCTAGCTCTAGTTAATTTATGTTGCATTTATAATGTGACTTCCACAAAGACTCATCTTTCCTATTCTTACTATAATTAGCCATCAGTGATAATGGTGCTGTTATGCTGCCAGTGAATTTTCTACAGAAATATAGCATGGGATACAAATTATTACAAAAGGCCACTTACTATTTATGATTGGGTTAAAGATTGATTCAAAAGTGCTTATAAGCAAAGTTTAGACAGTGACAAGAGATGTTGTTAAGTCTGAGGTCTAATCCTCAGACTATGAGTCCTTATATACATAATTGTGATAGTCTGTGCACTAGGACAGATCATCATATACTACTATCTATTGTTCTACATATGGTAGTGCCTTTGTGCTAGAAATAGTGACAACTTAACCTTATGGAGGCTGTCCTTTGTTCTAAGAAAAGAACAGATGACTATCTATGGGTAATTAATAAAGTTCATGTGCAAACATTGAGGCCTTCATATCTCCACTAATGTTAATTGCCTTGAGGTTGTTTTAAACTCATTCTGAGCATTATAAAGAAAGCTTTTGCTGAGCCTATAACCAAAGCATTGATCATGGCAGTTTCCAAGATATTAGTGATTTAATAAATGGTAACATGATAGTTACCTGTTGATCTGCTTAATATCTCAGCCAATACTGATTGTCTCAAAACATAACTGGTATCAATCAAAATATTTTTTCAAGGGCTTTTTGTAGCCATTAAGACTGTGAGAATCATCAAAGAATTAATAGAGATATGGCTGAATGAAGTTTGTGACACAAATTATACCCCTGGATTTCACTATTGGAACCTACTCTAGAGACCTCCTACAAGCCCCAGATATAATCTAGACCCAAGATTGGGCACTTCTATAAGGTAGTTGCTAAGCTACTACATGCTTGAATAGCATATACCTTAGGAGACAAGACTGATGAGCTAGCATTAGGTTTCTTAGAGATAAACTATCAATGTTAATACTCTAGAACTCAGAGGTTCAAGGACATCTTTGGAATGCAACATAATTTTAATCTAGAGTAGACTTAGACTAATATGATACCAAGATGACAAATCAAAAGTCTATCAGTAACTAGTGATGTTATGAATATCGAGTGGGACTACAACTATTATTAGCCATGGTCTGATAATGAGTGGTTAGTAGATGAGATGTTGGCAATGCTAGATGAGGACATTATTATGCAGTAAAATACATTGAATGTTTGAGGACTCTAAGAGACAATGGACTCACAGAACAGACAGGACTTTTTGGAGAAATCTTGGACTATTTTCTTCTCTATCTTTGGACTTGTGCTAAATAGGATAATATCAGACTAACCCATTATTAGACATTGACTCAACTTGTCACCTTTATTGCTTCTGTCACTGGACTGTCACTTAACTAGTTATCTTTAGTTACAACTATTGTTACCACATTGTAATGTAGTCACAATACCTAGTTAGGATAAATACAGACCAGAAAGAAAAGGGAATGGTAAGTACTCTTTTTTTGTATTTCCTCTGTAAAATCTTACTCTGAGGAATCAGTACTCTTACTTGTCTTAAGACAATCTCAAGGGTGCTACTCAAAGTCTCATTGACATCTCTCCTCCAATATAACTTCACTGAAAACCTTAACCAGATCCTTTAACAAGGAGCATGAAGATATCAAGTATTAGATATAGGCTTTAAGTTGAAATATATATTCAACTGTAAGGTCTAGAGTCTTAACAAGTGATCCCATCACTGCTGGACACAGTCATAAAGCAAACATACCATTGGACAATAAATATATTATTAATATTTGTATGTACTTGCATGTGTTTTTAGATTGTATTTGGAGAAAAAGAAAACTAGTTTAAAGATTAAAGAACATGGGGCATGAGTGAAGTATGGAGATAGAGTAGAATTACATGGTCATGGCCTTTTGGCATGGAGAACAGGAAGATGATGTCTGTCATTGTCATGACTTGGCAGAACAGCTAAATCATTATTTATATTTCTTTTTCTTTTCTTTTCCTTTTATCTTGGACTCACTACACAGAAGGGAGTGTGGGAAAGTGTCACAGTCACATCACAGGATGTCACAATGTCACATCACATAACAGGTCACATGATAGGCATGGGAAAGTAGTGCACAGACCATGTAGTAGTTGTATAAGTAGTGTAGAAAATCTAATGGGAACTCTATCAAGTTCTCTTTGTCAAAACACTGAACAAAGAGCAGTTGGCTTAATTCCAGCTTGGAGTTTAGCTTTCTTACAGTCATGTCCATATGGCAATATCATGGAGGAAAGATGCAAGAGAGGCTGGAAGAAGAAGGAGTTTTCTTTTTTATTTATTAGTTTATATTTTTGTCATGTATGTATGGAGCAGGGACGAAATAACCCAGAGTAAAACAGGATTACTCTGAGGAAAAAGGGGATTGACAACAAAATTGAGAAACAACCTTGGCCTCAGCTTGTGCGCTGTGCCTCAATCAGCTATTGTGGGTGGTTATATATTTCAGAAGGACAGAAATGTTGTCAGGAGTTTAGGAGAGGAATGGTATATAGATTGATGGAAGTAAGGATAAAACATGTAAGAGATGTTAATCTACAAACTAAGGAACTAAGATGTAACTAATGGAGTACTTATACTATGTCTGGAATAGGAGGAGTACAAGTAACTAGTCTACATTATGATCCTATAGGAGTAAACAACAGGAGTTCAGGAGCAAAATTTAGTAATAAATAAAATCATTATTTTCCATCATATGACAATTTCTAATATAATACTTAGAGAGTCTGAGAGAGAGAGCAATGGAATCTTGATACCTACTGCTATCTCATAGGCTTGTGAGTTGTCTTATGGCACTTTTCTGAGTTCTAAATAAAGTGGTTGGGTTGTTGAGACTAGAACCATATATCCTACTTGGTCAAGAGACAAAACACAGCAGTCACTCAGATAACCTTCTATAAAGTAGCAGGCCTGAAAAGCCTGGCTAATTATCAACTCAGATCGTATCATACCCATAAGTTTTGGTGTGGGGATACAGATGAGTCCTTGATTGAGTATAGTAAGGTCCATGGGTAGTTTACTAACTACTTTGATAGTATGGGGATAGCAATTGGGCTCTCTGTATAATATGCTTTATTATTTCCTTTCTATTTCTATTTCTATTAATTGTTTTGTTATTCATTTAGTTTATTTTTATTTTCTTATTATTTTTCAATTCATTAAGTAATTAATTATACAAAATAGTAAAAATGACATGAGAATGGAACTCAACTTTTATCTCCCAAAAATTACTCTATCTGAAGATCACTCTCTCCTCTGAACTTGTTAACCTTCCCATAATAGTGAGCTTATTATGCTTTGTAAAGGTGGACATGTCCACCTTAGGGACACCATATGAGAAGAATCTAGATCAAGCTTACCATCCTTTCAGACACTTTTATCTTAATTATCACACTAAGTTTCTATATTCTCTTTTTAATACCTTCATTCTTAATTTATCCTAACAAACTCTCTAGCATGCAATTGGGACCTGGTATCACATCTTTAGCTTGTACCAGGCTAATAGTTTCTTTTACCTCCTTTAGTGCTGCTTTGATAGTAACCTAGAATTATAAATAGGTATTGGCCTGTCAATACTTGATATTATTTTGTTGGAGATAAGTCTCTTAAGGTTCTTTCTGCTCTTGAGGGCACTTCTAGAGGGAGTTCTGGTATGAATCTGGTATAAAACCATCTGGGCATTTCTTATGAGGTATGTGTAGTAGTGGTCATAGCCACTACTTTGCTACTCAAGTGGTATATACAAGTCCATGACTGGGCATCTAGTGGTTATCTCTGGGGAGTCCAACTTGTCTCTTGAGCTGGTTATTAGCATTATTATGGTGAAAAATGTCACTTATATTGCCTAAATAGCTGTCTGGCATGATAGCACCTTATACCAATAACATAGCCAATAAGTCTAGCCCCTCACCCCAGGTCTATGGTAGCAACTACATAGTCTCTCCCCCAGACCTTGAACTCTTGGCTATCGTATTCAGGCTAATCATCCTATAAACTCTCAACTCTGGGATGGTAACTTTAGCTTAGTCTCTCTTTTTGGCACAAGTGAGTTCTTAGCAGGCAATGCAAAAAATATTGCCTGCTCTCTCTAATGGATAGCTACTTTCATCAAGCAAAGGCCTCTAGGTGACAAGAATAACCAAGACATCCCTCAAATCTTAGATATTGGGTTTGCTACTTAGAACCTTATTGTGTTAATCTATAACTCTAGCTAGGACAAACTCTTAGTAGATAAGAATTCAAGGATATTTTTTTTGAAGTTATGGACTGACATCATTTGTATTTCCCCTATGACATTGATTCTTTTACACTAATATGACATACTTTCTATTCCTTCTGCATATAGTGACATCAACATAATTCTTTTCCATTCTACTCCTATAACAACTGGGTAACCAGAGTAGAATCAGTACATATTTATAAAACTTGGACTTTACATAGCAACTCCCTTAGTTGTCTACCTTCATAGGTGACTCCTGAGATATTTCACCTAATAATTTTGACAGTGCATTGCATCAAATTCCAACAAAAGAGATGCTCTTAATACAATGGCTAACCACACAAAAAACAAACTAGCTAATATCTCAAGGTCCCTCATCCATTTCCCCCAGACCTAGTATGAGCACTTTAGCTAAGTCCAAATACCACAAGAACACCAAGTCCTTTGCACAAGCAACAAGAGGCAATACTGAAGATATTCATAAGATTAGGGAGGCTTTCCCAAAATTATTAAGAGAAAAAATTATTGAAATGCATAATATTGCACAAGACAACCACTAGAAAGTATGGCCCAGGATCAACATGACCACTAAGGGACCTTCTAGAAAACAAGTTATCATACTCATAAGCCTAGAAAACATTAACATTATCTCCAAGCATGTGAACAAACATATCTTCAATATTAATAGACTTCTCAAGTCCATTAAGTCAAATGTCACAGCTGACTTCCTCCACCCAGGTAACAAGGGCATTATCATTACTACTAATCAAATTGCCCTGGCTGTCATGACTTGGCAAAACAGCTAAGTCAATATTTATATTTCTCTTTTTTTCTTTTCTTTTCTAGACTTACTACACAAGGATAGAGCACAAAAAAGTATCATGTGACCAAATGTCACAAATGTCACAGGTCATAGTCAGGTGACATCACATGACTAAGTCACATGAGGACCACAGGAAAGTAGTACACAGACCATGTAGTAGTTGTATAAGTAGTATATAGAATTAAATGAGAACTCCATTGAGTTCTCCTTGTCAACTCAGACTTGGAGGGTGATTAAGTCATCCAGGCTAAGTCACTACACTGGCATCAGACATAAACATCATTGACAGGTACATCAAAGAAATAGACAATATTAACTCTAATGATATATCATCTCCTCATCTTTCTCAATCCAAATTATACCTAAAAATCCTAGGTATCCCATATATTACTAACAATGGGACCTCCATTACTCACAACCAGATTGAAGAGGTAATAAAAAGGATCCACTTATATAATGACACTACTCTAGCATCTTACTCCCATGTTATCAAAGCTTCTCCCAAATCCAACATAGTTGTCATTTGAATTAACATATGGGATTCCCAAAGCAGCACTAAGGCTAGAAGTTTAATTAACAGGAGCTTCAACATAGGTCATCATATTGCTACTATTTGCACTACCAATATGAACCTAGGTATACCCTAATACAAAAACTGCTAGAAATGGGGTTATACTATCTTTATCTGTTGATCACATGGGATAAAATATCAAAAATGCAATGGCTCTCACAAACTCAAGTATTATCTACTCCAAGTCTGAGTTGACAAGGAGAACTCGATAGAGTCCTCATTCATTCCTGTACACTACCTATACAATTACTACATAGTCTGTGCACTATCTTTCCACACTCCTCATATGACCTGATCATGTGACTGTGACTATGTGACACTTGTGACATGACACTTTCCTACACTTCTTATATAGTAAGTCCAAAAAAAAGAAAAAAAAGAAAAGAAAATATAAATAATGACTTAGCCATTTTGCCAAGTCATAATACTACCTCTCTCTTAAGTTTCCTTGTCCTAAGGAATTCTTTATAGCTTGCAGTATGGGTCCACTTCATTGTTGTCTTTTTCTGTCCACTCCTGTCAGAATAGCTAGCTCCTAAACTGGAATAAAGCCAACTGCTCCTTTATTAGTGCTTGACAAGAAGAACTCAATAGAGTCCACATGCATTTCTTGTACACTACTTATACAACTACTACATGGTCTGTGCGCTACTTTCCCATGGTTGTCATGTGACTTCATTTTGTGTGACATCATTTTACTGTGACATGTGACATTGTCATGTGACACTTTTCCCACACTCCTTCCTTATGTAGTAAGTCCAAAAGAAAAAGAAAAGAAAAGAAAAGAAATATAAATAATGACTTAGCTGTTTTGCCAAGTCATGATAACTCCCTTATCCCTGATTTTTCTTGCTCAATTTCTTTTTTTTCCTTAATTGTCTTCATTGTTCTTTTTTGCTTGGGTTGTCCTCCTTTTCATTATTTCCAATTTCTTTCTAGCCTTCCCTAGTATTTCTCATCATATCTTTTATCTAACCATCCAAATAACCTTTTTGCTGTAAATATTTCTAGCAATTCTCCCCTTTTAAATATCCCTTCCTTGTGCTCTTGTCTTGCCGTATCTTCTTGGTCTTGTTGATACTCTTTCTCAAATTCTTCAATTGCTTCCTTTGTATTCTCCAAATTCTCTCTTCCCTCCCAAGTATCTGATTCTACTATGAATCCTTTCCAGCATACCAAGTATTTATCTTTTCCTCTAATTCACCACTTATTCAGAATTTTCTCTACCTCCTATTCTTTCTCTCCCTCAATTATTACTGGAGCTGGTCACCCTTTTTTCTGCCCTTCTACTTGTCCTACATAGCATTATATTCTACTAACATTTACTACTGGATGTATTCTTATTATACTAGGTAATTCCAGTTCTACTACGTTCAACGATACTATCTTCTTTATTTTGTAAGGGCCAACAGATCTTTCCATTAACTTCTTTGTTCTCTTTCTGACCATTTAATACTTCAGGTTCTTAGTACTCAACATCACTAAGTCCTTTACTTTATAGTTGTTAAATTCTCCTCTTTTCCTATCCATATACTTCTTCATTTCCTCTTGTGCTTTTCCTAGTACTGTTATAAACATTGAGTGGAACTACAACTATTATCAGCCATGGTCTGATAATGAGTGGCTAGTAGATGAGATGTTGGCAATATTAGACGAGGACATTACTATATAGTAATGTACTGAATGTCTAAGAACTCTAAGAGACAATGGACTCATAGAATGGATAGGACTCTTTGGAGAAATCTCAGACTATTTTTCTCTTTCTATCTTTGGACTTGTACTAAATAG
>Ga0153958_1000274_pt1 | contig 12444 bp, 8 predicted proteins | sample TSFL042MetaG_FD_104719 | JGI IMG/M metagenome (GOLD analysis project Ga0153958, IMG submission 104719) | Attine ant fungus gardens microbial communities from Florida, USA - TSFL042 MetaG | ecosystem: Host-associated > Fungi > Mycelium > Unclassified | place: USA: Florida, Wekiwa Springs... | reverse complement strand
TCATAGTCTGAGGATTAGACCTCAGACTTAACAACATCTTTTGTCACTTGTCTAACTTCGTATTTTTGAACTCTTTAAAGTATCAAAGCACCCATCACAAATAGTAAGTGACCATTTGTGATAGCCTGGAAGTTGTTCAGATAGTTGTCCACCGTCTGGCCTTCTTGGTGATAGGAGGTGCCTTCCAGAGCATTGATTGCATCTGCTTCCATATTAACTGGGAAAAAGTGAACCCGGAATTGTTGCTCAAAGTCTCTTTAGGTTCAGATGGGGAAAACGCCAGTGTCTGCTTCCTGACAAAACATGTTTTCAGACTACTTAGTGGCACGACCACTTTTGAAGAACATGAGAGCCCAAAGAATTCTCTCTTCTTCATCCTGGAACTGTTCCAGGGCCAGGCAGATGTATAAGGAGCAGGAGTTTAGAAATGTACGACTGCTGTGATATTCTCCACCAAAGTCCGGAGGACAGGAGAGCTTGGGATATGTTCATCTTGCTGTCGGAGCAAGGGGTGGAGACACCAGAAGAGATGGTACAGGTAGAGGAGGTGTGTTTGATATGGGTGGAGAGGGGGAATTAGCCACTAGCTGTATGAGCTGCTGTAGCTGCGTAGTCAAGGCCACTAGGGTGGTGTTGATGTTATTTTCAGAGACGTTTTGTCTCTCCATTAGCTCATGGAGATAGTATTGCAGGTACTCTAAGGCATCAGCTATGCCTTGGGGGGAGTCCAAGAGCAATGACATTTGGAGAGCAGATTTTTTGGAAAGCTAGATATGGCAGGGGAGAACGATCTATTGGATGGCTGTCCACTGGAATAGTCTAAGACTCTGTTTTTAAGGATCCTAATCTGCTGTAAGGGTGACTGGGGCACAAGACTTCAGGAGAATCCTCAGTTAATATTATAGTTTGTAATTATGATACAACTCATCTCCAGAAGAATCCTCAGAGATTAGGATAAGGCTTCTGAAGGGATTTTCTATACTATATACTGGGTTTGCATTCTAAGTGTCAGGGTCTCTGTGATCAGAGCTATACTAGTGTACTTAAGTATTACTTTAGTAATACTTGAACAGGCTTAGGCTACTCCAGAGTGTCGCTTTGCAGTTTAGGAGTGGAGATACCATTTATTAAATCACTAATATCTTGGAAACTGCCACAATCGATACTTTAGTTCTGGACTCATCAGAAGCCCTCTTTATACTGCTCAGAATGAGTCTAGAACAACCTCAAGGCAATCAATATCAGTAGAGATATGAAGGCCTCAATATTTGCATATAGACTTTATTAATTACCCATAGATAGTCATCTATTCTTTTCTTAGAACAAAGAACAGCCTTCATAAGGTTAAGTTATTGCTATTTACAGTACAAAGGCACTACCATATGTAGAACAATAGGTAGTAGTATGTAATAATCTATCCTAGTGTACAGACTATTACAATTATATATATAAGAACTCATAGTCTGAGAATTAGACCTCAGACTGTTATGAGTCACCTTGATCATGACCAAAGAATATGACACGGACTGAAATCGAACCCTGGACTAATAGGAACTTATAGAATAAATAAGGACAAATAGTGCAGAAATGTATAAGTAGTGTAGTGGAATGAAGCAAGGACTCTATCGAGTTCTCTTCTCACTTTAAAGAGCTTTTTTGATCCTAACCCAGGATTAAGATCTTAAGTCAGTCACTGACACAAACTTAACAACATCTTTTGTCACTTATCTAACTTTGCTTGGTTGAACTCTTTAAAGTATCAAAGCATCCATCACAAATAGTAAGTGACCATTTGTGATACCATCCTTGTGTAATAAGTCCCAAAAGAAAAAAAAAGAAAAAAAATATAAATATTAACTTAGCTATTTTGCCAAATCATGACAGTTGATATTATATGGAATGACAAATGAGAGGCTAGCTGGAGTATGATTGCCTCATGTAGAGGGTTAGGGTTGGGTACTGTTACATTGTAATTGTTATGACTTGGCAAAACAGCTAAGTCATTATTTATATTTACTTTACTTTACTTTTTTTTTGGGACTTACTATAGGAAAGAGTGTGGGAAAATGTCATATCACAGGTATCACAGGTATTACAGTCACATGGTCATGTCACATGATGAGTGTAGGAAAGTAGTACACAGACTATGTAATAGTTGTATAAGTAGTATATAGAAAGTAACAGGAACTCCATCGAGTTCTTCTTGTCAACTTGGACTTGGAGGGTGATTAAGTCATCTATGCAAAGTCACTATAGTAACTGTTTGTAGACACTAGTGGGGGTACAAGTTTGTTAGCCTTAATATCCATGTTGTTCTGAGAGGCTACTTTTTTGGCATAGTCTATTTCTGAAGGGAAAAAGAATCCATGAATAAAAGGAAGGGGCTACATGGCTTTGCTATGCTGGGCCAAGACAGTGGTCAGCCACTGTCATGCCAGACAGCTATTTAGACAAAATAAGTGACCATTTTCACCTTAATAACAAGAATAACTGGCTTGAGAAATGAGTTTGGCCTCCTAGAGATGTTCCCTAGATGCCCAGTCATAGACTCAAGCACCTTGCTTGAGTAGTAGAATAGTGGCTGTGACCACTGTTACAGATACCTTATAGATGCTTGCCCAGATGTCCCATATTGGATTTATAATGGATTTCTCTTCTAGAGTGCTCTTAAGGGCAGAGATGAACTTTGAAGACTAATCTTTACTAGAGTGATGTCATACCTCAGCAGCCAGCAGTGCTATATTTAGAAGAGTTACCATCAGATCTGAGCCATCATCACTAATGGCTAATTATATTAAGATCAAGAGAGTCAAGTCGATGCAAAGTCACATCACAACCATAGTAGAAGGAAACTAGATCTTAGAGAAATAGGATGATATAAAAAATGTAGTAAGAGGAGTAAAGAAGTTAGGGAGAGAGGTAGAAGAGAGGTCTAATAAGGGCAACGTGCTCGAGGTGTTAAGACTCTAGACCTTATAGTTGAATATGCATTTCAACTTAAAGTCTATATCTAACACTTGATATCTTCACACTCTTCCTTAGAGGATCCAGTTAAGGTTTTCAGTAAAGTTATATCAGAGGAGAGATGTCAACAAGACTTTGAGTAGCACCCTTGAAATTGTCCTAAGACAAGTAAGAGTACCAATTCCTCAGAGTAAGATTTTACAGAGGGAATACAGAAAGAGAGAACTTGCTGTTCCTTTCTCTTTCTGGGCTGTATTTATTCTAACTAGGTATTGTGACTATGTTACAATGTGGTAATACTACTTGTAACTAAAGGTGACTAGTTAAGTGACAGTCCAGTGACAGAAGCAATGAGGGTGACAAGTCGAGTCAGTGTCTAATAATAGGTTAGTCCAATGTTGTTCCATTTAGTACAAGTCCAAAGATAGAGGAAGAAAATAGTCCGAGATTTCTCTGAAGAGTCTTGTTTATACTATGAGTCTATCATCTCTTAGAGTCTTTAGACATTCAATGCATTACTGCATGGTAATGTTTTTGTCTTGTGTTATTAATATCTCTTCTTGCATTGCTAACATTTTGTCCACTAGCCATTCATTATCAGACCAAGGCTGATAATAACTGTAGTCCTACTCAATGTTCATAACATGAGAGCAAGGTGACTTGAGATCACTATCTTCTTTTACAGCTTAGCAAAAGGCTCGAGAACTGCCTATTGTGCAAGGGAGGATTTCTGGAGTAGAGTTAAAGAAGTAGGGAGTGGTTACCAAGTGATTAGGAGAGGTGCTGCCTTATCATATTGGCCTTACTATGTTTGGAAATTTAGAGGTTTTGTTTGTTTCACTTTCTTTGTTGTCTCACTGCTTTGTAATTCTAATAAAATACTCTAGGGCACAGAAGGGAACTTAAGCATCATACCCCCATCATCATTCTTTTCTGTTGCTCTAGAGCTTAATGGTTATTTAAGTGACTGAGTCTCTATTTTCTGAGTTTTCTCCTTTACTTTCAAAAAACTATCAAAACCTCTCCTTCAAACAGGAATTCAAGCCCCAATAGACTTGGGCATCTACTTACACTAGGAGCTAACCACTCACTATGTATTTTTGGAGTAGATTTCCAGTTATATAGTCAGCTGAAGAAGAGCCTACACAACAGCACAGGAGTTCTAGGTAGATCTGCTATATTGATAGTAAGCCAGACTACTAGACTAGGTAAGGGCAGTAGTGTCACAATACAAGATGAACACATATCTTAGAGATTCAATTATAGTGAAATTGTAAGGGATCACTCAGTGGCAACCCTAACCACACCTAATGTTAGTAAAGAGAGTGGACTTAAAAAGGAATGATGGATAGCCCAGGAGTTCCAATCAATGTTGAGGTAAGGTATTCTACCATACATCACTAGCTATATATACTAGACTAGCTAGTCTGTGCGCACGTCACTAAGAGAACATAGATCAGGACACTAATAACCACGCTATCTAATAAGGCTGTATCATACTGATGGGGAAGACCTGAACTAAGGGGAAGGGTTGTGGAAATAGCAGGCTTCAGCAGATTGTAGGGCAGGCTAGATAATGCTCACTTATACCGGCTAACCTAGATTACTCTATTGCTGACATCATAAGATGTCCCCTTACAGAGATTGACCTCAAGTAGATTCTTAAAATCTCTATTACAATTTCTTTCAGCTATTCAAGTTTTCTCTCCTTTATTCCCCTCTTTTTCAAGTTCTCTTTGTTCATTTGATCATCTCTCTAGTATCTACTTGTTTAGTGCATATCACAAATAGTCACTTACTTGATTTGTGATTTGAGAAAGTATTCTTCAAAAGAGTTCAAAAGCAAGGTTTAGATAATAACAAAAGATGTTATTAAGTTTGAGATCTAATTCTCAGACTATGAGTCCTTAAATACAGAAAAGTGATAGTCTATATACTAGAACAGATCATCACATGCTACTACCTATTGTTCTATATATAGTGCCTTTGTACTTAAAATAGTAATAACTTAACTATATAGAGGCTGTCTTTTGTTCTAAAAAAAGGACAAATGACTATTTATAGATAATTAATGAAATCTATGTGCAAATATTGAGATCTTCATATCTCTATTAATATTGATTGCCTCAGCCTTGTTTTAGGCTCATTTTGAGCAATATAAAGAGAGCTTCTCTGATGCTTAAAGGCAAAGCATAGCTCATGGCAGTTTCTGAGATATTGGCAATTTAATATGTAGTACCATAATAGTTATCTACTAATTTGCTTAATAGCTTGGCCAATACTGATCTTTTCGAGATGTGACTGGTATCAATAAAAAGGTCTTTTCAAGGGTCTTCCAGTGCCATTAAGACTGTGAGAATCATTGAAGAATTGGTGGAGATATGGCCAAATGAAGTTTGTGACAGTCTTTATTCATTAATGTAATCATCTTGTCTACTAACCACTCATTATCAGACCATAACTGATAATAACCATAGTTTCACTTAATATTCATGACAGTATTTACTTGTTAGTACATAATTATGAAATAGTTTGGAGATTCTGTTTCTTTGACCTCATGTTCACTCTTTGTTTTATTTTCATCCTTATTAATAGCAGAAGAGGATATATAGGAACTAAAAGAGAATTTGGGAATTTCAAGAGACTTAGTAGAGAGATTTGAGAAAGAATATAGAGAAAGAATAAAACAAGTAAAAAAAGAAGATCATAGAAAATTTTATAGAAAAGAATTGCTAGAAAGTGTTATAACTTGGCAAAACAGCTAAGTCATTATTTATATTTCTTTTCTTTTTCTTTTCTTTGGACTTATTACACAAGAGAGAGTAGGGGAAAGTATCACATGACCAGAGATCATAGGTCACAATAATGTGATGTCACATAAGGTAGTCATATGATAACTGCAGGAAAGTAGTATACAAACCAGGTAGTAATTATATAAGTAGTATACAGAAATTAATAGAAACTTTATTAAGTTCTTCTTGTCAACTCAGACTTAGAGGGTGATTAAGTCATCTAGGTTAAGTCACTACAGAAAGGTATATAGCAAAAGTGCTATATAAATAAAATAACAAGAAGTTTGACTAGGAATATTGGGAAATATTGGAAAAAAACTAAAAAACATAGAAAGAAGAACATAAACAGAGAAAAAGAACCTTGGAGATAATTAAGAAAGATAAAGAAGAAATAGAAAAAGAGAGATCAAGGATAGAAAAGTGGGATAAAGATGAAATAGGTAATTTACAAAACCTATATGATAAACTATAAAGAAGTTCTTGGGATAAGGATCTTTAAGAGAGAGGTACTGTCATAAGCTATCTTAACTATAACAAAAAGAAGTTATAAAATAACATGAAAGAAAGTTGAACTACTAACTTGGATGGTTGTAGATTAGATCAATGTAAATATAGACAAATAGCAAAACTATGTAAGTATTAAATTAATCAGAGAACCCTATTGAGTTCTCTTTGTAATCCTTAAAGAACTTGCTTCTTAGTCAACTCAACTTAAGTTATATAATATCTTTTTTATCTGAGTTGACAAGGAGAACTTAGTAGAGTTCTTGTTTAATTCCTATACACTACTTATATATATTTCCCTATTTATTACTTCTTTTCATCTAACTTTCCCATGTGTCTAATCTTTAATATATATATATATTGACTTAGCTATTTTGCTAAGTTATGACACATAAATTATTGTACCACCCTCTTGGTTGAAGTTCCCCAAGAACATATTATGTAAGTGATTAGTATGCTTAAGGCCACTATGTTATGCTGGGCACCTACTATTGGAATATCAAGTCAATGTCATGATCTGACTGAGAACCTTCTAGAATGTTTGTTTCCTCAATATATAAGGTTGATAGTTTGTTATTTGTATTCACTGGTTTGTGATGGAACATACTATTCCAAGACAAACCAATTTGTGACTCTACTTTCACAACACCCATTTCCACAATTAGTACAGCCAGAGACAATCTAGTGGGGTGGCATAGCTGCAACAGCAGAGTGTGACTTCATGACAAGTCTAGATGACTTGACACTTGATGTGACATGATACTAACTGACATCCCAATTCGAGTGGCAAGTTGACATCAGAATGTGTGCCATGTCACGAAGAGCCCAAATCCAGCCCTTTATTGCAGCATGAAAAGTGACCGGACAGGGACTCAAACCCAGACCCTTCTGGAACTGCACCAGATGCTCTACCATTGAGCTATCAGGTCCTCCAGGGTATTGCAATGTGACCGGATTCCCCATTCCGTCACCCTTACCCTCCACTAATCCCTCATCAAACACTAGATTGTCAATCTCTAACAAGAACAAGCTGTAAGTGAGAAATGGATGCAGTGTTTCAGAACAAATAAGTTCAATGTATTGAGATCAATAGTTAAGAACAAGAGTAAAAGAGAAAAAATACCTAGGACCAAAAAATAGTCCTAGAGCAGTCTAAATACAGATACAGATTGGATGTGCTCGGTGGATGTAACTATGCGAATGTAACCATGCGGATGTATCTACAGTGACCATGATAAAAATGATAAAAATGAGTATGAAATAAAAATGATTAATGAAATGACAAGATTTGCAAAAGACTTGTACTTCGACTTGTACTTTGACAGCTGTTCGAGCTATAAAGGTAATTTATATTCAGGGTATCTGCTGCTCGCTAGCTATCCTTTAGTTTCTCGTAAAGAGCCAGAATAATGAGGATTACATACAGCGATCGTATGCAAGCTTGGATATGGATCATCTGCTGCCTTAATGTCCCTAGGTATGCTAGATTCTGTGCCTTCTCAGTTTCTGCGGTTAAAGGAGCTGCAAGGTCTTGTACAAAATCGGAGAGGTCGGTGGGTAATCCATGTATTCGCCTAGGAGGCTGAAGAGTAGAATCAAGGCCAAGGTTGACCCCAAGGGGCTCGAGTGACGTTGAGGTAGTGTGGTCAAAAAGAAGCTCTTGATCGGTACATGTCATGTCTTTGAAGGGTATTTGTGTCAGGTCTTGCACGATAGGAGGCACCGCGTCGATTGGATCTCCAAACAAAGTCGAGCAGGGAAAGTCTGCAAATGGTGAATCAATCTGTGACATTTTTGTATGAAAAACAGACCTTTTCCAGCATTTGTGGGCGCGGTCTCACTCTGGGCGTACATAGACATAGTGTCAAGTAAGTCAAAATCAGTTGATGACATGCTCATAGGTCGATAGCATGTTGCAGGGCTGGGGAGATCAAAAGAAAACTCTGGAACGTTTGCAGAGGCCGGTGTCTGATTCATTGGAGATGGTAGGGGATGAGACTGGGAAACTGAGTTTGGTTCTGTCTGGGTGATGTTTGGAAAGCCAGTCGGTAGATCTTCGGTCAAAACATCGTGGCAAATATTTTGCAGGACATCGTAGCCATCGCAAGGAGTAGATACTGAATCTGGACTGCGGATTCTGGGTTCGACAGATGGACGCTTAGACATGCTTCCGGACTGAGATCGCAAATATCCCATTTTTGTGTTCTGTAGTACGATGCGCAGATGAGATCGTTGATTACTGACATGCGGGGACGAATGCATAGAGGAAAGCTCAAGTGTGCTATTCGATAGATCTGACTGGGATGCTGCAGGAGATGGCAGTTGGGGACGAGGAATGACAACGACAGACTCATCCAATCTGTCGAAAGGTATCAGCGACAACATCGAGGTGTTGGACAAATAACTTACCTTGCTCGCTTGTGAGATACCTCGGTAGTTGTCTCATCATCACTACAGAGATCTGATCTCGAGCGTTTGCAGAAATTACCCCTGGGTGTTCCTTGCCGTGAAACAGGGGAGGGGGGAAAAGCTCTGGAGGTCGCTGGGGCAACTCTCGCATGAGAATCTGCGTGGATCATGTCAAATCGTAAGATGCGCCGAGTGATTATTCCGAACCTTTGAGAGGCGTAACTGACTTGATGGATTTGAATGGAAACACGAATAGCTCTTGAATGCGGGTCTCCATGTCGGCAAAGGCTTGAGCAAGCACGGGATCACATGATTTGACCTGACGTCCAGATCCAAAAAACCTTGTCGCTTTTTCAACGGTATCGACGCGTTTATTGCCGAAGAAATTCCTGCGTATGTCAGTCCAGCCAACTCGTTTTCTAGCCTCTGTGAACCATGCATCTAAGTCCTTGCGGTTCCAATTTGCTCTCCGGGAGATTTCGTTGCGAGTCGACTGGGTAGGGTAGGGATTGTGATAGTTATGCGCCAACCACTCTGCGGCTAAAGATACATCCCGCCTACTGGATGAAGCATTCTGATGAGAAGAGAGGGTAGTTGATGAACTTTGCCACTTTGAAAAGATGTCATCCAAATCTTCCTGAAAGGCAGCGTCTATAGCATCAACGTCTTCGTAGAACTGAATCATTGCACGAGAAAGCTCCCCTAATAGTAGAGAAGTCTGTTGAAATTGAATGACTGTGCTCTCGTCAACGAGGTTCTGCGAGATTGCGGACTGGATTTCCTGCGAGAGTGTAGTCCACAAACATTGGAACGTTTTCAATTTCTCTGCATCTGATGACGATTCAAAAAACTGAGTCTCAACTTCAAGGAGCTGAATTTTGTAGTCAGGCATAGTGAGAACGCAGGACAAAAGATGTAGATGCTGACAATGGAATGCTTGGCTTTATTTACCTGTTAGTCATGAATAAGTGCTTACCCTTTCCTTTGTCATGCAGCACCCCAATATCAGCGAACGGTCTCTGCTCCTGCAGAAAATTCGATATACCAGCATCGCAATGTCCCGAACAACTGCTCACACAGATCTTACTACCTCGTCCGCAGGCGGTTCATATCTCATTCCTACCCTACCTCACCCACCAAATATTCTTCCAGAGCTTGAAGCTACAGGGGCGCCTGCTTCGACTATCTCACGAGAATTTCTCACTTTTGAAGAGAGATGTTGGGTTCTTCGCCAACAAGCTGAGATATCCATACACAAGATTGCTTACATGCCAAATTTACCGTCATCTGACCATTGTTCCGACTTATTGCCCAGCCGGTCTATCCACATTTTGAAAGAGACATATCTAGTACAAGTGGAAAGACTGAGGGCTTCCACAATCGACCGACTATCTCGTTGTTCGATCCGAAAAAGGGCAATTTTCAACGTAGGTGTTTGCTTGACATATTCTTTTCTCCTCTCAAGTCCAATTTAGAAGTTCAAACCTATACTCGAAAAGTATTTTGATGATAATCCCTTCCCCTCGTCAGCGGATCGCCTCAGCTTGGCAAGGCAGACTTCGATGACTCCTCGTCAAGTCGAGGTTTGGGTAAGCGAGGTTTTGACATCATTCTGCATGTAGACTTAAGGTAGTCCAGTTTCAGAATTGTCGCAAGCGAGCTAGAAAAGAGGGGCGTGTTATCGAGCGACAGTTATTCGTAGCAAATCGTATGATGGAAAAAGTTGGTCGGTCTCGCTCTTCCTCGACGTCTCGCAGGTCTCGTAGTTCCTCCAGCTTGTCACCTCTTATCAGATCTCACGATGGTTTCACAAAGTCCCGCGATGGTCGCACCCCAGCTGCTTCCATATTGCACAGGACCTCGAAAATACCTTTAGATATCGTTCAGGCTCCTTCCCCACTTCATGCTCTCCCTACACTATTTTATCTGAAAGATGAAATTTCTCATATTGGCCCAGGTATCCAGGATTCAAATGGTATCGGAAATGTATGATCAACAGGTCACCTCAGACAGGACTCGTTGAGGTAGAAGCCCTTCAACTTGGTTTTCAGTGGCAGCTCAATTTTCTCGAAAGCCCCCGAGTTTAAACCCACGCATTCGCCTGAACGAGCATAACTGTGGTTTCTACACTTTCCGCCCTCAGCCTGAATCTGGCACCTCAGCTTTCCATGATGCCAGTACGCAGCACTATAAAGATGATCTGTTTGTAATTCCAGGCGTTTTCCTTGATACCTTCACAACATGAACATGGATTAACACAACATTCATATTACAAAGTTTTCATCCAGACCTCTGGCCTGGCTTGTTCAGCTTGTGTTGAAGTCAGTCTGCTATGCTCCCTTCCTATAACAGTCTGTGGAATAGCAGATAGTGTTATCTGAAAGGTTGCTATGCTTCCTTCCTCCAACAGTCTGTGCTTTCTAACTCATTTTTTTATCTCTCAAATCATAAGAAAAATCAATCTCAAGTCTATTGTTACATACATATACAATCTATAATCTAATGCTATTAAATACTTCTTTATATACTATATTAAGTGTCCTTCTACTCTCTTGGCTCTGCTCTGGAAGAAGTACTGAGATGTTCAATAGTGTTAAGAATGTGTGGAGTAGGAACGGAGTGACCTGGAGTAGAGCAGAGTTACTTCAGAGTAGAAGGGAGTTGACAACAAAAATAGGGAACAACCTTGGCCTCAGCTCATGTGCTGTGCCTTGATCTTCTGTTGCATATGTGGTTGTGTATTTCAGGAGGACGGAATTGTTGTCAGAAGTTTAGAAGAGGAGTGGGATAGGACATGTAAGAGACGTAAAAGACGTTATAGACATTAATCTATGAACTAAGGAACTAGGATGTAACTAATGGAGTACTTATACTAAGTCTGGAATAGGAGGAGTACTATCACAAATGGTCACTTACTTATTTGTGATTGGTGCTTTAGAATCTTAAAAGGTTCAAAAATGCAAAGTTTAGACAGTGACAAAAGATATTATTAAGTCCTTATATACATGAAAGTAATAGTCTGTGCACTAGGACAGATCATCACATACTACTACCTATTGTTCTACATATGGTAGTGCCTTTGTGCTAGGAATAGTGATAACTTAACCATATGGAGGCTGTCCTTTGTTAGAAAAGGACAGATGACTATTTATAGGTAATTAATAAAGTCCATGTACAAACATTGAGGCCTTCATATCTCCATGAATATTAATTTTCTCAGCACTGTTTTAGGCTCATTCTGAGTAGTATGAAAAGGGCTTCTCTGATGCCTAAAAGTGAAGCATAGATCATAGCAGTTTCCAAGATATTGGCAATTTAATAAACAGTACTATGGTAGTTACTAGTTGATCTACCTAATATCTCAGCCATTACTGATCGCTTCGAGACGTGACTGGTATCGATCAAAAGGTGTTTTCAAGGGCTTTTGGGTGCCATTGAGACCATGGAAATTGTCAAAGAACTGATGGAGATATGGCTGAATGAAGTTTGTAACAAGTACAAGTAACTGTTAGGGAACTACTCAGAGGCGATCACCCTTAAGCTGATAGAGAGTCCCAGAAGCTAGTTTGAGATTCAAGTGGGGATATATCTATACACACTTGCTAGTATATATACTATACTAGATAGTCAGGCACACACTACCATGGCAACTGATCTATAATCACAGAATGTCCTAGAACAAGTATTAATAGGCATCGCACCGCATGACACAGACAGGAGAAGTCAGGAACGATGGGAACGCGATACACGATCTGTCGCTGGGCCATTAATAGAT
>Ga0153958_1000273_pt1 | contig 12448 bp, 20 predicted proteins | sample TSFL042MetaG_FD_104719 | JGI IMG/M metagenome (GOLD analysis project Ga0153958, IMG submission 104719) | Attine ant fungus gardens microbial communities from Florida, USA - TSFL042 MetaG | ecosystem: Host-associated > Fungi > Mycelium > Unclassified | place: USA: Florida, Wekiwa Springs... | reverse complement strand
TAACGGCGTGGCTGCGAGAAGCCAGCGTACGGATCTACTGAAGTTCTTGCGGAGGTTAACGCAGAAATAGACGGGATCCCAAGCTCGTTTTTGCGCCGGCGCTCCACAGCTTTATCGGTGGCAGTCTTCGAGATGGTTGTGTGGGGGTTAATCCTAGACGCGAGGGTTTAAATTAGCGATATCACTAAACTTGGGGACGGTATCGCACCAGTCAAACGGGGGCTGTGATATGAGTCCGTAAGAGATCTATCATCATAAAGCGGTTTGGATCATACCAAATCGCTAATAGCTTCGTGAATCGTCACGAAATGCAGCGGGGCTGAGAGGTCAACTTGATCATCACATTTAGAGCGCCCGACTGCTTGTAAGTAAGCGCCGGTTGGCAATTTGACGCGCTGGACTCTCGTATGGGGAAAGAAGTGTGTCGGGAATGGAAAATCGGGGAGGAGGACATCTTGCCTGGCTCCTAAGAACAGAACACGTCTGCGTGCTTGAGGCGCACCATAGTTTGCTGCATGAAGAGCGTTGAATTTGATTTGGTAGCTGAAAAATAATGAGCATGAAACAATGGTAAATGTATCAATTTCATACTTCAATGCAATCAAGGCGCTGTAGATGAATTTCACAATACCCGAAGAGACACTTTTTTCTTTGAGCGAATGCTCCAGAATGCCGCTGACGTTCTCCAAAAGGAAGTACATTGGTCTGTAGAACTCCACATACGCAATCATGTTGCAGACGAGGGTGGATCTGCAACATATCGTTAGCATAGATATATACTGACCGTATGTCTTGTTTACCGTATGTCGTTTTCTTTCTAAGAATTATATCGTTACTACGGTACATGACAAGAGTTCGAGTATTTACCTTTGAATGATTCATCTTTGAGAAAGACTGACACGGCGGACCTAAAAGTGATAATCATTTTGTCTTCGTGGATGACGTGGTCGGTACTCACCACCATATATAAAATCGATTTCACCGGGCTTGGGCATTGCGGGTAAGCGCTTCTTATCCCCCAGAGATTTGAGAGGGCGAGGATTCTTTCCCTCCGCAACATCAATGGCATGCTGGAGGCATACATTGGTGCACTGGTTGTATACCGTCACGTTAGGATGATTTTTCCTGAGACAGTGTCAGTCACAACAGCATGTGGCGAAATAAACACTCACTTGTAAGTTCCCGCTGCCCCTGGCGAAAACTCGACTGCGTATCTTGTCTCTACGAAGCCGGACAAGTCTAAGCCAGTTCCGAGGCCACCCGCGCCTTCAAATGCGGGTTCAAACAGATAACAGAAGGACAAAAATGCAGTCAAACCAGAAAAGAGTTCCAACCCTCGTAAGGGACCATGCCTCTGCAACTGTTTAGCCATGCGCGCCAAACCAGCTTGATGCTCTTCGTGACACATGGCGCAGTACCTGAACTCATGTCTTGACCATGGTTGTAGGTCATCTAGCGAATAAACCTCGAGGGCATCCGCGCACTCATTGACAAAGTAGTGGTCATCATTAACAATCCAAGAATCAACATCAACATCCTCCGTTTCATGAATAATGAAACATTTTCCTCGAATATTGTCTGGTCTTGTTTTCTCAATAAGCGGTGAACGGAACAGACGCCGCTACAAAAGATCAGTCGGAGACTGGTCACTATGCATATATAGTGTCCTTACTTCGTCATAAGAGATTCCCTTCGGTTTATCAACACCGCGACAGACGTTCCGGACGATGTCGTCATAGCGCCCAAACATTCGAGTGATGACTTCAACACACTTACCCTTAGAAAGCCTGAAGTGCTCGATCTGACCGATTTGATAGATTTGGTGAAACCCTGTTGAGATGTAGATGAACTCGCCGACGTGATAGTTGACGTCGTTACGAGAGAAGCCATTCGGACAGGCTCTTGAATCAGTGAAATTTGACTTGCGTTCCTTAAAGCCACAAGCGAGGCACTGCTTATGGTCGTCACAGAGTGCGAGCAGCTTTTCAGTCTCCAGGTCCGAAAGTCGAATGAAACTAGAGTCGATGCTGTTAAAAACAAGTCTGCAGACCTTTCTTAATATTATATAAAACGCTGCTGCAGAAAGATGCATACCCTGAGTGAAAGTCGTTGTCATCTTTGAGACTTGACTCGTCTGGCTGGAAACTGTCCATCGGGAGGTCGCGAACGTTGCACTTTTGCGAGATGGCGTCAATTTCCACATCGCTGCACTCGCAGAGCATCAGATACAACGCATGAGAATGGCCCGCTTGCTGTAGTAGAGTCTTTGAGCTGTGGGTGAACCACTGCGCATGAAATTTCTTGACGCCGTCATCATCGTCTTCGAAGAAATATCGAATGATACAGAACCTGTTTGTTGAGCGCGTAAAACGATACACCACAGGCGATCGAGGCCTTAGCTTACCAGAAGTCATTTCCAAGCTTATTTGCCGACTGGGAAGGCTGGTGCTTGTAACATTTTGCGCGAGCAGCATCCTCATCTTCTCCAGGTACAACCATGACAGCATCCCCAACCTGATACGAATTAGACACAGCTTTCGGTAGAAGAATGAGACCCACAGAGTACTCAACACCATCCACGAGGACTGACTCGTAGAAGCCAGGATGACCATACACAGGATGCAGCCATTGCACAGAATCCGGGTTGGTAGTGTGTACTGTAGAAGGATGATGCAGCGCATCATCAAACTCCATATCTTGATCTGGAGATTGCCCGGAAACCATGATATTATCAAACAATCGTTGAGCAACCCTTCCGACAATAGGTGTAGTGACTGTTTTGTTCCTATGTTTGAGAACTTCTTTCTCAATGTCATTAAAACTTGAGAAGCGATGTTGGGGCGGCCGCTGGCGCGTGACCGGGAAGTGGGAGCAATCTCTTCCATCAATTCATAAGACATTTCTTGCCCGATTATGTCCTTTACTGCCGGAGTACGCGCAATACAAATTCCTTCTTCGCGAAGGTCATCGATCATTCCAGTGATGTAGTACTTCTAACCAGCAGTCAGAGAACTAGGACATGAGGGAAGCTTGATATACTCACAATTTCGTCACATTGTATGTCATTTTCATCAAGCTCGCGCCCGATGATATCCAATGCAAGGGTGATTTCGTCAGGCGAGTCAGGCACAATGTGGAGGGCAGTAACGAAGTCTTCATATGTCAATCGCGGATTTGCCATAGCCATAGAAACGAGAAGATGCGTGATTCGATGTTTCAGCCACAAACCACGGAAAAAAGGAATATATTGTTCGGAAGGACGGTCGAGAATATACCAAGCGTGCTTAGTGAGAATATAGAGCTTGCTGAATTGATTGATATAGCGATCTGGAAGTCGGTATCACCAGAGAACAAAAACTTACTCGTCGAGCGATTTGGAACGCTGCATTACATCATGTCGGGTGAATTCTCGGATTTGCGTCGTACGAATCCGCTGGAGGTAGGCCTCTGGGTTAGACATATCGTCGTCATTGTCACCGTCGTCATTGTCGTCGTCATCAGTATTACCGCCATAGTGTCTGTCATCGTCAGTATAAGGTTTTACAAAACCAGACGCTCGGTAATTCTTGCTGTTCACGGCAAGGTTGACGTTGATAAGCTCGCCAATAGGCACTAGTTGGCGCGTCTTGTACTCGTATATGGAAAAATCTGTTAATAGTCGTACGGGTACAGCCTCCGAGTCATCAGAAGTAGAGAAGTCAGCCGGGTCGGTTTCGCCGATGACCTGAAAATTCTCGTCCTCGTCGTATTCGTCGGCGGGGCATGTGTACAATGAAATTTCTATCGCAAATGCAAATAACGCGTACCGGAAATTGACGTAAACTTACTTACCTTGAGGTACGATGAGTTCGTTCGGCTCAGAAACCTTGTGCGGGCCCGGTAGCCGTACGGTCTCCGAGTCGCTGAGTATAGACGCGTCACGTTCGACCGCTGTGGTTTCCTCTGAGGCGTCTGGATCGCTCTGTGATACATATCCTGTTGATATCAGCTTCGCATGGCTGGATGGTTGGCCTACTACGCGTGATAGGGACCGGACGAATTGTTTCCTTCTTTTCTTCACTGTGCGGGAAGATTCTGGTTCTGAATGCCGCTTTCCTGGTGGTACTGGACGAGCGGACAAAGGCCCAAAGTGCCGCTTCTTCGACATAAATTAGGCTGGGGGAGGTGTTGAGGATACACAGCTCAGGAGTAACAGTACCAACAGGGAAAGGTCACGGTAACTATAAATTTGAAAAGAGCATATATGACAAAACAGGCAATTTGGAGGGGTCAATTGATCTCCCTCTTTGAAAACGCGGACGTATTAGTAACTGTATTTTGCAGTTGCATTTGACAACTGACATGCGACTTCCCCTCCCTCTGCTTCTCTGTTTTCTGATTCAACAATGTGTCTATGCTTCACCACCCACCAAGCGCTCTCACAGCACACATGATTATTATGTTCTCGAACATAACCCTTCGGCAGCCGCAACTTTGGAGGAATGCACCAGAGAACTTGGGGTAGAGCTCGTTGAACAGGTTGGAGAACTGCGCAACGTATGGCTAGTGCGGTCCGCAAAGCTCGTGTCCACCTTTTCCACCGTCGCAGGGACGGACCAAGTCCTCCGCAGGTTCGAGGATTTAGCCGCTCTCTCAGAACATCCAACTAGTTTATACCCACGAGCGGGTGTTCATGCCCATGCACACCGTATATCATCCTCCATAAGACACCTCTCGCCCCAGATACCCCGCCAACGCATAAAGCGGGCACCGCCTCCACCAACCTCTGAACCGAGTACTCCCTCTGAAATCATCGCAGAGCAACTTGGGTTTGCGGACCCTCTATTTACTAAGCAATGGCATATCGTAAATGACCAGTACCCCGAACATATGATGAATGTGACTGGTGTGTGGGAAATGGGCTTCACCGGAGAGGGTATCATCACTTCGCTCGTGGATGATGGATTGGACTACCAGAGTAGAGACTTGGCTGGAAACTTTGTACGCATCAAGTTCTGATTTATTATTGCTACTGATATCCTGAAAGGACGCTGAAAATTCATACGACTTTAACGACCACACTGACCTGCCTACCCCCGTTCTCATAGATGACCACCACGGAACCCGCTGCGCTGGTCAAATAGCAGCAGTGAAGAACGATGTCTGTGGAGTCGGACTCGCTTACAATTCAAAAGTTGCCGGTGTACGCATATTATCTGGCCCTATTACCGATGTCGATGAGGCGGCTGCCTTGAACTATGGCTTTCAAAATGTATCCATCTACAGTTGCAGTTGGGGACCGCCCGATGACGGCAGGTCAATGGAGGCCCCAGGATATATCATTGAGAAGGCCGTTGTAAATGGCATACAGAACGGCAGGGAAGGGAAAGGATCGATATTTGTGTTTGCTAGTGGAAATGGTGCCTCGCAGGGTGACCAGTGCAATTTCGACGGCTACACCAACAGCATATACTCAGTCACCGTTTCGGCAGTAGACTTCAAAGGTCTTCACCCATATTACTCTGAAGCATGCGCTGCGAATATGGTGGTAGCATACAGTTCAGGAAGTGGTCGACGTATCGTAAGCCTGCAATTCTATATTTTGCAATTAGCTGAGGGAATATGAAGGTCACTACTGATGTCGGAGAAGATAAATGTACCAGTGATCATGGAGGCACCTCCGCTGCCGCACCCAACGCTGCTGGTGTATTTGCTCTGGCGCTTCAAGTTCGGTGGGGTCTTTCATGCCTGCAGAAGACTAATATTAATGATTTTTTGGCGACAGTCCTGACCTGACATGGCGAGACATACAACATCTCTGCGTGAAGACCGCTCAGATGATAAATTCTGCGGACCCTGACTGGGAGCCCATGGCTTCTGGACAACTGTACTCGTACAAATACGGTTTTGGACAGCTTAACGCCTACGCCTATATCCAAGCCGCGCAGGATTGGCAGCTTGTGAAGCCGCAGGCATGGTTCCACCCCGCTGCTATTCAGCTCAATAACGGTACTTTACTCACGGAAGACGGGAATATGGAAGGAGGACAAGCTGTTATCCCTGGAGGTGTTACGAGCTCGTTTTTAGTGACGCAGGAAATGCTTGATGCACACAATTTCGAAGGGTTGGAGCATGTGACGGTCAGAGTATGGATCTCACACACCAAACGAGGTGATGTAGAAGTTGAGCTCACCAGCCCTCATGGGATACGTAGCGTGCTTGCAGCTAAGCGAGATTATGACCGTGCTACCAGCGGTTTCCGCGGGTGGAGGTTCATGAGCATTAAGCATTGGTACGATAATTTCTTTGTCGAGACTGTCTTCCATGTTATTAATTACTTCGCAGGGGTGAAAGCGCTGTTGGCACTTGGACAATCAAGGTCTCTGATCAATCAACCGAGGGCCATTATGGAATCTTCCACGGTTGGCGTCTCATGTTCTGGGGCTCCACGATCAACCCGGCGGGCGCAAAAACCTACGTTCTCCCGCTCTCAGAGTATCAGCTTCCACCCCTAGACAACGACGACCCAGTTATCGTCCCCACACCATCGTCCAGTAAATCCCACCCGAAACCTACTTCTGGACTTCCCGATGATCACGGGACCGCCGAAGGAGAGGCAGATCGGCCCGCATTCCCATCCGCGGCCACAACTGCGACGATGACACCCACACCAGACGAAGGATGGTTCTCAGACATGTCCAACCTCGTATCTAACCAGAGATGGTTCTTCGGGGCCATGGGCGCCGTCGTGCTTTTCGGTATTGGTGCTGGGATATTCTTCTGGCGGCGGATGTCGCGTAGGACGTACGCTGCGCTAAGTGCGGGCGATGATCTACCGATGACCTCGGTGTCTCGGGACAGCAGGCCGCGTGCGCGTGAGTTGTATGACGCGTTCGGTGAAGTGTCGGATGATGAGGATGCAGGTGAAGAAACTCGACTACGGCCAGGAGGTCAGATGTCAGAGGGGCTTGTGTTCCACTCTGAGTTTTTGGAGGATGACGACCCATATCCTACCAGTTCTTCCCCTGCGTATAGAGATGATCCAGAAAAGGGGCACAGTGCGAGTCCTGATGTTAGATCCATGAGTCCTGAGAGTGGCAGTGGAGACGGGAGCTGGGAACACGCTTCTGAGACGCATTGATCTTCGTTCAATTATATACAGATAATACATATTTTTTATCACAGCGTTGATCATCTAATATTTGTTTAGCCTACATGTAACGGAACAAAAGATGGAGAGGGACAGTCAGCACGGACTGGGAAATAGCACTAGTACTAGTACTGGTCTGCGCAGGATGGACAGATTAGTAGTACTTAGCGGCATCCGCCGAACTGTGTTACATACATCACTACCTTCTCAAGCATAGCCTGAGCTAGCACCACATGGATTCCTTGTATTAACTGCCAGTGACCCCATCAGTGTACCGCACCACGAAACACGATGAGTCCACTTAAGGATGGTTTGTTAGATGCAGACCTCCAAGGACTCAAGCTCGCATTCTCACAGAGCTGCAGCACTAGTACTGTCAATCGTGCGACTACCAGCTCAGAGTGGTCAGGAATGGTCTCCGAACAAGCAAACTACTACCGAACTGGCTTGCAGTCGCATAGGAGTGCAGGCATTCCCACTGGGGCTACATGGACCGCATCCGATGTCAAGGGCAAAGGCGTCGCGAAGAGCCTCGATTGGCATTTGGCCACCATGGCGTCAAGTGATAGGGAACGCGAAGGTTCGTATCTAATTTGTTCACTAGGCACTAGATTAATTGCTTCGCTTCTCACCCCCCTCCGCGCTGGTGACACGAATTTCGGCGTGAATATTCACAGAGATGACGTATAAGCTGCTCGAGTCTCTTCCCCGTTCTGTTCTGGCAAGTCTACAACGTAGAATGACACCCCTTTTGCTCTTCGATATTGTTGGGGTGAGCTTCACTTACGTTTATGACAAACGATGTTGGCCAACCATTTTCAGTCTCTTCCTACGGAACTCGCTCTCCTCATATTCACCCATCTCTCGGCAGCTTCTTTGCTCACCTGCTCACTTGTATCAAAACGTTGGCGTACCCTTGCAAATGATCAAGCTTTATGGCGTCGTCTTTGTCATGCACACTGCTGGGAATGGCGCACAGATGCCCCCGTGCCCGCCTCCTGGGACACATTTGGTGATGCAGATCAAATGCACCCAGTTGTTCACGGAGAAAGAGATGAAGATGAAGGAATGGGCGATGAAGAGGAGGATGAAGATGAAGGAAGCGGTGAAGGCGCGGGCGATGTTGTCGATTTTATTGGGGACGACTCGATTGACTGGGCATCCATGCCGATGAATGTTGACGACTCTCCGGCACAAGGTCTTTCCCATCTTCTTATACCTCTCAAACAAGCTGCAGTATCTTCCTCTGCGACACCTGCTATCACTCCGATGTCCCGTATCATGTCGCAGCGTGGCTTATCGCTCCGACGTGCGCATCTTGCGCGTGACTATAAACTCCTCCATCAGACCCATGTGCTCCTTCACAATCGCTTTTTAAGTGGTCTATATCGCAGGCGCACTCTCCCTTGCGCAGACAACGGCGGACACAGTGCTGCGGTGTACTGCCTTTGGTTATGGACATATCCAGCAGGGATCGATGGTAGGTCTGCAGCTCTGCAAGTGCTATTTACAGGTTCGAAAGACCGCAGCGTGCGCGAGTGGGATCTGCGCACGGACCGAGTACGGCGCGTGGTCAGCGGGCTGCATGATTCTAGTGTCCTGAGTTTATGCGTCTCTTCAGCCTTTGCGAAATCAGGGGAGGGAGAAGAGACGCCGGAAAGCTGGCCTGGCGGTGCTGGGTTACTGGTAAGTGGAGGGAGTGATAGACGCGTTGTTGTCTGGGACCTCCGCAGGGACATTTTGGTCAAGGTGATTCAAGATCACCTTGACAGTGTGCTTTGCGTCCGTGTTGATTGCGGCAGGTTGGTGACGTGTTCCAAAGGTTTGTCCCATTGATCTAGTCTGAAATTGGCTAATTCTGATCGCTCTTAGACCGGACTGTACGAACATACGAGTTCCCTTCTTTGAAGCCTCAGTTCGTGTTTCGTGCACATCGGGCAGCTGTCAATGCGGTTTCCATTGTTGGTGACATCATAGTATCTGGCTCTGGCGACCGCTCTGTGCGTGTTTGGAATGCAAACACTGGTGCACTCATCAGCACATTTGAGGAACATCATGCACGAGGGTAGAACTCTTACTCATTTTTCACTATTGAATATTCTTGACTAAGATGATATTTTTAGCATTGCTTCTATCGAGTTCAGGCCGCCTTACGTGTTGTCTGGCTCTTCAGATATGCATTTGCGCATGTTTGACATAGCCTCGTCGGAAGGCTGGTCAACTAGTCCCGAGTTCAATTCTATTTCTACAGGCACGGCTGCCAGCTCGTTGCCAGCCTCATTACATGCGCAAGATAACATTGCGATGTTACCAGGGCAGGGATCATCGGCATTCTTCTTGCATTCCTCGCTAATAGAGTCCGTGGGTGACGCTCCACGTTCAGATGAAAATACGGTTGTCTGTCACACTTGTGGGTCACATGGATTGGCTGCACGGCGAGAGCAAGGAAGGCACACACATCTTGTACGAAGCGTTGCACTTGGAGAAGAGTTTGCTTTAAGCGGGAGCTATGATCTAACAATTAAGGTATGCTGGTTGCAAATATGGGGTACAGTGAGTCTCATGAAATCTGTGTTGAAATAGGTGTGGGACAGAAAGACAGGGGCGCTGGTCGCCGACCTGACGGGCGGCCACACAGGAAGGATATTCTGTGTAGGTTTTGATTGTACCAAGGTCCGTCCTCTATTTTGGCCAATTACGCTACATGCTGATGCGCTCGTGTGATCCCCGCAGATTGTTTCGTGTGGGGAAGATCAGGTGAGGTGAGACGCTTCTCAACCTAGCCCAAAAACTGACTGCGCACCCTTTAGAGGATTTGTATTTGGGACTTTTCGCATGGCATTGATACGTCATTTATAAGGTTGTAGCTCTAGATAAACTGTGTTTTGAATAGCCAGAGTACCCACTGTGGGTTGTAGATTTTTTAATATTGACCTGCAGGAACCCCTCGGCCGCCTTTAGTACAGGCAAAATATCATGCGCATACCTTGCTGAACAGGTGTTGTACTTCATTTCGGCAATGACCAAAGACTTCCTCGGCATGGTGTTGTGTTTGTGCATGATGTCACGCGACGTCATATCAGGCCGCTCTAAAAGGCGTGCAATCGAGCTCGTAAATCCCATCTTAATCCTAGGTGTGACTGCGACTATGAATACGCTTGGTCCTTTTTCTCGTATAGCTACTCTCCGTCGTGTCTCCCCACAGCTTCAAGGCCGATCCCGACTCGCACTCCGTCCAGCGGCCATAAACCTTAGCCAGGTTCATGCACGTTTCGCCGCAAGCTCTGTCTCAGGCAGACCGGGCAGCCAGACCATCGAGCATGCAAGGCAGAACGTAAAGGAAGAAGTTGGTAATTCGTTGACAGACTGGGCGCGCTCAATTGCTGGTGGCGTGTTCACAGTAGATAGTGTCAAGCCGTCAAAGGATTCCTTCGTATGTATTCTTTCGTGCGAGTGGTACTTTATTAACTTGCTATCATTCAATCATTCAATGGACTAGTTCGGTATCACCACTGCGGTAGCCAACTCCGTTCCAACCCCCTATCTTGTTATGGGCCTTGCTGGTGGCATCCCATACATTGCGTCGTCTGCGACCACCGTGTATCTTGCACACCAAGCGGGTCTTGCGACTATGGGTGTTCTCACGAATATGGACCCTGGTGTTGCACTTAATGTTCTAGACCAAGCTCTCAACTTCCAAGTCCACTACGGCGCCGTGCTTCTTTCCTTCCTTGGCACGTGACCTCACTTTCCTGCTCTTCGATAAGTTTGCTCATGTTATGTCAGGTGCAATCCACTGGGGTATGGAATTTAGTGGCATGGGTGGGCACAAGGGCTACCCCCGTCTGTTCCTCGGCGTTGCTCCTGCAGTTTTGGCTTGGTCAACCATCACGTTGCAACCATCATTCGCGCTGCTCTGGCAGTGGCTTGGATTCACTGGCTTGTGGTATGCTGACAATAAGGCCACTGCCGCTGGTTGGAGTAAGTTTGTCTGTTGCTGGGTCACGGTTATCTGTTCTAATTTCTACTCAGCGCCAGCGTGGTACTCCCAATATCGCTTCTATCTTTCCATCCTTGTAGGCACGTGCATCATCGGCTCCCTTGCCGGAACCTCGTATTATGGACCTGTCGCCGGCCATGGTCTGCTCTCTCACGACTTGGACATTATTCGCGCTGAGCGGCAAGTTTTTGTTCCCATAAATGCATCGTAATGGTTCCTCACACATCCATACTATCAACAGGAAGCTTGTAGAACCTGAGCGCTCGGGTTATGTCAGTGGCGACATTGAAGCTGTTCCGGGTGACGAGGCCAGCGACGTATATGTTATCGTTCGCCACAAACAGAAGAATGCTAATGGAGAGGCACGCGCTCAGCAGTGATCATGATGGTCTGAGCTCTGGCTCTGCGATGTGTCGCTAGGAAAAGTAAATCTGTACACACTTGCAAGCAGCTGTATATCTGCACGTGTAACATACCTGTACACTATCTCCAAGACATTAGTCTTTGTCTCACCTTTGCCCCTTTCTTTCTCTAATGTCGTGCTGGTCTATTTTCTCAGCATCTAGGTCTTATTCAGTCGTGTGTGAGTCGCGCCCCGATTCTGAGACGCCTGATATACTCTCATCAAGACGAAATCACTCAGACACTGGAATGACTCCATGAAAAAGGTCTTGTTCAAAAATGGGACATTCGCGACACGAACATCACGATGAAAAAGGACAGTGGTCCTGGGAACCGATTGGTGGAATTCAACTGCCAGTGGTCGGGGAGGACAGGCGAAACCAGATACCCGAATGTATACCTAGCTTACTACTGCCAGTCACAAGACTTCTACTACTTAGTAGCACACTACCGATTTTCAAATCAAGGTTTCCTCTCTGACACAAACTACATCATCCAATCCATCACTCGTTATGCCAAAGCAATGCAGAAAGTATACTAGCCACAACACACACGGCCATTTTTTATCCACGGATGACCAAGTAATTCATCGGCAGAAGGCCGTCTATCCGGGTCCAAGTGCAAGCACGTACGTATAATAGCTCCAGCAGCAGTGGCGTCGGCTTCAGACAGTCCATAATCCATCATTTTGCGCTCGAGTGTCATTGAGGATAGTCGGTGGATGCGCCATAACTTTCCTGAAAGAAGGGAATAGATTAATAGAAACGTACAAGGAAGAGTGTTCTAACCAGTCTCATCGAAATACTCATCACGCTTCCGACATTTCTTGAGGACCTCACGAGAGAAATATTCGCCCGTCAGTTCCATCATCTGAGCCAAATGATCATCTTCGACACGCCAAGTGTCGCCTGGCAGTG
>Ga0153958_1000272_pt1 | contig 12454 bp, 11 predicted proteins | sample TSFL042MetaG_FD_104719 | JGI IMG/M metagenome (GOLD analysis project Ga0153958, IMG submission 104719) | Attine ant fungus gardens microbial communities from Florida, USA - TSFL042 MetaG | ecosystem: Host-associated > Fungi > Mycelium > Unclassified | place: USA: Florida, Wekiwa Springs... | reverse complement strand
TCGCTTCGAGACGTGACTGGTATCGATCGAAAGGTCTTTTGAAGGGCTTTAAGCTCGCTTTGAGACCGTGGGAATCGTCGAAGAATTGGTGAAGATATGGCCGAATGAAGTTTGTGACAGAGTTTGTGGATAAGAAAGATATTGATAGGAAGGAAAAAGAAGAGACTGTTGAGGACATGATGAGGACATTGTACTTAGAAAGAAAGGGGAAGATGTGGGGGTAGCCTTTAGGCTACCTGCAGAATACTAATGTTTCTTCCTCTTTGCATTTCATTTCATTAGTTGATTATATTCCTTTATTTTCTTACTATTTTTGCTTTTTCTATCATTTAATTATTTAATTATTTAGAAAACACTCTAGCTATTACATAAGTTAGAGTACAAGAATGTGATGATACATAAATAAAATTATTATTCTTTTTACTCTAAACCACAAAAACTTTAAGATGACTTTCCCCTCTAAACTCGTTATCCTTCCCACAATATTTAGAAGTGATCAGAGTAATAACATAAGATACAGAAATAGGAAACTCACACTGTCACACTGGACAGCCATTTAGGCAATAAAAGTGATATTTTTCACCATAATCACGAGAATAACTAGCTTGAGAGATGAGTTTGGCCCCCCAGAGATGTTTCCTAGATGCTCAGTTGTGGACTCGAGCACACCACTTGAGTAGCAGAGTAATGGCTATGACCACCACTACAGAGACCTCATAAAGATTATCCAGAGAATTTCATAACAGATTTATAACAGAACTCCCCTCTAGAGTGCTCTCGAGAGCAGAAAGGACCTTAGAAGATTGTTTTCTATAATAATGACATCATATCTTGGCAGCAGTCACTTATTTATAACATTTAGGTTACCATCAGAGCAGGGCCATTATTGCTGATGGCTAATTATAGCAAGAACTAGCAAGACAAGTCCTTTCGAGGGCTGCATTGTAAACCTAACAGAAGAAGACTGAGGCTCAAAGATGTGATGAGGTATAGAAGAGTAGTAGAAGGACTAGAGAGGTCAGAAAAAGAGGTCAGATAGAGAGATAGAAGAAGAGCTGTTTGATGAAGACAACACGCTCAAGAGTAAGACGACTCAAGATCGCTGCCTCTCTCTATAGCCTAGCAAAAGGCTTGAGAGCCATCCATTGTTTAGAGAAGAACCCCCAGAGTAGGATTAGAGGAGTGAAGAGTAGTAGCCAAGTGATCGGAAGAGATGTCATTTCATTATTTCATTCTTACTATCTTTGGGAATTTGGAAGTTTTCTTTGTTTCTTTTCTTTTGTTGTATCATTGCTTTGTAATCCTAATAAAATACTTTAGGGCACAGAGAGGAAAAAGACTTTCTTCTCCCATCATCTCTCCCTCTATTGCTCTAGAGCTAAAAGGCTATTTGAGTGATTTGAGGATTTCTTTTGTGTTTGCTTTATGAAAACTCTATAAAAACAGACTCGGGCATTTGCTTACACTGGGAGCTAACCACTCACTACAGGTTATTAGAGTTGGCTTCCAGTTATATGGTCAGCTAAAGAAAAGCCCACACGATGGCATGGGAGTTCTAGGTAGTACTACTGTATCAATGGCAAGCCAGGCTACTAAACTAGGTAAGGGCAGTAGTGTCACAGCCCGAGATAAATGTGTGCCTTAAAAATCCTATTACAGTAAGGGTTCTCTTGAGTAGATACTAAAAACATTTCTTTTCTTCTTAGATTTCTATTTAATATGTTTTGGCTATTCTTTGGACTTCTACCTTCAGCAAGCTCTCTATTATTTGATTTATCTTCCTAGTGCCTACTTGTTTAGTACACAATTGTGAAGCAGTTTGGAGATTTCACCTCTCTGACCTCGCTTTCACCTTTGTTTTGTGATCAAACCTTTTGATCTCCATCAACATATTACATAAAGCAGAAAACTGTCACAGCAGATATATATATAAAAATAAAAATAATAGATATAGAAAAAATAGACAAAAGATGTATCTAGAGAGAGAAAATAAAACAGAAAACTCAAGCCCAACCTTTACCCTTATGAGAATGCTAATTGCAAAGAGACTGCATATCTTGAAGGACTTGTGCATGTCCCTTGTCAAATATGAGTGGATCAGGAAGGTCACTACTGAAATCAAAAAGGGCAATGCCCTTGCGAAATGAGCATCAAAGAGCCTCGCAGCAGCAGCTTGAGATGAGAGACTAGTCTTGGAATCATAAGTAGAGTGAGCAGCTTTGAAAAGAGCATCCTGAGACTTGGTAGAATCAACAAGACCACTAGAAATCCAGTAGTCAGGATCATAAGAGAAATACTTCTGTAAGACAAGAAGTTTTTCAGCAAACTCAAATACTTGGTTTTGATAAGTAGCCAGAGTGGCACTGAGAGTGTCGTGGGCAGAACTAACACAGTTCCAAGAAGCTATAAGAGCACGAAGATGAGACATGATGTCTAGAAAAAAAATTAGCAAGAAAAAAATAGAGAAAACAATAAGAAAACGTATGCTGACTGCTTGTGAAGCTGGGCACATGAGTTTGTTCTGCCCAGAACTGCCAAGAAGAAGCCAGCTGCTGATAAGTACAGTGGGGCTGTCACAAACTTCATTCAGCCATATCTCTACCAATTCTTTGACGATTCTCACGGTCTCAATGGCTACAGAAAGCCCTTGAAAAACCTTTTGATCGATACTAGTCATGCCTCAAAGCAATCAATATTGGCCAAGATATTAGGCAGATCAACTGGTAACCATCATAGTACTATTTATTAAATTGCCAATATCTTGGAAACTGCCATGATCTAAGTTTCAGTTCTAGGCTCATCAGAAGCCCTCTTCATACTGCTCAGAATGAGCCTAGAACGACCTCAAGGCGATCAGTATCTGTGAAGATATGAAGGCCTTAATGTTTGTACATAGACTTTATTAATTACCCATAAATAGTCATCTGTCCTTTTCTTAGAACAAAGGACAGCCTCCATATGGTTAGGTTATCACTATTCATAGCACAAAGGCACTACCATATGTAGAACAATAGGTAGTAGCATATGATGATCTGTTCTAGTACACAGACCATCACTTTCATATATATAAGGACTCATAGTCTGAGGATTAGACCTCAGACTTAACAACATCTTTTGTTACTTGCCTTACTTCGCATTTTTGAACTCTTTAAAGTATAAAAGCACCCATCACAAATAGTAAGTGACCATTTGTAATAGTAAAGTAGAACACTTAGAAAAATAGAAACTTAGTCACTTAAGATAGCCATTAAGCTCTAAAGCAACAGAAAGGAATGTGTAAGGGGACATCTAGGGTCATGCTTAGTAAGTTCTGAGGGTCTGTTCTATTAATGGCCCAGTAATAGATTATGTATTGCACTCCCACCGTTCTTGATTTCTCCTGTTTGTATTATGCAGTACAATGCCTATTATTAGTTATTCTAGGACATTCTGTGATTATAGGTCAGTTGCCATAGTACTATGTGCCTGACTATCTAGTATAGTATATATACTAGCAAGTGTGTGTAGATATACCCCTACTTGAATCTCAAACTAGCTTCCAGGACTATCCACTAGCTTAAGGAGTGATCGCCTACTGAGTGGTCCTCTTACAGGATGGTGATGAGGGTATGATGCTTGAGTTTCCTTCTGTGCCCTAGAGTATTTTATTATGATTACAAAGCAAAGAGACAACAAAGAAAGCGAGACAAAGAAAACCTTCAAATTCCCAAATATAGCAAGGCTGAAATAATAAAATGGTGCTTCTCCTGAACACTGGATAACTACTCCCTACTCTTCTAGTCCTACTCCAGGAATCCTCCCTCGCACAATCAGTGGGTCTCAAGCCTCTTGCCAGGCTGTAGACAAAAATGGCAATCTCAAGTTATTTTGCCCTCGAGCGTGTCATCTGTAAGGGCGACCGGAGTAGAGCTCCAGAAAATTCCTCAGTTAATTATAGTTTAGGAAATATGTTACAACCTACCTCCAGAAGATTCCTCAGAGAATTAGATGAGGCTCCTGGAGGGAATAATCTACATTATATATATTATAGTGTCCTTATGTCCCTGCATTTGGTAACCAGGGTCTGAACAATAAAAGTGCGCTAGGAGATAATGGAGTACTCTTGGAATAATGGGGGTAAGACCAAATATTACTTAGTAATATTTGATTGGCTGCAGGGTCACTCCAGAGGACTAATACGAACTCCAGAGTCGTGTGTGAGGGGTCCCCTTATACCTACTGCTTCTCTCCTCAGCTTTTCTGTTCCTTTTTTTACCTCCTCTATGCCTTCTCATTTCTCTGGATTTCAATTTCCTTCCACTGCTGTTGCGATACGACTCTGCGCCAGCTCAACTCTCTTGATCTTACTATAATTAGCCATCAGTGATAATGGCTTGGATCTAATTGTAACTCTTCTACAAATAACGCTGCTGACTACTAAGGTATGACATCATTCTGGTAGTACTAGGCCATCTAAGTTTGCTTCTGTCCTCAAGAGCACTTCTAGAAGAGAAATCTGTTGGAAATCTGATATGGGGCACCTGGGCAAGCATCTATGAGGTATATGTAGTAGTGATTACAGCTACTATTCTGCTACTCAAGCGAGATGCTTGAGTCCATGACTGGGTGTCTAGGGAACATCTCTGGAGAGCTGAGCTCTTTTCTCGAGCTGGTTATTCTGGTTATTAAGGTGCAAATTGTCACTTATTTTGCCTAAACGGTTGTACGGCATAACAGCATGGGATTTCCTATCACTACCAGAATGATTGTTGTAATAATAGATTATGACTGTAAGAGAACATCTCTATTCCCATCTCTGAATAGCATGACAATACTCCAGAGCTACCTTAGCCTGTTTTACTAGTAATACTTAAACACACTAGTTTAGCTCCGATCCTGCTAAACCTGACACTAAGGGATGTATATAATATAAAAGATCCCTCTAGAAGTCTCATCCTAATCTCTGAGGATTCTCCTGGAGATGAGTTGTATCATAACTACTAACTGTAATATTAACTGAGGATTCTCCTGGAGTCTTGTGCCTAGTTGCCCTTACAATGACTGGGTTTATTATTTTCTCTATTTTTCATATATTTCTTTTTGTATTTCTCTAAACCTATAAAAACCCCCACTTAGTAGAAAGAGGGCAAGCAATCTCAGTCACTGTCATATGACAGAAAATAATCATTTAAATAAAATAATTTCTTTTATATTCTATATTAATTACTAAATTCCACTCCTGAACTCCTGTTGTCTACTCCTATAGGATCATGATTTAGACTAGTTACTTGTACTCCTCCTATTCTGGACTTAGTATAAGTACTCCATTAGTTATATCCTAGTTTCTTAGTTTGTAGATTAACGTTTATAATGTCTTTTACATGTTCTACCCTCACTCTTATCAATATATCACTTCTCTCCTGAACTTCTGGCAACAATTCATTTCTCCTGAAGTACTCAACCACACATGCAACAGCAGATCGAGGCACAGCACACAAGCTGAGGCCAAGGTTGTTCCCCACTTTTGTTGTCAACTCCCTTCCACTCCAGAGTAATTCTGCTCCACTCTGGGTCATTCTGCTTCTGCTCTGCATGGTTTTTGACAGTTGTCTCTTTCCTGTAAGGGGACGCTCTAGAGTAGCTTAGGTAACCTAGTATAGGTGAGTATTATCTAGCTTGCCCTCAGATCCTTAGAGCCTGCTATTCATAGTTTCCTTCTCTCTTGTTCTTGTTGCCATGGTTAGTACTACATAGCCTTATTAGGTATAGTACCTGATCTATGTTCCCTTAGTGACCAGCGCACAGACTAGTTAGTCTAGTATAAGTAGCTAGTGATGTATGGTAGAATACCTTACCTCAATATTGATTAGAGCTCCTGGGCTATTCATTGCTCTTACTTAAAACACCTCCTTCACTAACGTCGAGTGTATTCTGGGATACCTCTGAGTGCTTCCTTACATTTCCTCTATTTGGGTTTTCAAAAGTGGAAATCTATTTTTAGAGTGATCAGATCAGTGATTAAGTTGCTTCGACTCAAGACTGAGTCAAACCAAAGAAACTACAGGACAAGTAACTTAGCTGCAGGGGCAATGTCATAGGAGCTCTAAGACAGAGTTTAGCATTGCTAGAGAGTTGAGTTATATAGGGAGGATTCAAAGTCTCATATCTGATCACATAGTCAAGAGTACCATTGTGAGAATAGTCTGATTACATAGCCAGAGAGTGCTACTATGAGGACAACTTTGAAACAGGGTGTTAGGGCGATACCAGGTAAGCAGGACTTAGGCACAGAGCCAACACAGTAGTCTAGAATCGAGTTTCGAGCTTTGAACATCACCACTACTACGGTACACTGGCAAAACTTTAATTTCACAACTTTTTTTCACCTTCAACTTCTGGATTCATTTCCCTATGAATTTGCATAAGGGACACTATGCTGATACACAGTGTCAACTAGAGTGCTTTCCTTAGGAAATCACACATTTTACTTTAAAAACTTTTATATTCACTGCTACTTAGACAGTAGTTGGGAAACTTCAATTTACAAAGAAAACAGGAAAACCCCTAGCATTGACAGCCTCTTCACCACAAACATGTCATAAAGGGAGGCAATGTTGCAAGCTGGAAAAAAGAAAATGGAAGTTAGCTCTAGAGAGAAAATAAAGTAAAGGAAAAGACTTACTTTGAGATGAGAAACAGCCACAAGAAGCTTTAGTTTTGACTTTAGACTTGGGAGGAGAATCAGGGTCATAGACATGACATTTCTTGTGAGGAGGCAAAGATGCTCTAGAAGGACTGGAAACTGGTGCTTTAGAGGGAACATGGGATTTGCGAGGTTTAGACTTCAGTTTGGGAGAAAGAGGAAGAATAGTACTGTCAAAAGTAGTACTAGACTTGGTATAAGACTTTAGCCAAGGTGACTTAAATCTACTCTAAGTCTGAGTTGACAAGGAGAACTCGATAGAGTTCCCATTTGATTTTGTACACTACTTATACATTTTACTACAGTAGCTGTACAACATCCTTCCATAATCCTCATGTTATTCCTATCATATGTCTATCTTATTACATGTTGTGACTATGACTGTGACCTTGTGACATGACCAATGTCATGCTTTGTGACTATGTAACTGTCATGTAATATTTCCCATACTCTATCTTAGTAATAATCTAAAAGAAAAGAAAAGAAAAATAGAAAATAACTTAGCCATTTTGCCAAGTCATGACACTTGGCAGCTTCAGAAGGAGCAGCCACAGACAATCTAGGAGGAGAAACTAGATCAGGAGAGGGAAAAGAACATCGAGGGACTGAATGAAGACATGATTTTGGCTTGGATGGAAGAAGCAAAGAGGTGATTGCTCACATAGCAATAGGGTGCTGTTGAGATTTTGGAAGCTCAACAGTTGGATATTCTGCAGGAGACAGAGCAGGTGAAATAGAGATAGGTGCAGGAGTAAGAGTTGCAATTGCAACAAGAGCTCCTATGAAAAAGAAAGTTAAAAAGCAGGAAATTAGAGGTAAAAATAAGAAAATGTGCCATAGACCGTGTAAGGGAACATCTAGGGTAACACTTAGTAAGCTCTGAGGGTCTGAATCTATTAGTGGCCTGTTGACAGATTGTTCCCATTGTTCTTTAGCTCCTCCTGTCTGTGTCATGTGGTACGGTATCTTTTATCTATTATTAGGACAATTATGATTACTGATCCATATGCATGTGACTGCCCATGTGATCGTCTGGTATAGTATATATACTAGCAGTGTGTTGTAGATCTACTTCACTTAAATCTTAACTTAGCTTCCAGAACTATCCACTAGCTTAAGGGTGATCACCTCTGAGTAGTTCCCTAACAGACTGGACTAAGGGTGGCAGGAGCCACTGGGGGTTAAATAGGGCTGGGGGGGATAGACAGAACCGGAGCTGACTCCTCAGGACCAGGTATCAAGACAAGCTTTATGAGTACAATAGTAGAAGAATGGGAAGACAAAGGAGACTTCTCTCTGGGCAAAACTAGAGAAGAAGCGGGATTAGCTAAAATAGTATGAGATAAAACATTGGAATAAATTGGGGTGGGAGCAGGAGTCTCCACAGGGACAGAAATAGTGGTAGCAGAAGCAGATACAGTAGAAGAGAGCAGTTGCATAAGCTGCTATATATTAGAAAACAGAACGGCGATCTAGGTATCTTGGCCAGTAGAGGGACTCATCCCATAAAGCTCATAGAAACACTGTTGTAGAGCAGACAGAGAAGACATAGAGTGAGTAATGGCAGGGAAGGAAGAAGTAAAAAGAAAGGAGAAATAGAATAGTGAATTCAAAAGAAATAGTTGCCACAGAAAAACAAAAGAAAGGATCAACTATTGATCCTATAAAAGAAGATTAAATAAGCTATAAAAGAGCAAAGTAGGAATGATGCCATATAAATGGAATTGAATTAAGATAACTCTATAGGAGAGGAAGTAATGGACAATTAGAGAATGCTAATAGGCTTGAGAAGCAATAGAATCTTAGAGCTAAGGATGACTCTGGGGACACATAAGACTAGAGCAATAGAAGCCACTTTCAGAAAGGACTGCTATTATGAGAATAGAGCAATAGGCACTGACAGATGAGAATCTAGAACCAAAAACCAGCCTCGAGAAGACGACTGAGAACAGTCATTTATAATAAGGGGAAGATGTTATGCCACAAGTGAATTTTTCATGGAAGATAACATTTAATATGCTTTATACCAATGGATTCTTAGTTAGAATTCACTCTAGAACCCTTTTTATATCCTCAGAACATAATACTATATAATGAATACATTGAGCCAGTGGTAATCAACCTAGAGCTTGTGTTGAGACCTTGAGAAGCAATTAGGATAAGCTGGTATTGGGTTACTAAGAAAGTTACTAAGGGACTATGCTCTAGATCCACCTTTGAATGGGCTAACTTAGAAGGATGGCAAGCTTGTACTCTAGAACCAGTACTACTCAGACAACAAACTTAAACTAATAGACTTTGTGCTTGTAAATAAGCATTGATGGCATTAGATCAATTATATTTAGATAAATGACCTCTAGGACATGACTTGGAGATACTAGATATTTATTGGGACTTGCTAACTGTTTAACAGGTAATTGAAGAAGTCTAAATTATAAAGTAGTATCAAGAGTATGATAGAGGAAGATGGAAGAATATTCTAGAAGAAAGCAGCGATAAAGATACGTCATCTTTGATGGGAAGGACTTGGTGAGAGGACACGTCATCATAAAGACAGGAGAGGGTATAAGAGGATACCCTAGGAACAGCCTAAACTACTGAGTAAGCTCTAACCTAAAGGACTAACCTAACTTGGTAAGATGTCTTCCTACCTCTCCTTATTTTCTCATCTATCTTTACCTTAATGGTATCTGTTATCTATAAATAGGACAGTAGTATTATTAGTTAATGCTCACGTGACTGTGGTACATAGACTATCAATTATAGTATATATAGTCACTTGTATGAGTAGATTTATTTTTACTCGAATATTACCTTAGCTTCCAGGACTCTTATCTAGCTTTAAGGGTTATCATCTCTGAGTAGTTCCCTAACAGAGGGCCACATTATCAGTAGGATTTTGAGAGAACTTAGGACAGAAAAGAGTTGAAGGAAATCCAAAAGTAGTAATAGTTCCTTTTTCATATTTTATTTCTTGAGTTTCAGGGCTTTGTAATAACTTTAATATAGTATCTGGAGTGCAGTTGGATCAGAGAAGAATCTTTTGACTCCTACCTCCATCTACACTTCCTCTGGAATCATGAATGTGGATCTATTGAGAGTAAGAAGACTGGGACTAGGGGGATGTCTTGAGCAGAACACAGAATATATCCAGAACTTGTAAGAAAGCTAAACTCCAAGCCAGAATAAAGCCAACTGCTCTTTGTTCAGTGATTGACAAAGAGAACTCGATAGAGTCCTCGTTAGATTTTCCACACTACTTATACAACTACTACATGGTGTCATATTCCGGAAATATGATAATTATTTAATTATTTTCTCCTAATAATTCTCCTAAACTTAATAATAGTAGGATAGTATAGTAGACTACTCTCCTCCTATTCCGCACATACTATAAGTACTGAGTAGTTACAGTGTAGTTCCGCAGTCTGTAAATTAATGTCATCTGGTTCTAATCTCTCCTTGTCCACTCCGACTCCTTCATCCGACTTCTTAGGACCTCTGTCTTGGCGACTTCCCTCACTCTGAAATACGCGACCAACCTCACGACCGGAGACCGGGGCGCAACACATAAGTTGAAGCCAAGGTCGTTCAATAAGTCGCTCTCCACCCCGACGTCCTTGACTCATCACCGGAGCCTTCTTTCTATCATCGCTAAGTACATATTTCTCCGACGTTGTACATTACTCTGGAACGGAGTGTAGTTTCTCCCTATTATCTTTCACTTCCGTTCCCCCAGATTCCGTCCTTGACACATGGTCTGTGCACTATTTTCCCATGCCTATCATATAACTCATCATGTGATGCTGTGACTTTCTCTCATGTGACTGTGACTATGTGACACTTGTGACGTGACACTTTCCCACACTTCCTTCTGTGTAGTAAGTCCAAGATAAAAAGAAAAAGAAAGAAAAAGAAAAGAAATACAGATAATGACTTAGCCGTTTTTGCCAAGTCATGACACCACCCCCTTCTTAAGTTTCCTCGTCCCGAGGAATTTCCTACAACTCATAGTATGGGTCAGCCATATTGCCTATCTTGTTATCGTTTTCTTCTGTCCATTCTCTAACTCCTGATTTTTCCTTCTTGATTTCTTTTTTCTCTGGAATCGTCTTCATCATCTCTCTTTTCATGGGTTTCTTGCCTTTCCATCATCTCCAGTTCTTCTCCATTCTTCCCCAATATTCTTGGTCATATCACTTGTCTGACCATTCATATAGTTTTTTTGCCGTAAATCTTCCTGGCAGTTCTCCCCGTCGGAATGTTCCCTCTTCGCGCTCTTGCTGCGCCACGTCTTCCATGTCTCGCCGATACTCTTTCTCAAATTCCTCGATTGCTTCTTTTGCGTTTTCTAAATTCTCCTTTCCTTCCCAGGTATCCGACTCCACTGTGAATCCTTTCCAATGTACTAAATACTTATCTTTCCCTCTAACCTTTCTCTTATTTAGTATTCGTTCTACCTCCTATTCTTCTTCCCCTTTGATTATGACTGGAGCTGGTTGCTCCTTTCTTTGTCCTTCCACTTGTCCTACATATCGTCGTACTCTACTAATGTTAACTACTGGGTGTATTTTTACTGTACTGGGTAGTTCTAATTTGACCGCGTTTGATGATATTATTTCTTTGACTCTGTAAGGACCAACGAATCTCTCCATCAACTTTTCTGTTCTCCTCCCAACCATCTGATATTTCAAATCCTTAGTACTGAGCATGACCAAGTCTCCTACTTTATACTCATCTGTGTCTGATTTCTTCTTGTCTGTATACTTTCTCATATCTTCCTGCGCTTTTCTTAGCGTCGCTTTTGCCTCTTCTTGTATCTCTTTCATTTTCTCCACAAATTTTTCTGCTCCCATATATTTTCCTTTCTTCCTCCCTTCAAACCCTATTCTGGGATCTTGCCCGTAATTTGCCTTAAAAAGCGACGTCCTAGTGCTTGAGTACGCTTTATTATTATATGCAAACTCTGCTGTTCCTAACCATTCTGGCCATTGCTCTTGCCTGTAATCAATGAACATTCTCAGGTACTGTTCCAACTCCTGGTTAATCCTCTCTGTTTGTCCATCTGTTTGAGAGTGGAACGCCGTCGACAATTTACTCTTGATCCCCAACATTTCATTTAACTCCCACATTAACCCTGCCGTGAATTGTGGTCCCCTATCTGATATGATACTTTCGGGTAAACCATGTAATTTCCACACATTATCCCTGAATAACCTGGCCAGTCCTTCTGCCGACATTTTCTCTGTAGTAGGTATGAAGTATACCATTTTTGTTAATCTGTCGACTACTACTAAGATCGAGTCATATCCCTGAGATAAGGGCAACTTTGTAATAAAGTCTGCCGATATATGCGTCCAAGGCTTCTCTGGTATTGAGTTTGGCATTAATTTGCCAGCTGGTTGCTCTGTGCGATTCTTGTTTCATTGGCAGGCATCGTACCCTTCCACATATCTCTTTATCTCCTTAGTTACTCCCGGCCACCAGAAATTTCTGGTTACCAGTTCTACTGTCTTCCACTGCCCTCCATGTCCTCCTATTGGCGTATCATGGTGTAGTCTAATGATTTCTGCTCTCAACTTTTCATCTTTTGGCACATAGACCTTCCCTTTTTTATACATAATACTGTAAGGGCGACTGGGCACAAGGCTCCAGGAGAATCCTCAGTTAATATTACAGTTAGTAGTTATGATACAACTCACCTCCAGGAGAATCCTCAGAGATTAGGATGAGGCTCCTGAAGGGATGTTCTACACTATATACTGGTTCTGC
>Ga0153958_1000271_pt1:7500-12456 | contig 12456 bp, 7 predicted proteins | sample TSFL042MetaG_FD_104719 | JGI IMG/M metagenome (GOLD analysis project Ga0153958, IMG submission 104719) | Attine ant fungus gardens microbial communities from Florida, USA - TSFL042 MetaG | ecosystem: Host-associated > Fungi > Mycelium > Unclassified | place: USA: Florida, Wekiwa... | reverse complement strand
GTTGGGAAGAAGAAGTTGTTTGCAAGAAGGCAATGAAATTCTTTCACTAGTCTCAGGAGCTCTTTGAGAAGCTTTTGGGAGTCAAGAGGAATGCCCTATGCATATGTGTCGAAGGAAAGGGAATCAATAGATGGGATTCATACTACTAATAAGTCCCAAGCTAAAGGGAAAGAGAAAAGCAAGCAACCGCCCCATTTCTTTACTTGAACAACGGAGTTCCAGAACAGGTCCAATGGTACGCTCCGTGCCTGGTCTACAATACATGAACTACCAGTTCAATTTGAAAGTTATAAACATACCGGATGGTTCAATAAAAAGCACTTGAAAACGAGCGACCATAATAAGAATATGGAGGGGTTGATCTTCCCAAGTTGAATTGGCTTTGTTTTAAGTGCACGCAGTGAGACAACCAGTACAGCTGGTATTGAACCAGGCTTGTTGGAAGAGATCACGATTACAGTGTCTGGGAGGGGATCTCTCTTATACGAAACCTTAATATAAAGCCGGGAATAGCTAAAAATTGCTAGATTGATTGATCTTGGGCGCAATAGGCCCCTAATTGGGGGCTTAGCCTCATCAGTAAGTGATTCGATGCTTTCAACTCATGAACACTAAGGCATTTTTGACCTTTCCTACCAGAGGCAGGGGATTGCGAAGAGATAGATCGATGAAGCTAGCTCCGGCTTATCTTTCTCACTCAGGTCGGTCGGTAACTAAGAGGCTACCTTATCCTCACTATCTGCCCACGGAGGGGAGAATCTACGGGATGAGCTCAACAATCTCTCTTCCGGGCCTACTTCCTTGAGTGAGGTTCTCTTCTCACTCGGTATTCAGCGATTACCACGATCTAACAGATCAACCAATTCACGCCCTTTAGAGTTAAGGAATGATGGTTAAGAGTTCTTGCTTTTGAGTTCCCACTCTGACTATTTAGAAGGCTAGTAGAATTCCTTATTGAAGCGGGTAAAGCTCAGCATTTGTCTAATTTGAATAGAAAGTCGCTTTTGACTCCTCCGCCTTTAAAGGGGGAAGTTAACCTTAAATTAAATAGAACGGTTAAAGAGTAAGCGCTAAGGCTTTGAATGCCAGAGCCAAATTAACCTGTACCTAAACGGAAAGATCTCCGCGTAGGGCGAGGGTCAAGCTCCACTACTGGGCCGGGGGAAGAGTCTGCAACAAAATCAATTGAATAGACAGAGAAGTCCGGTAAGCGTATCGATTCAAGCAAGTCCGACTAGTTTAGGCGCCGCCTTCCAGACTTCTGATGAACCGCCGGGTGGTATGAACTCCAGAGCTAAATTCTGGTTACAGAGTGCGGGTAGCCGACAAGTAGGTTAGCAAACAGGTGAATCAATAGGCTTTGCTTCTGCCTTCGCTTCCAGGAGAGAAATAGTAGTGGCCGGAAAGCGATTCACAAGATAGGATGGCAGGGAGGGAGTTCTTGAATGCCGAATCCCTGTATTGAACTCCTACCCTAAGGTAGGCTTTCTTCCCGCTTAAGATAGACCCGATTCCAGTGTATCGTAGAAAAGGAACTTCACTGTGAGATACGGTACGGAATTAGAATTCTGTTCCAGTTCGACTAAAAATACGCTATCTTGTCCTCTCCTCCTCGTTAGGGTTAGGGAAGGACCTGACTGCTTTGGTATGAAATTGCTTGCTGCCCTCGGACTATTGGTCGAGCATCTCCGAACGTGCCTATATAGAATACCAGGTCATCAAGTCAAATCATAATCTAATGGTCAGGTGCCTTTTTCCTGCTGCTATGGCAACAGCAATAGAATGCCTTTTTACGCCTTCTATGAAGAAGGTCGGGCTGGTATCAAAGAAAGAGTCTAAACCTACTGCTCCAGTCTTACTCATCCGTTAATGTGTTGACGATCCTATTGAGCAGTTAGCAGCTAAAGTCTCATCTTCCTAGGGCATTTCGTCCTTCGTACCTTCTTCTATAGTATGTTCCCGGCCATTTGATCCAACTGATGGGAATGAAACAGCAACTTACTCCACTTCCGGCTGGTATGATCAGGGGAGAGGGATACGAAAACCCCAATTCTTTCTACGCAATTTCCCACCGGGCTTGAAATGAGTTAGAATGACTTAGTTGCAGCTTTCGTAACACGATAGAGTGACTTGTTTTCTCCGGCTTTTCTGTATAAGGAAAATCTTAGTGCGGAAGGCATATTAATAGATTCCCTGGGAACTGCTATTTCCCTAACCTTTAGAATCAGACTTTCATTCTTCCCTCTCCCGGGATTGAGAAAGACTTAGTGTTAGTTTGGCAGCTTGCAGGTGAGCTCTTTCAGGTTTAGTAGTTCAGTGACAAAAGGAATTGGTCACGAGCGAAAAATGACTTTCTGCTTTAAGTCTAACTTCCTATTAGACTTTAGCTTCTATAGCTTGAAGCTAGCTAACCTATCTTAGTGGCAATTCTGACTTCTGCTTTTCGTTCGATCCAACCCCTAAACTAAAGGCTCCCGGAATTCCCCTGAAAGAGTCACGTCACTCTAACGGGGAATTTCACTAGTATAATTTCCTCGAGTAGAAGACAGTAACTCAATTCAGCTTAGAATTCATCTATTCCTATTCATTGATCTAATCCAGATCTGATATTTACCATTCCATCTGGAAGGGCTGATCTTGTTTACTCTGAAAAAAGCCTTGGTTTGATACTGCTTTCCGCCTTATAGCTCATTTAAGCCTTACCCTCTAGCTTTTCCCCTCGGCTCGGATCATAGAACTGCCTTGCCCCGATTGAACTGGAATTTGCTAAAGACCGGAGACAGACTTTCCTGAATGCAAGCTGAAAGCAAGGCTTTCTCATCCATTCTTCGAGGGGGATCCCTGGAAAGAAAGATAAGTAAGCAGTAAAAAACCTTGCAAGCACTAGGGCAGGTACATAAGATGCAGTTTTAATGTAAGATTGAAATCCCCTACTCGAAAGGAAGTGAAGGAACCTGACCCTAAAGAATTAGGATTAGCCCTAGAACCGGCTATCCTGTTGCTTTATGTCTATCTTGATTCCCTTTACCCTACTGATGTAAAGTCAAAGCTTTCAAAAGACTTCTGATTCCTGCTTTTGCCCGTCATTGCTACCCAATCAATGGCAACTGCCACTCTAGTGAGAGCTTAATAGAACTACATCGGCTTAGCGGAGGAGAAGAACTGGAGTTGCTTACCCGGCTTCAACCATACAAAAGGGATTACCTTAGCTCAGGAAAGTGAAAATCCTGGAGAAGGCAAGGAACCTCTATGGGCTCGATTCTGTGGCTCTATTTCAGTTGCTGTTGTAGGGACGGGTGTGTGATTGAAGGGAAGTTTCGAGTAGGATTCCTATGGACGCTCGCTAAAACAGAGAAAGTCTCGTTCGTACAGTACACTCACTCTAAACGGATCTCGCCTCGCTCCTTCCTTAGCATTAGCAGGTTTCGGTTGTATGATGGAAGTGGGGAGATATCGCAGAGCAGCATATTAGTAATTAAATGCCAGCGGAGACACAGCTCACGATGAGAGTTTGTTGTTGAAGCACTTTTCTGCCGGGTGTCGCATTCACGTGGTATACACGCCTCGCGCCGAACTCGATCAATAGTTGCGCCGATATGGTAAATGCCTTTAACCGAAGATTCTATTCAGTAGCCCGCAAAGTAACACCCTATATGGAGCTTGCGGCGACTAAGCATATGCGGGGCGAACCTTTTGACTAAAACCGTCGCTTTAAAGGAATATAGCGAGAAAGCCTAATACGTATATTACGTATACTAATCTTAGGAGAAAATGAAACTTTTGAAATGGAAATCAAGAGTATATAATTCGCTCTATAGAAAGATCTTAACTTTACTGACCCGGTCAGCCGAGTCATTTCTTTGACCTTCCTTCCTTCTGTAAGCTTCTGGAATGAAAGACGAAAGCTTGAACGAGTCTTCGCTACAGAAGATTCCTAACTCTTAGCTTGAAAGTAAACCTGAAATGGAAGAAGATCACCCGAGAGGAGGTTGTTGCCACTAAATCAACGCTTATTTGCTCTGGATCTACAGGCCCGGACGCTGGAATCTATTTCACTGCAAACAACCGAATAGACTACTGCAGGTAGTACTTCTGTTGTTATTGCTCTCCTAGCCTATCCTTGGTCCCAGTAGGGATAAAGATAGAAAACGGATTCTGATTCTATTGACAGAAGATATGGGAAAAAGCAAAGCGGATGAGATGGGACAGAAAGGCCGCCGAGTGGCAAGAGGCGAATCCCTTGTTTGGTCTGTCGGGTAAAGGTTCTTTCCTGGATCAATCGGTCTGAGGTCTTCCTTACCTGGAATTGTAAATATCTTGCCTGGTTGGCAGTTGCTTGCTTTTCTTAAGCCAATTGCATTCCGAGAGTGACGCAAGGGCTCTAATTGATCTGCCCGCTCAAGTGTGGAAAAGCTTCTCAATCGCCGCCTAGTTCGCTTGGGCTTTTCTGTTCGTGTTGGGGTTGGGAATTCATCCTTGCCAACAGTGAGTGTGATAGAGATGGTAACGCTTCCACTTAACTAGAAAGATTTTTCTGACTAAACAGGGAGTCAATCGGCGAAAACAGATACCACTACGTTAACAGCCGTTAGGCGTCCCCGCCCCCGACCATAAGAGGTGGATTTTAGCCCATACCAGCTATTACTCCTGGTTGAGCTCCTACTCTTATAACAGTATCCGGTGCGTAAAGGAAATCATCTCTCAAGCAAATGGTGGAAGTGTTGACCGATGAAATTGGTCGATTTAGCACTCGGCTAACTCCCATCTTATTTAGTCTTCTCCTATTTCTAAGTCAAGCCCGCCCCTATATGCCCTGGGTAGACATGTGAAGGTAGACTTTGACCGGTCTTGGTCTGTGTTTGGGTGTGCTAGCAAGGCTAAGGCTAAGGCTGGAAAAAGAGTACATCAAGATCAGTCAAGTCATCACTTATTCGATTGTTGATTCCATTCCCTAGA
>Ga0153958_1000271_pt1:0-2500 | contig 12456 bp, 7 predicted proteins | sample TSFL042MetaG_FD_104719 | JGI IMG/M metagenome (GOLD analysis project Ga0153958, IMG submission 104719) | Attine ant fungus gardens microbial communities from Florida, USA - TSFL042 MetaG | ecosystem: Host-associated > Fungi > Mycelium > Unclassified | place: USA: Florida, Wekiwa Springs... | reverse complement strand
ATAAAAAGCAATCAAAGATAAGATCGAAGAGAATGAAACGCACGTAGTGGTCATTATAGCGGTTCCTTCTGATCCTAGAAAACGTCCGAAAAAACCAGCTACGGAACTACCGATAAGGGGCAAAATTACGATAAGTAGATACATAATTTCGAGTGTGATCAGACAACCAAAAATCAGACAATGACAGAGCGGCCTGTAATAAGTGCCAGACCCTCAACAAAAGAATGGATTAAGGTGATAGAGTGTTATCAGGAGACGCTAGGCTTCGCTGGAGATTCAACTAACTAGATAAAGAAAGGACAACCAGACCTGTCTTCATACCAGTGCTATTCATCCCGAGATATGCCTTTCGACGGCCTTGAAAGATGCAGTTTCACTGATCACTTACGTCATTTAATGCTGCCTTTTCATCGCTTTTTTTCAACTACAGTTGTTTAGAAAAGCAAAGGCGAGGATAAGGCTGAAAAGACTATTTAGAATCCCGTATGAAAACTCCGACCTATGGCTTAACAACTAAGTACGCTAAGGTTGGGGAAGAAAGGACATCCACACCAAAGAAGTGAGCAGCATAGCGATCCCTCTCTGAGGGTGGCGGGAGGAGAAGGCGCTGTAAGCGGTGAAAGACATGGCGGCTTTAGTGCATTGCACTTTTGGTTGGAGTCATCAACTTTCTACCCAACAGGGGATAGTTCAGATACTTGTGAACCTGCCAGATGACGTCAGAATCCAGATAGACTGAACTCAATTGAAAAACGGAGCGCTGGCGTGCCCCCCATGAGCAGTTCGGTTTGCATATGGCTCATCTTATAGCATAGTTAACGGTATGCTCGGACTTCTTCACAGCGGTTCCCACCAGACTTTAAGTAAAAAGGCGGTCTTCGCCATGGGAGCCTTTAAAGCCCCTGGGCCGGACGGTTTTCAGCCTATCTTCTACCAGAAGTGCTGGGAAATAGTGTAAGGAGATTTAGTGTCAATAGTCCAAAAAGCCTTCACAACAGCATCGTTGGAGGAGAATCTCAACCATACCTTCATCGTCCTAATCCCGAAAGTTAACGCACTCCAGTCTTTTGGCCAGTTCAGACCCATTAGCCTGTGTAACGTGGCATACAAGGTGAAAACAAAAGTCATAGCTAATAGGCTCAGAAAAATCATGCCTAACTACACCCCACCCAACCGCCCTCCATCCTTTATGCTGCATCATTGCATCTAGATGATGATATTGGATAAAAAAAAACTTAAAAAGACAAGCTCGTCTAGCTAATTCAAAAACTGGTACTGTGGTGAACTTTTTGGAGCTTTTCGTTGTGATCCCCTAGGAGAATGTTTTTGGGCAATACCTCGAATGGGAATGGGCAACTAAATTTCGTGCATATTTGAGAGTAAACACCACCCCGCCGGCTGGTATGATGAATGCTGTGGTAGACTGGAAGCGGAAACTTATCATAGTCAACAACCATTAATTATCCTTCAAAATGTATACATGTTCAGTTTGAAAGGCGTCGCTGATCCCAGTTGCGTTCCGAACCACACGAAGATTAGGGTCGAGCTCCATCTCCCTGACCCACTGCTTCCAGCTTTCGTCTGCTTTAGAACATCCGTCGAAGATTATGCTGCCTGCGGCATTTCTGCTTTAAGTCTTCTAGTTGGAACAAAGTGGGGGCTATCACAACTTCTGTTGTCGTACCCTTATGCCCTGGCAAAGGCCCGAGGTATAATCTCTCGTTTGCAAAAGACTGACGCTTAAGCGGAGTACTGTAGCTGTTGAGAATGGTTTCTGGCGTGGTAAAGGGGGAAAGAGAAAACGGCAATGCTCTTATGTCCCTCTCTGTTTTGGGGGCTCTTCGTTCCTTTTGGTCTTGATTTCGGCGGTTACTTTTTGGAGATCGTACGCAATCACCTGTTTTCAAAGATTGCATTGTTGTGCCAACTGGCGTGCATGAAGCTAGGGGGCTTTGTGATCTTAGGGAAAATATATCCCTGTTATTCTCGTGGGGCAGGAATAATCGACGCGAAAGCCAGCTTTCTTTCTTGCCGGTTAGAGACGCTACAGGCCGAAAGGATGTGTTTTCGCTTATATACTAGTAGTCGAATCGACAGCTATACCGAGCGAGAAGCCTAAGAGCAGTGGATGGTATTCCCAGCAAAGCTAACGCCTGTTTTAAGCTTATTACAGCTTAAGATTCTCTGAAGGAGATAGGTTCCTTCTCTCTAACAAGTCGAGGTTTTACGACCGCCCCAAAAAACTGCCTAATGTCTCATGCATCTTTAGAACTATGGAACTACCATCTAATATGGCACTTTCGACGATTGAACTGCACGGAATTTGTACGTATCCAATCCTCTCGGTCATGAGAGTAGCTATCGTAGTCCTTGCTCTGCCCGGATCCCACGAGTGAATAGAAAGTTGGATCTACATTGGATCTCACCTGAATCGCCCCATCTATCCTCCTGAGGAGAAGTTTGGTTTCAAACCCCGGTTCGAACAGGAGAAGTACGCCAT
>Ga0153958_1000270_pt1 | contig 12460 bp, 13 predicted proteins | sample TSFL042MetaG_FD_104719 | JGI IMG/M metagenome (GOLD analysis project Ga0153958, IMG submission 104719) | Attine ant fungus gardens microbial communities from Florida, USA - TSFL042 MetaG | ecosystem: Host-associated > Fungi > Mycelium > Unclassified | place: USA: Florida, Wekiwa Springs... | reverse complement strand
TTGCCTTCATCTCAGAAGCTCTTGAGGTTGTAAATGCGATTCTCTTGAGTGTGTAAGGGGTGATCTTGGTGAGAGGTTGAGTTGGTGAACATTCTCTATCATATACCCTATTCTTTCTGGAGCCAAAACGCAGCGGTCGCTTGGGCAATCTTCTATGGAATAGCAGGCCTGAAAAGCCTGACTAATCATTGACTCAGACTGTATCATACCCATAAGGTTTGGTGTGGGGGTGCGGATAAGGGCTTGATTGAGTGTAGTAAGGCCTATGAGTGGTTTACTGACTATTCTATTAGTGAGCTTGTTATGGTGTGTAAAGGTGGACACCTTAGGGACACCATGCGAGGTGGATCTAGATTGAACCTACCATCATTTCAACTATTTTTACATTACAGATAAGCTGCGCTTTATATTTTAATTTCTTTCTGATACCCCCATTTCCTCCTTCTCCCCACGAACCCTTTAGCACGCAATTGGGAACTGTCACTGCCCCCTTTTCTACTTGCTAGTCACAGCTAAATTCCCTTTTGCCCCTTTCACTGTAAGCCCAAGTGAAAGAGGAGGCTGCCCAAGCTCCTCTCTATTAGCGTCTTAGACGCACGAGGGACTTCCTTACTCCTACTAGTGGAAATTGGAACTATGGACACAAGCAAACTTCACTTCATCAAAGCTCTCTTGAACAGCAGAGCAACCAGAAGCTTCATCAACAGGGACTTCGTCTGTTTGAAAGGGATAAATACTCGGACCCTCTCACGTAACATCCCGGTCTTCAATGTCGATGGTTCCCCTAACGAGGCTGGACAGATTTCCAAAGTCATAGACATACTTCTCCATTACAAGACTCACTCCAAGAGGATGCTCTTAGTCATCTCCAGACTTGGAAAACAGAATCTGATCTTAGGCTATAACTAGCTTAAGGACCACAACCCCAAGATTGACTAGGAAAAAGAAAAAGTTAAAATGACCTGTTGTCCACTCCAGTGTGAAGGAGGACATACCCTATGGAAGGAGCAGACCCACCAGAAGAGGATTGAACTCCAGGTCCTCCAATCATGTCATGATAGACCTACACCCCTGCTCCAAGAAGAGCTAGACCTTGGAGAGACGCCTCCACAAACGTACAGCCCCGATTGGGAGCCTGGAGACTGACTGTTCCTTACACGCCTCTTTCCAGAGCTTATCCAAGTTGACCTCCAGGCCGTAGCTATGACCTCCTAACGTCTTGCGGAAGAAGCCAGGCGCAGTAAGGAGACACTCGCCGCTGCCACTCCACTGCCCACCTACATTGCAGAGTTCCAATCAGTGTTCGCTAAGGAGGACTTTGACATACTGTCTGAGCACTGCAAGTGAGATCACGCTATTAAACTAATCCCCGGAGTGGAGCCTAAGTTATCGAAGGTCTACCTCCTGTCCCTGTTGGAGCAAGCTGAGTTAGATGCCTTCCTAGAGGAAAACCTGCGTACCAGACACATCTGGCCGTCCAAGTCCCCTATAGCAGCCCCTGTGTTCTTCATTAAGAAGAAAGACGGTTTGCTTTAGCTGGTCCAAGACTATTGCACGCTGAATACCATAACTGTTAAGAACAGGTACCCCCTCCCTCTCATCTCCGAACTCATCTCCCAACTCTGCAGAGCCCGATACTTCACAAAACTAGATGTCCACTGGAGTTTCAATAACGTACGCATCAAGCCCGGAGATGAATGAAAAGCAGCCTTCTACACCAACCACGGCCTCTTTGAACCTCTCGTGATGTTCTTCAGAATGACCAACAGTCCTGCCACCTTCCAAACTATGATGAACAACATCTTCAGAACCCTCATAGCCGAAGGGATTGTAGTAGTGTACTTGGATAACATTCTGATCTTTACAAAGACAGAAGAGGAACACGAACAAGCAGTCTGAAGGGTCTTGGAGATACTGGCAGAGCATAAGTTATTCCTCCACCCAGAGAAATGCAAGTTCCATTGGAGCCAGATCAAGTACCTCAGACTGGTCATCTCGGAGAACAAGGTCGAGATGAACTCTGTTAAGGTTGCTGGAGTCTACGAGTGGCCTATCCTGGAGAACTAGACTGACGTGCAGGCCTTCATAGGCTTTGTTAACTTCTATTATCAATTTATCTGGAATTTCTCAACCATAGCCAGACCCCTCTTCAACCTTACTTGTTCCAACAAGGCCTGGAACTGGGATGCCAAGAAACAAAAAGCTTTCAAATGTCTCAAGATGGCAGTGACCACCGCTCCAATCCTGGTATCACCTCAAGGCTCGGAGCCCTTTCACATTGAGGCTGATAGCTCTGACTTTGCCTCTGGAGCCGTTCTCTCTCAGCAACTACCTGGAGAGGAGAAATAGCACCCAGTGGCCTTCTACAGCAAATCCCTGTCTCCGGTGGAATGGAACTACGAGATCCATGACAAAGAGATGCTTGCTATCATCCACACGCTGGAAAAGTGGAGACACTTTCTGGAAGAAGCCTGGCACCCAGTCGAGATCTGAATGGACCACAAGAACCTGGAGTACTTCATGACAGCTAAGAAACTCAACCATCGCCAGGCTCATTGGTCCCTGTACTTAGCCCGCTTTGACTTCAGGTTGATTCACCACCCAGGATGTTCTATGGGGAAGCCAGATGTGTTATCGTGGAGACCGGACCACGGCAAGGGAGCCTCTGACAATGAAGACATGGTCCTCCTATGACCGGAGCTCTTTGCAATCCGAGCTCTCGAAGGAGTTCAGCTGGAAGGACCGGAACGAGACATTCTTAAGGAAATTTGTCAAGGGAACCAGAAGGGTGACCAGGAAGAGCCAGTAGCAAAGGCAGTGAGGGAACTCTGGTAAGTATCGGGTAAGATAGTCTGTTCCACAGAATGGTCAGAGGACGATGGAGTACTCCAGTTCAGAGGCAAGATCTATGTTCCTTGGAACATGGACTTACGAAGATGAGTAGTCTTCCTATGTCATGACACAAAGGTTGCTGGGCACCCCGGATGCTAGAAAACACTGGAATTGGTCTCTAGGAACTACTGGTGGCTGCAAATGTCTAGGTACATCGGACAGTACATCAGCACCTATGATCTCTATATCAGGACAAAACCGATAAGGCAGGCTCCAATAGGCAAATTGCACCCTCTCTGGATCCCGAACTCGCGATGGGACATGCTCAGTGTGGACTTTGTTGTGGAACTTCCCCTCTCCTCTGGACACAACACAGTGATGACAGTAGTAGACTCCATGTTGAAACAAGCACACTTCATTCCAATGTACACAACGGTGACAGCAGAAGGAGCAGCCAGACTTTTTTTGTATCAAGTCTGGAAGCTCCATGGCCTTCCGAAGTGCATAATCTCGGACCGCAGACCTCAGTTCATAGCTCATTTTACCCAAGAACTTTACCGTCTGCTAGGAATAAAGTTGGCATCCTCCATGGCCTGGCATCCCCAGACAGATGGACAGATGGAGCACATCAACCAAGAGTTGGACCAGTACCTCCTGCTATTTGTGAACGAATGGCAAAACAATTGGTACAACCTATTACCCATGACAAAATTCCAGCACAACAATCATGTCCACTCTGCTATCTAACAGCCTCTGTTCCTGCTCGATACCGGACGGCTTTCTCACATGGGTTTCGAACCCCGACAGAACCCCTCCGGTCTAGAGACGGTCAATGAATTCATGGAAAAGATGAGGACAGCGATCAAAGAAGCAAAGTCTGCGATTCACAAAGCACAGGACGACATGAAAAGATACTATGACTGACAAAGAACTCCGGCTCCGGTGTTCAACCTGGATGATAAAGTCTTCCTTGACATGTCAGACATCCGGACTACATGCCCCTCACAGAAACTCTCGCACCAACGACTTGGCCCTTTTGTAGTAGAACGGCGGATTGGACCTATGGCCTACCACTTAAAACTGCCATACTGGATGAAGCAACTCTATCCAGTGTTCAACGTAGTGAAGCTTACTCCGGCCCCGGAAGACCCGATCACAGGATGGAGAACGGAAGACTACCTACTGCCTATAGTCATCGATGGAGAAGTGGAGTGGGAAGTAGAAAAGATACTCGACAGTTGTTGGTACTGGAGAAGATTCCAGTATTTCATCAAGTAGAAAAGGGTATGGCTGCAAACACAATTCTTGGGAGTCTGCCTCTGAAGTCTCCACACCAGAACTCACAGCGGAGTTCCATCGCAAACACCCAGGGGCTCCGAGACACATCTGACGCGTGGAGTTTGACAATATCTTTCATCCGGAGTCCATTGCTCCAAGATATAGCAATCTTGAAGGGAATGTAAGAGAACACTTCTATTTCCATCCCTGAACGGCTTGACAACACTCCAGAGCTACCTTAGCCTGTTTACTAGTGATACTTAAAACACACTAGTTTAGCTCCGATCCTGCTAACCCTGACACTAAGGGATGTATATAATATAAAGGATCTCTCCAGGAGAATTCTCAGAGATTAGGATCAGGCTCCTGGAGGGATCCTTTACATTATATATATCCTTTAGTGTCAGGGTTAGCAGGATCAGAGCTAAACTAGTGTGTTTAAGTATTACTAGTAAAACAGGCTAAAATAGCTCTGGAGTGTTGTCGTGCCGTTCAGGGGTGGAAATGGAGATGTCCCCTTACATTCACCTCCCCTTCAAGATTGCTATGTCTTGGAGCAATGGACTTGGAGTGAAAGATGTTGTTAAACTCTGCATGTCAGACATGTCTCAGAGCTCCAGGGTGTTTGCAATAGAACTCTACTATGAGTTCTAGTGCAGAGACTTTGAAAGCGGAGTCCCAGGAATTATGTTTGCGACTGTATCCTTTCTACTTAATGAGGTACTAGAATCTTCTCTGGTGCCAATGACTGTCAAGTATTTCCTCTACTTTCCACTCCACTTCTTTGTCAATGACTATAGGTGGTGGGTGGTCCTTCGTCTTGCATCCTGTAATCGGATCGTCCAGAGCTGAAGTGAGCTTCACTACGTTGAACACTGAATGGAGTTGCTTCATCCAGTGTGGCAGCTTTAGGCAATAGGCCATAGGTCCAATCCTCCATTCTACTACAAAGGGGCTGAGCCGTCAATGCGAGAGTTTCTGCAAAGGGCATGTGGTCTGAATATCCAATGTGTCGAGGAAGACTTTGTTGCCTGGGTTGATCACCAGAGCTAGAGTTCTGTGTCAGTCGTAGTACCTCTTCATGTCTTCTTGTGCTTTGCAGATCGTAGACTTTGCTTCTTTGATTGCTATTCTCATCCTTTCTGTAAACTCATTGACTGTCTCTAGATCAGAGTGGTTCTGTTGGGGTTCAAAGCCCATGTGAGGAATACGTCTGGTATCGAGCAGGAATGGAGGCTATTAGATAGTAGAGTGGACGTGATTGTTGTGCTGGAACTCTGTCATGGGTAAGAGGTTGTACCAGTCATCTTGCCACTCATTTACAAATAGCCAAAGGTACTGGTCCAACTCTTGGTTGACGTGTTCCATCTGTCTGTTGGTTTGGGGGTGCCAGACTATAGAAGACACTAACTTTATTCCTAGTAGGTGGTAAAGCTCTCTAGTGAAATGAGCAACGAACTGAGGTCCATGGTCCAAGACTACATATTTCAGAAGACCATGGAGTTTCCAGACTTGATATAGGAAAAGCCTAGCTGCTCCTTCCACTGTCACTGTCATGTGTGTCAGAATGAAGTGTGCCCATTTCAACACCAAGTCTACCACTATTATCACTGCATCGTATCTGGAGGAGAGGTTCCATGACGAAATCCACACTAAGTGTGTCCCATCATGAGTTCAGGATCTGGAGAGAATGCAGTTTGCCTACTAGAGCCTGCCTTATTGATTTTGTTCTAAGGCAGAGGTCACAGGTGCTGATGTATTATCTAATATATCTAGATATTTGGGGCCACTAGTAATTCCTAGATACCAACTCCAGTGTTTTCTAGCATCCAGAGTGTCTAACAACCTTTGTATCATGGCACAGCAAGACTACCCACCTTCATAAGTCCAAATTCCAGGAAATGTAGATTTTGCCTCTGAACTAGAGTACTCTGTTGTCTTCTGACTATTCTGCAGAATGGACCATCTTACTTGATACTTTCTGGAGTTCTCTTGCTGCCTTTGCTACAGGCTCTTCCTGGTTGCCTTTCTGGTTCCCTTGATGAATTTCTCTAAGCATGTCTTGCTCTGGTCCTTCCAGGTAAAGTCCTTCAAGGGCTCAGACTGCTATGAGCTCTGGTCATAAAAGGACCATGTCTTTGTTGTCGAAGGCTCCGTTGCTATGGTCTGATCTCTGTGATAAAGCGTCTAGCTTCTCTATAGAACATCCTGGACAATGAATCAACTTGAAGTTGAAACGAGCCAAGTACAGAGACCAACAGGCTTGGCAACAGTTAAGTTTTTTAACCATCATGAAGTACTCCAAGTTCTTGTGGTCTGTCCAGATTTCTACTGGATGCCAAGCTTTTTTTAGAAAGTGTCTCCACTCTTCCAATGTGCAGATGATAGCAAGCATCTCCTTGTTATAGATCTCGTAGTTCCATTCCACTGGAGACAGGGATTTGCTGTAGAAAGCTACTAGGTGCCATTTTTCTTCTCTGGGTAGCTGCTGAGAGAGGATGGCTCTGGAGGCAAAGTCTAAACTGTCAGCCTCAATACAGAAGGGTTCTGAGTCCTGGGGTGATACTAAGATTAGAGTAGTAGTTACTGCCATCTTGAGATGTTCAAAGGCTTCCTGCTCCTTGGTACCCCAGTTCCAGACCTAATCAGAGCGAGTGAGGTTGAAGAGGGGTCAAACTATGGTCAAAAAGTCTTGGATAAAGCAACAGTAGAAGTTAACAAAGCCTATGAAAGCCTGCATATCAGTCTATGTAAGGGGACATCTAGGGTCATGCTTAGTGAGTTCTAAGGGTCTGTTCTATTAATGGCCCAGTGACAGATTATGTATTGCACTCCTATCGTTCCTGACTTCTTCTGTCTATATCATATGGTGCAATGCCTATTATTAGTTGTTCTAGAACATGATTATAGGTCAGTTGCCATGATGCTGTATGCCTGACTATCTAGTGTAGTATATATACTAGCAAGTGTGTATAAATATATCCCCACTTGAATCTCAAACTAGCTTCTAGGACTATCCACTAGCTTAAGAAGTGATCACCTACTGAGTGGTCTTCTTACAGTCTGGTTCTCTGGGACAGGCTACTTGCAGACTCTGGCAACTTTAACAAGGTCTATTGCAACCTTGTTCTCTGAGATGACCAGTCCGAGGTATTCAATCTGCTTCTGGTGAAACTCATATTTCTCTGGATAGAGGAATAATTTATATTCCATCAGTATCTCCAAGACTTTCTGGACTGCTTGTTCATACTTCTCTTTCATCTTTGTAAAGATCAAAATGTTGTCCAAGTACACTACAACAATCCCTTCTGCTATGACAGTTCTAAAGATGTCGTTCATCATAGTTTGAAAGATAGTAGGGCTGTTGGTCATTCCAAAAAACATTACAAAGGGTTTGAAGAGACCACAGTTGGTATGAAAGGCTGCTTTCCATTCATCTCTGGGCTTAATGCATACATTATTGAAACCTTAGTGGACATCCAGTTTTGTGAAGTACTGGGCTCCACAGAGCTGAGAGACAAGTTCAGAGATGAGGGGGAGAGGATATTTGTTCTTGACAGTTATGGCATTCAGTACACAATAGTCTTGGACTAGACGGAGTGAACCATATTTCTTCTTAATGAAGAACACAGGGGCTGCGATAGGGGATTTCGAAGGTCAGATTTGTCCAGTATAAAGGTTCTCCTCTAAAAAAGCATCCAACTCCACTTGCTTCAATGGAGACAGAGGGTACACCTTTGATGACTTAGGCTCTGCTCCGGGGATTAGCTCGATTATGTGATCCCATTTGCAGTGCTCCAGTAGTATATCAAAGTCCTTCTTAGTGAACACAAATCGAAACTCTGCAACATAGGCGGATAGTAGAGTGGTAGCAGTCTGTGTTTCTGCACTGCGTCTGGCTCCTTCTGCAAGGTGTTGAGATGTCATGGTTGTAGCTCAGAGGTCAACTTGGTCAGGCTCTGGGAGGAGACATGAGAGGAACAATTGGTCTCTGAGCTCCCAACTCAGGTGGTGCATTTGTGGAGGCTCTTCCTCAGGCTCTAGCTCTTCTTGGAGCAGGGGTGTGGGTCCATCACAACAAGATCAGAGGGCTCAGAGTTCAATTCTCTTCTGGCGAGTCTGTTTCTTCCATAGGGTGTGTCCTCTCTTACAGCAGAGGAGACAGCGAGTCATTTCGACTTCTTTTTTTTTCTAGTTGATCTTAGGGTTGTGGTCCTTGAGCCAGTTGTAGCCTAGGATTATGTAAGAGGACACCTCTATTTCCACCCTTGAATAGCATGACAACACTCTGGAGCTACCTTAGCCTGTTTTACTAGTAATACTTAAACATACTAGTTTAGCTCTGATCCTGCTAACCCTGACACTAAGGAATATATATAATATAAAAGATCCCTTCAGGAGCCTCATCCTAATCTCTGAGAATTCTCCTGGAGGTAAGTTGTACCCTAACTACAATCTGTAATATAACTAAGGATTCTCCTAGAGTCTTGTACCCAGTCGCCCTTACAGCAGATTAGGATCTTTAAAAATGGAGCCTTGGACTATCCCAGTGGATAGCCACCCAATAGGTAGCCCTCCCCTGTTATACCCAGCCCTCCGAAAATTCCGCTTCCCAGATGTTGTTGCCTCCAGACACCCCTCAAGCGTAGCTGACACCTTAGGATACCTATAGCACCATTTTCAGGAGCTCATGGAGAGACAACATGTCTCTGAAAATAACATTAATACCACCCTGGCAGCCCTGACCGCATAGCTACAATAGCTTATACAGTTAGTAGCTAACCCTACTCTTCTGGCTATACCAAACACACCTCTCCTGCCTGTACCATCTCCTCCAACATCTCCATCCCCTGTTCTGACAGCACGGTAAACACATCCTAAACTCTCCTCTTCTCTGGACTTCAGCAGAGAATATCACAACAGCTACCTGTTCTTAAACTCCTGCTCCCTCTACATATGCCTAGCCCCAGAACAGTTCTGCGATAAACAGGAAAAAATTCTCTGGGCTCTCATATTTTTCAAGGGTGGTCGTGTTGCCAAGTGGTCCAAAAATGTTTTCCATCAGGAAACAAACACTAGCATTTTCCCCATGCAAACCTGGGAGGACTTCCAGGTTCACTTCTTTCCTGCAAATGCAAAAGCGAATGCAATCAACGCTTTGAAAGGAACTTCCTACCACCAAGAAAATTGGATGGTAGATGATTATTTGGACAGCTTCCAAGCCCTGGTCTCTGACATAGGTTATACAGATCCCTGGATACTGGTGGTGAAGTTTTGATGAGGACTCAAGTTGGGCATCCAGAACCAAATTGCCACCATGCCATACAGAAGACCCGCCGACACCGACCCTGACACATGGTATAGAGCAGCATGAAGGATTGACCAAGTGCGTCTCGCCAATGAGGCCTTTCAGTCCATGTCGCGCTCCGCACCTTCCACACTGCTCAAGACTGCCTCTGCTCAACCACCATCTTTGTCTGTAGTAAGACTACCCCCTGCTCCACCCCTTCCAGTTACTCCAAAACCCCCACTACCCACTCCATCAGTGGGAATCCCTATAGACATCAATGCAAGTAGGAGGACAAAGTCCTTGCCTCCGTGGGGATGCTACCAATGTGGAGACACAAACCATCTAGTCCAAAACTGTCCCCACCACATGGACGTCCGTTAATTCATCTCAGAGCAACAGGAGGAGCTGATGGAGGATCTGTTGGCATTGAAAGATGTAGCCCCGGTAGAAGAAACTTGCCCTTCAGAAGAAAAGGATTTTGCATAGGGCAGCTGGTGATAAGTGCACCCCAGTCGCCAGTAAATAAGTTCACTGTATTGACTATAGAGGATCCTAATACAATTGACAGTAAACTAATAGATGCATTGCCTCTCACCCCCCTAGTCCCAGCTTCGCTCCATAGACCTAAGTGGGAGAAAAGGCTGTCTAAGTTCCTCTCAATTAGCACATTGGATGTGCACAGAACTTCTTTACTCCTGCCAGTGGAAATCGGAACTACAGTGTCACAAAAAAGTGACTACTAAATAGTATCATAGAGGTATAACAAAATACCTGTTCAAATAAACTACATAAATAGCTAGACCCTCGTTAGCAAGTAGCCTTGCTAACGTTGCCCTTTTAGTGTAGTGGTAAACCATACAGTATGTGACTACTGGTCCATGGCACAACTGTGACAGTTTAGCAAGGCTAAGAGGTCAGGGATTCGAATCCTGAGGTAGGCACAATTTAAAATTGATGTCTTTGATAAACCTGGGATAGCTTCCAAACAATTAAACCTGGCTTAAGAGGTATAAACCTCTGGGGGTAGCATATAAATATACCAGTTCTATTTACATGTGGTAACTACATGCCCTAGAAGCAGGGGTGATGTCACAAAAAAGTGACTACTAAATAGTATCATGGAGGTATAACAAAATACCTGTTCAAATAAACTACATAAATAGCTGGACCCTCGTTAACAAGTAGCCTTGCTAACATCGCCCTTTTGGTGTAGTGGTAAACTATACAGTATGTGACTACTGGTCCATGGCACAACTGTGACATACAGACACAAGCAAACTCCACTCTATCAAAGCCCTCTTGGACTGTGGAGCCACTGGAAGCCTCATCGACAGAGATTTTGTCCATTCACAAGAGATGAACACTTAGACTCTCTCACGCAACATCCTGGTCTTCAATGTCGATGGTTCCTCTAATGAGGCAGGACAGATTTCCGAGGTTGTGGACATAGTTCTCCGCTATAAGACTCACTCCAAAAGGTCGCTCTTGGCCGTCTCTGGACTTGGGAAACAGAGTCTAATACTAGGCTATGACTGGCTCAAGGACCACAACCCCAAGATCGACTGGGAAAAAGAAGAAGTCAAGATGACCTGTTGTCCACTCCAGTGTTACACCATACAAACGTTTAGGCAAAATAAGTGACATTTTACACCTTAATAATGAGAATAACCAGCTCAAGAGACAAGCTCAGCCTCCCAGAGATGTTCTCTTAGATGCCCAGTTGTGGACTTGAGCATCTAGCTTGAGTAGCAGAGCAGTGGCTGTGACCACCGCTACATACATCTCATGGACACTTGCCCAGGTGCCCTGTATCGGATTCTCAATGGATTTCTCTTCTAAAAGTGCTCTCGAGAATGAAAGTGAACTTAGACGAGTTAATGCGATCTGAGTGACATCATACTGCAGCTGCCGACAGTCCTATTTAAAGAAGAGTTACAATCAGATTCAGGCCATCATTGCTGATGGCTAATTATAACAAAATCAAGAGAGTTGTACTATTGCGAGACTGTCTCGCAGTGGTAGTATAAGGAGACTGGAAGATAGGAAAGTAAGAATGCATAGAAGAGATAGAAGGAAAAACCAGTAAAAGTGTGCAAAAAAGAGAATTGCACACTGGGACAAACAAAACCATATTGTGCCAGCTCCCAATTGCGTGCTAAAGGTCTGAGAGGAGATAATCAAAGATGAAGATTTGTAAATAATTAGAAAATAGGAATTATATGCAGCTCCAATAAGATATACGTTGGTGGTTGTGAAATGATTGTAAAGTCTCTCTAGATCGTCGTTGCATAGTCTCCCTAAGGTGTCAACCTTTACACACCATAACAAAAGCTCCTCTGGAAAATACAGTTAGTTGATCACTCATAGACCCTCCACACTCAGTTACCCCCTTGTCTGCACCCCCAACACCAAACCTTATGGGTGTGATGCAATCCAAGTGTGCACCTAGCTAAGCTTTTCTAGCCTGCTGTCCTCTTCAAAGCCTGCCCAAGTTGCATCTGCATCTCCTCTCTAGATCGAGTTCTAGGTATATTCTGTGTTCTTCTCAAGACACCCCACTAGTCTCAGTCTTCTTACTCTCAATAGATTCGCATTTACGATTCCAGAAGCAGTGTAGATGGAGGTAGGAGTCAAGAGGTCTTTTTTTCTCCTATCCAACTGCACACCGGATACTATATTAAAATGATTACAAAGCCCTGAAACTCAAGGAATAAAATATAAAAAGGAAACTATTACTGCTTTTGATGTTCCTTCAACCTCTTCTCACGCTAAGTCCATCCTAATTCCCAGTAATGACGTGTTCTTAGGGTGACACATCCTCTTCATCAAATCATTCCCATCAAAGATGACACGTCTTCGTCATCGCTTCTCTCTAGAATATCCTTCCTGATCTCCCATCACTTCCTTTGGTGTTGCTTTATAAGAAGGCCCTCATTAGTTACCTATTAAGTAGTCAGTAAACCCCACTCAATGTCTAGTATCTCTGAGTCATGTCCTAGTGCTCATTTATCTAAATATAATTGATCTGATGCCATCAATGCTTAATTGCAACCAGAGTCT
>Ga0153958_1000268_pt1 | contig 12491 bp, 17 predicted proteins | sample TSFL042MetaG_FD_104719 | JGI IMG/M metagenome (GOLD analysis project Ga0153958, IMG submission 104719) | Attine ant fungus gardens microbial communities from Florida, USA - TSFL042 MetaG | ecosystem: Host-associated > Fungi > Mycelium > Unclassified | place: USA: Florida, Wekiwa Springs... | reverse complement strand
GGCAATTAATATTAGTGGAGATATGAAGACCTCAATGTTTGCACATGGACTTCATTAATTACCCATAGATAGTTATCTGTCCTTTTCTTAGAACAAAGGACAGCCTCCATATGGTTAGGTTATTATTATTTTAGCACAAAGGCACTACTATATGTAGAACAATAGGTAGTAGTCAGGTGATGATCTGTACTAGTGCACAGACCATCACTTTTCTGTATATAAGGACTTATAGTCTGAGGATTAGACCTCAGACTTAACAACATCTTTTGTCACTTGTCTAAACTTCGCTTTTTTGAACTTCTCAAGTATCAAATCATCAATCACAAATTAGTAAGTGACCTTTTGTAATACCTTCCCTTTAACTCGTCGCTTATTCAGAATCCTCTCCACCTCCTATTCTTCTTCTCCTTTAATTATTACTAGAGCTGGTTGCTCCTTCTTCTGCCCTTCCACTTGCCCTATATACTTATGTACCCTACTAACATTTACTACTGGATATATCTTTACTATACTAGGTAGTTCTAATTCCACTGCATTTGGTGATATAATTTTCTTAATCTTATAAGGGTCTACAAATCTCTCTGTCAACTTTTCTGTCCTCCTTCCTACCATCTGGTATTTCAAGTCCTTAGTACTGAGCATCACTAAGTCTTCTACTTTGTAGTTATCAACTTCTGCTTGTTTCCTATCTGCATACTTCTTCATCTCCTCCTATGCTTTTCCTAGCACTGCTTTTGCTTCCTCTTGAATCTCCTTCATTTTCTCCATAAATTTTTCTGCTCCTTCATATTTTCCTTTCTTTCTTCCCTCAAATCCCATCCTTGGGTTTTGTCCATAATTTGCCTTGAAAGGCGACGTTTTAGTACTTGAGTGCATTTTATTATTATATGCGAACTCTGCCATTCCCAACCATTCTGGCCATTGTTCTTGCCTGTGATTGATGAACATCCTTAAGTATTGTTTCAACTCCTAGTTTATCCTCTCTGTTTGTCTATTTGTTTGAGGGTAGAACACCGTCGACAATTTACTCTTAATCTCCAACATCTCGTTCAGCTCTCACATTATTCTTGCCACAAATTATGGTCCCCTGTCTGATATGATACTCTCAGGCAGACCATGTAATTTTCACACGTTGTCTCTAAACAACTATGCTAGCCCCTCTGCTGATGTTTTCTCCGTAGTAGGTATAAAATGTACCATTTTTGTTAACCTATTAACTACTACTAAGATCAAATCATATTCCTGAGCTAAAGGCAGCTTAGTGATAAAGTCTGCTGATATATGTGTCCAAGGTTTTTCTGGAATTGAGTTAGGTATTAATTTACCAGCAGGTTACTCTGTGCGATTTTTATTTCGCTGGCAGGCATTACATCCCTCTACATACTGCTTCACTTCTTTCATAACCCCTGGCCACCAACAATTTCTAGTGACCAATTCCACCATTTTCCATTGCCCTCTATGCCCTCCTATCGGCATGTCATAGTATAGCCTAATTATCTCTGCTCTAAGCTTGTCATCTTTTGGTATATAAACTTTTTCTTCTTTGTACATTACACTATCGACTTCTCTCCAGTCTCTTAACATCTTTACTCCTGCTTGTTTTATTTCTTCCACGGCTTTCACCACTTCATTATTCTTTACTTTTGACTTTCTAACCTCCTTTAGTAGATCTATCCTGTCTACTATTATTTCTATTGCCTCTGTTTTTCTTACTTTTAACCATTCTGGTTTTACTAACGTCTCATCCTCATTATTCTTTTCTATTCCTATCTCCTAGTCTGGTCTTCTGCTTAGACTATTTGCCTTTCCCATCTTACTTCCCAGAACATGTTTTAGCATAAAATTGAACCTAGATAAGTATAAAGCCTATCTTGCTTGTCTTTTATTCAACTTTTGCACTTTCATAAAGTATTCAAGGTTTTTATGATCTGTCCAGATCTTGAATTTAACTGTTGTTCCCTCTAAGAAGTGTCTCCATGCCTCCAAGCATCTGATTACTGCTAACATTTCTTTGTCGTGTATTTCATAATTTCTTTCTGTATCACTTAAAGATTTTGAAATGAAAGTAACTAGTCTCCACAAGTTGTCTGAGCACCTCATTGATGGTACTCCTCCAGTTGCGTAATTTGAAGCATCTGCTTCTACTCTAAACTCTTTGTCCAAGTTTGGTGCCGCTAATACTGGTTTTGTTATAAAGACTTCTTTTAACTCATCAAATGCCTTTTGTTGGCTTTCTCCCCATATCCACTTCATATCCTTCCTAGTGAGCATATTCATTGGCCTAGCTACTCAAGCAAAATCTTTGATAAACCTCCTATAGTAATTTGCAAGGCCTAAAAATTTCCTGACGTCTTTTATATTCTTTGGCTCTGGCAAACTTAACACTCCATCCACCTTTTCCTTCTCTATTTCTATCCCATTTGGTCCTATAACAATACCTAAGAACCCTATTTTCTGTACTTTCCACACACACTTTTCTGGCTTGATATACAAGTCATTTTCTTCCAACCTCTTCAATATTTCCTCTACAATCTCATTGTGTCCCTCCTTTGTTTCTGTTTCCACTAGTATATCATCTATAAATACTGCAACTTTTCCTTTGTTAATCAAATCCCTTAGAATTTCATTCATTATCACCTGGAATATAGCTAGTGAGTTTGTCATTCCAAAAAATATTACTGTTAGCTCGAAGGAGCCCATGTGTATTGTAAATGCTCCCTTCTACTCATCTTCTTCCTTTATCCTCACGTTATTGAACCCCCACCTTAGATCCATTTTAGTGAATACTTTCTTACTCCCTATGTTATCAATTAAGTCTGTGATCAATGGTAATGGGTAGTTGTTTTTCACTGTCTAGTCGTTTAGGTTACAGTAGTCCATCACCATCTGCTTACTCCCATCCTTTTTGCCTACAAAGAAAACTGGTGACGTTTGAGGGGATTTAAATGGTCTGATATACCTCTTTCTTAGCTGGTCTTCCACAAATTTCTGGACTTCTTCTCTTTTCATTTTAGATAATGGATAAATCCTTCCTTTCTGTAGTTTGAACATCTCTTTGAGATCTATAGCATGATCCCAAATTTTCCTGGTTGGTATCCTTTCTGACTTTACCTTTCCAAACACTTTCTTCCACTTCAAAAACCTTTTTGGGACCATTTCCTCGATTTTTCTGTAGTCCTCCTCTATCTCTTCCTCTTTTCCCCAATCTTTTTTATCATTTATTGTCCATCTGACAATTCTTTTTTCCTCTAGGGTTACTACCCTTTTGACTTTTTCTTTTGTCTGACTCCTTCCACCACATAGGAATGGGCATCTTGTCATCTTGACTTCTCTAGTTTTCCAATTTATCTCAGGGTTGTGTGCTACCAACCATGGCATTCCCAGAATTACTTCTGTCTTTCCTAAGTCACATATGTCCATCCTTACTCTTTCTACATGGCCTTTGTAGTACACATTGTACTCTACTTGGTGTGTAATGGCCTCTCCACTATTATTTGTCTTATTCATATTTCTGACCATGATTGGTCTTTTTAATTTCTTCAGCTTGAACCCATGTCTAGCTGCCATTCTTTTGTCCATGAACATCCTGGTGGCACCACTGTCTAAGAGTGCTTTTATAGTTATGCCTTTATGCATATCTAATTTTTCTACTCCAATACTCATCCACACTTCTCTTAGCATTTTGAAGGTTCTCCTGATCTCTTTTTGACTACCCCTCTCTTTGGCTGCGCTTTCTGACTCTCTTGGTCATGTGCTGCTTTGCTGCGCCTTTGTCTCTCTGGGCCACGCTGCTTTCTCCTCTCTTTTTCCTTGACATCCACACCATCTCTTCCTGTCTTTGATTACTCCCTGCCTCCTATTTTCTTCCACATGACACCCCTTCTTTCTACATCTTTCGCACTGCATATACGTTACTATCACCTCCTTGGTGCACCATTCTAGCTCCAGTAGGAGTGCTTTCTCTGGCACTCCTTTGCTGTAGTGATCCTCTGCCTTCTTTCTCAATTCTTCCACTGGACTCCTCCTCCACTTTCCTTGCTGCGCTTCTCATGGCCTAGCCATGTGCGCTGCTTTTTCTTCCTCTGCTCTCCTTAACATGCTCTCTTTTTCCTGCACTTTTTCCTTTACAGAATACACCGGCTTCTTCCTTTGCTGTACCTTTTGTGGTCTTACCACATGCGCTGCCTTCTCCTTCTTTACCCATAAAGGACATTCTCTATATTTATGCCCTTTTTCCCTACACTTAAAGCACTCAACCTCTACTACTCCTACTCTTCTTATTGTTCTCCCCTCTTTTACATCACACTGCATCACCCTACTTGACAACACTTCAAATTTATTTTTGGGAGTGGCTCTCCTCTTCCCCTTTTCTTCCTTATTCCTGTAATTTCGGGCCAGGTGCCCAAACCCTTTGCAACTTTAACATTCTTGTTTCCTTTTTCCTTCTAATTTTGCCCTTAATGAAGTAAGGGCACGTTTTTATTTGAGCAAGTTGCTCATTAATGAATTGTATTGTGTTTGAGATATTGTGGCGACATCTCTGAGGGTACAGATTTAATGGTTGATCTTACTAATGTTACGTCTATTGGGGCGCAAGATCTTCACCTAACCAAATACCTACTGCCCTACTAACTACTGCCCTAATAGTACTTTGTCTATCACCCAACAGATGGGATCCCTAATCTAGACAGCCCTCTAAAGGTAACTGTTACTCCTCTGCATATACCAACAATAGAGTCGTAGCACAAGGTTTATACTGAGAAAAGGGATACAAGTATATTACTTAAACACCGCTCATTTGTAAGGTCAGGTCTTAGAAATGATACCTGAGTTTAGTACCACCCTTCCACCCACTGTCCCTAACTGACAGTAAAGTCCCCTTAAGCCAAGGGCCCAGCTATGTACGGAGATGGCTAGTGATCATCATGATCACTAGCCGAGGGTTGATTTTAAATGAGATAAGAGAGTGAGCAAGGTTCAAGACGGACGGTGCTCTGAAGTGGAATCGAGTTCTAGTATAAGAAAGCTAAACTCCAAGCTGGAATAAAGCCAACTGCTCTTTGTTCAGCGATTGACAAAGAGAACTCGATAGAGTTTCCATTAGATTTTCTACACTACTTATACAACTATTACATGGTCTATGTACTATCTTCCCATGCCTATCATGTGACTGATCATGTGACATTCATGTGACAGTGACACAGTGACATGACACTTTCCTGCACTCCCTTCTGTGTAGTAAGTCCAAGATAAAAGCAAAAGAAAAGAAAAGAAAAGAAAAGAAAAATAAATAATAACTTAGCTGTTTTGCCAAGTCATGACAATCTGCTTTAATTTTTCAAATATCTCTTCTTGTTCTTTTCCCCAGTTTCACTTTTCATTTTTCTTGACTAGTCTATGTAGTAGTTTTAACTGTCTTAGACCTTGGCAATTCTAGAACTCCTATTACTTTTTCTTTCTATATCTTTATTCCTTCTGCTTCCATTTTTAGTCCTAGGAAATTGATCTCTTTAACCTTTTATACATATTTTTTAGGTTTCATGTACAGATCATTTGCTTCTGTTCTTCTCAATACCTCTACTATTTCATTATGTTTCTTCTTATTCTCTATTTTGACTAAAACATCATCCATAAATGCTGTTATATTTCCTGTATCTATTAAGTCTCTTAAAATGTCATTTATCATTGTCTGAAAGGTTGCTAGCAAATTTGTAAGACTAAAGAACATAACAGTGGGTTTGTAAATCTCTAGATGTATTGTGTTATAACTTGGCAAAAACGACTGAGTCAATATTTATATATTTTTTCTTTTTCTTTTCTTTTAGTTTCTGATTATCATTTTTTCTTTTCTTTTTCTTTTCTTTTACTTTCTTATCGATGGATGCACAAGAAGAAAGTGACTTATAAAGAAAGTATGGGATAAAAGGAAGGGTTAGGGTTACTATTCATGTATAAATAGTGTACAGAATCTAACGGAAACTCTATTGAGTTCTCTTTGTCAATTGCTAAACAAAGAGCAGTTGGCTTTATTCTGGCTTGGAGTTTAGCAACCTTACATATTATAAATGCTGCTTTTTACTTATTTCCTTCTTTAATTTGTATATTGTTGTATCCCCAGTGTAGATCTATCTTTGTAAACACTTTTCTGGTTCTCATAGGTCAAATAGTAAAGGTAAAAGGTAACTATCCTTAATTGTTCTCTTGTTTAGGTACTTATAATCTTGTACTATTCTTTTCTTTCTGTTTTTTTTTTCTCACAAAGAATACTAGTAAAATCTATGGTAACTTCAAGGGTCTTATGTACTCTTTCCTTAACTGTTCTTTTACAAATTCTTGCACTTTCTCCTTTTTTTTTCTTGATATCAAATAATCCTCTATAGCAACTTAGCCTGAGATGACTTAACTGCACTCCAAGTCTAAGTTAACAAGAAGAACTCAATAGAGTTTTTATTCAATTCCTATATACTACTTATATAACTACTACATGGTCTGTGTACTACTTTCCTATATTTGTTATGTAACTTTACTATGTGACATCAACCTATGACATTCTAACTGTGAAATGTGATATTGCCATATGATACTTTCTCATATTTCTTTTTTTTTTAAATCATCAATTATAAAGCTAACTACTCTAAATACAAATAAGCAAAAGGCAATTAGGGGTATAGTAGCAAACTCTATGGTATATGTTGTAAGCATGTCTCCTAAGTACCAACATGTAGTTAGTAGTCTAGGCAGTGAAGAATGAAAAAACTACATTAAATAACAAACTCTTTACTACCAAATATTTGCCTTCCAAAAACATTTATTTACCTAAAGACTTTCCTATCCCTTCCATTTATGATATCTATAAGGGGACATCTCCATTTCCACCCCTAAACACCATAACAACCCTCTGGAGCTACCTTAGCCTGTTTACTAGTGATACTTAAACACACTAGTTTAGCTTCAATCCTGCTGACCCTGACACTAAGAGATGTATAAAATGTAGAGTATCCCTCCAGGAGCCTCATCCTAATCTCTGAGGATTCTCCTGGAGTCTTGTGCCCCAGTCGCCCTTACAGCAGATTAGGATCTTGAAAGCGGAGCCTTGGACTATCCCAGTGGACAGCTACCCCATAGGTTACCCTCCCCTGTCATACCTAGCCCTCTGAAAAATTCCACTCTTCAGATGTCGTTGCCTCCAGACACCCCTCAAGGCATAGCCGATGCCTTAGGATACCTGCAGCACCATCTTCAGGAGCTCACGGAGAGACAGCATGTCTCTGAAAATAACATCAACACCACCCTGGCAGCTCTGACCATGTAGCTATAGCAGCTCATGCAGTTAGTAGCTAACCCCCCCCTTCCGGCCATACCAAACACACCTCCCCCGCCTGCACCATCTCCTCCAACATCTCCATCTCCTGCTCCAATAGCATGACGAACTCATCCTAAGCTCTCCACTCCTCTGGACTTTAGCAGAGAATGTCACAATGGCTGCACATTCTTAAACTCCTGTGCCTTCTACATCCGCCTAGCCCCAGAGCAGTTCTACAACGAGCAGGAAAAAATCCTCTGGGCCCTCACGTTTTTCAAGGATGGTTGTGCCGCCAAATGGTCTGAGAATGTCTTCTATCAGGAAGCAGACACCGGCATTTTCCCTATACCAACCTAGGGGGACTTTGAGCAGCAATTCCGACTTCACTTCTTCCCAGTAAATGTGGAAGCGGACGCGATCAACACTCTGGAAGGAACCTCCTACCACCAAGGAGGTCGGACGGTAGACGACTATTTGAACAACTTCCAGGCCCTGGTCTCTGATGTAGGTTACACAAATCCCCGGACACTGGTGGTAAAGTTTTGACGAGGTCTCAAACTAGGCATCCAGAACCAAATTGCTACCATGCCATACAGACAACTGGCCGACACTGATCCCGACATGTGGTACAAAGCAGCACAGAGGATTAACCAGGTGCGTCTCGCCAACGAGGCCTTTCAATCCATGTCGCATTCCACTCTCTCCGGACCAACCAAAACCGTCTCCACCCAACCCCCACCTATGTCCATGGTAAGATTGCCCCCTGCTCTGTCTCTTCTGGTTACTCCAAAACCTCTGCTGCCTGCTCTGTCTATGGGAGTCCCTATAGACGTTGATGTGACTAGGAAAGCAAGATCTCTGCCTCCGCAAGGATGTTACCGATGTGGAGACGCGAACCACCTAGTCTGTGACTGCCCCCACTGCATGGATATCCATCAACTCACCTCGGAGCAGCGAGAAGAGCTGTTTGAAGAATTGCTGGCATTGAAAGATGCAGTTCCGGCTGAACAGTCTTGTTTCCCGGAGGAAGAAGAGGATTTTGCGTAGCACAGCCAGCGATAAGTGCGCCCCGGTCGCCAGTAAATAAGTTCACTGTATTGACTATAGAGGATCCCAATACGATTGGCAGTGAACTGATAGACGCACCGTCCCCTGACCCTCCAGTCCCTTCTCCACTCCGTAAACCCAAGTGGGAGAAGAGACTGCCCAAGCTCTTCACGATCAGCACATTGGATGCACGAGGAACTTCTCTCCTCCTGCCAGTAGAAATTGGAACTACAGACACAAGCGAACTCCACTCCGTCAAGGCCCTCCTAGACTCCAGAGCAACTGGAAGCTTCATCGACAGAGATTTTGTCCGCTCAAAAGGGATGAACACTCGAACCCTCTCACGCAACATCCTAGTCTTCAACGTCGACAGCTCTCCCAACAAGGCAGAACAGATTTCCAAGGTGGTGGATGTAGTTCTCCGGTACAAGACTCACTCCGAGAGGATGCTTTTGGTTGTCTCCAGACTTGGGAAACAAAGCCTGATCCTTGGCTATGACTGGCTTAAGGATCACAACCCCAAGATTGACTGGAAAAAGGGAGAAGTCAAAATGACCCGTTGTCTAGTCCAGTGTGAAGGAGGACGCGCCCTCCAGAAAGAACAGACCTACCAGAAAAGAACTAAACTCTGAGCCCTCCGATCGTGTCGAGACGGACCCACGCCCCTGCTTCAGGAAGAGCTAAAGATGGAAGAACTTGAAGAAACGACTCCACAACCACATGCCCCTAATTGGGAGCCTGGGGACTGACTTTTCCTTATGCACCTCCTCCCAAAGCTCACCCAGACCAACCTCCGAGCTATGGATACAACCTCCCAGCGTCTCGCAGAGGGAGCCAGACATAGCAAAGAGATGCAGGCCTCCACCACTCCATTGCCTATTTACATCGCGGAGTTCCAATCCATGTTCGCCAAAGAAGACTTTGACATATTGCCAGAGCACCACAAGTGGGATCATGCCATTGAACTGATCCCCGGAGCGGAGCCTAAGTTGTCAAAGGTCTACCCCCTGTCCCCGCTAAAGCAGACGGAGTTGGACGCCTTCCTAGAGGAGAACCTGCATACTGGATGGATCTGACCCTCCAAGTCCCCTATCGCAGCCCCGGTATTCTTCATTAAAAGGAAGGATGGTTCACTCCGGCTAGTCCAAGACTATCGTGCGCTGAATGCTGTAACCGTCAAGAACAGGTACCCTCTCCCCCTCATCTCTGAACTCGTCTCCCAACTCCGCAGAGCTAAGTACTTCACAAAGCTTGATGTTCGATGGGGTTTCAATAATGTACGAATCAAGCCTGGAGACGAATGGAAAGCAGCCTTCCATACCAATTGCGGCCTCTTTGAACCCCTTGTAATATTCTTTAGAATAACCAACAGTTCTGCCACCTTCCAAACTATGATGAACGACATCTTCAGGACCCTCATAGCCAAAGGGATCGTGATAGTGTACTTGGACGATATTCTAATCTTCACAGAGATGGAGGAAGAGCATGAACAAGTGGTCTGGAGGGTCTTGGAAGTACTGGTGGAACACAAATTATTCCTCTGCCCAGAGAAGTGTGAGTTCCATCGGAAACAGATTGAGTACCTTGGACTGGTCATCTCAGAGAACACAGTCGAGATAGACCCTGTTAAGGTTGCCGGAGTCCGTGATTGGCCTACCCTGGAGAACTGGACTGACGTGCAGGCTTTCATAGGCTTTGTCAATTTCTACCATTGCTTCATCCGAGACTTCTCAACCATCGCCAGGCCCCTCTTCGACCTCACTCACTCTAACAAGGCCTAGAACTAGGACACCAAGAAACAGAAAGCCTTCAAACGTCTCAAAACAACAGTGACCACTGCTCCAGTCCTGGTGTCACCTCAAGATTTGGAGCCCTTCTGCATCGAGGCTAACAGCTCTGACTTCACCTCTGGAGCTATCCTCTCTCAGCAACTACCCAGAGAGGAGAAGTGGTACCTGGTGGCCTTCTACAGCAAATCCCTGTCTCCGGTGGAACGGAACTATGAGATTCATGACAAAGAGATGCTCACTATCATCCGTGCACTAGAGGAGTGGAGGCACTTCTTGGAAGGAGCCTGACATCCGGTAGAGATCTGGATGGACCACAAGAACCTGGAGTACTTCATGACGGCTAAGAAACTCAACCGTTGCCAAGCTTGCTGGTCCTTGTACTTAGCCCATTTTGACTTCAAATTGACCCACCGCCCAGGATGTTCCATGGGAAAGCCGGACATGCTGTCATGGAGACCAGACCATGGCAAAGGAACCTCCAACAATGAAGACGTGGTCCTCCTACGACCAGAGCTCTTAGCAATCCGAGCTCTCGAAGGAATTTAGTTGGAAGGGCCGGAGAGGGACATCCTCTGCGAAATTCATCAAGAGAACCAGAAAGGCGACTAGGAAGAGCCAGTGGCAAAGGCGGCAAAAGAACTCTGGCAAGCATCAGGTAAGATGGTCCATTCCATGGAGTGGTTGGAAGACGATGGAGTACTCCAGTTCAGAGGCAAGATCTACGTTCCCTGGAATGCGGACTTACGAAGACGAGTAGTCTCCCTGTGCCATGACACGAAGGTCGCTAGACACCCTGGACGCTGGAAAACACTGGAGTTAGTCTCTAGGGATTACTGGTGGTCTCAAATGTCAAGGTACATCAGACAGTATGTCGGCACATGTGATCTATGCCTCCAAACAAAACCGATAAGATAGGCTCTGGTAGGCAAACTGCACCCTCTCCGGATCCCAGACTCGCAATGGGACATACTTAGTGTGGACTTCGTAGTGGAACTCCCCCTCTCCTCCGGACACGACGCAATGATGACGGTAGTAGATTCAGTGTCAAAACGAGCACACTTCATTCTGATACACACAATGGTGACAGCAGAAGGAGTGGCCAGGCTCTTCCTACACCAAGTCTGGAAGCTCCACGGCCTTCCGACATGCATAGTCTCAGACCGCGGACCTCAATTTGTAGCTCGCTTCACCAGAGAACTTTACCGCTTGTTAGGAATAAAGTTGGCATCTTCCACGGCCTGGCATTCTCAAACCGATGGACAGACAGAGCACGTCAACCAGGAATTAGACCAGTACCTCCGGCTCTTTGTGAATGAAAGGCAGGACGACTGGTACGACCTGTTACCCCTGGCAGAGTTCCAGCATAACAATCACGTCCACTCCACTACTCAATACCCTCTGTTCCTGCTCGACACTGGAAGGCTTCCTCGCATGGGCTTCGAACCCCAACGAAACCCCTCCAGTCTAGAGACGGTCAATGAATTCACAGAGAGAATGAGAATGGCAATTGAAGAAGCAAAATCCACGATCCACAAAGCACAGGACAACATGAAAAGGTACTACAATCGCAGAAGAACTCCGGCTCCAGTGTTCAACCCTGGCAATAAAGTCTTCCTTGACGCATCAGACATCTAGACTATGTGCCCTTCGCAAAAACTCTTATATCAACATCTCGGTCCCTTCATAGTGGAACGACGGATCGGACCTATGGCCTATCACTTAAAACTGCTACACTGGATGAAGCAACTCCACCCAGTGTTCAACGTAGTAAAGCTCACTCCAGCTCTGGATGACCCAATTCCAGGACGGAAACTGACGGATCATCTACCGCCCATAATCATTGACGGAGAACTGGAGTGGGAAGTAAAAGAGATACTCGACAGTCGCTGGCATCAGAGAAGGTTCCAGTATCTCGTTAAGTGGAAAGGATATGGCCATGAACACAATTCCTGGGAGTCTGCCCCCAAAGTCTTCGCTCTGGAACTAATAGCGGAATTCCACCACAAGCACTCTGGTGCTCCAAGACACATCCGGCATATGGAGTTCGACAGCATTTTTCACGTTAAGTCCATTGCTCCGAGATGTAGCAATCTTGAAGGGGGGGTGAATGTAAGGGGACACCTCTATTTCCATCCCTAAACACCATGACAACCCTCCAGAGCTACCTTAGCCTGTTTACTAGTGATACTTAAACACACTAGTTTAGCTCCAATCCTGCTGACCCTGATACTAAGGGATGTATAAAATGTAGAGTATCCCTCCAGGAGCCTCATCCTAATCTCTGAGGATTCTCCTGGAGGTGAGTTGTATCATAATTGCAGACTGTAATATTACTGAGGATTCTCCTGGAG
>Ga0153958_1000267_pt1 | contig 12500 bp, 10 predicted proteins | sample TSFL042MetaG_FD_104719 | JGI IMG/M metagenome (GOLD analysis project Ga0153958, IMG submission 104719) | Attine ant fungus gardens microbial communities from Florida, USA - TSFL042 MetaG | ecosystem: Host-associated > Fungi > Mycelium > Unclassified | place: USA: Florida, Wekiwa Springs... | reverse complement strand
CATCATGTGACACATTGTGACTGTGACATATAATGTGACCATTTGTGACTGTTGTCACACCCTTTGTGATATCATGACAAAGTCACATAATCTCTTTCCTATGCTCTATCCTTAGTAATAAGTTCAATAAAGAAAAGGAAAAGAAAAGAAATATAAATAATGACTTAGCTGTTTTTGCCAAGTCATGACAAATGAGTCTCTTCTCAAACACTTGTATTTATACCTATCTACTATCACAATATGACACATAAAACAGTTAGTAACTAAGAGATGAAATAAACCTATTTTTAGTGTGATGCTCATTATTCCAACATTTTTAGGTAATATTATAACTTGGCAAAACAGCTAAGTTATTATTTATATATATATATTTTTTCTCTTTACTATATAGGAAGGAGTATGGGAAAGTATCACATCACAGGTGTTACATAGTCATATTATATGACAAGTCACATGATAGGTGTGGGAAAGTAGTACACAGACTATGTAGTAATTGTATAAGTAGTATACAGAAAATAATGGGAACTCTATTAAGTTCTTTTTGTTAACTTGGATAAGAAATGAGACTAAGTTATCTTGACTAAGTCTTTACAGGTAGATACTGGTAACTTCTCAGTGAGCCAAAGCTTTATGAGAAAGGCCTGTATTGTCATAACTTGACAAAATGACTAGGTCATTATTTATATTTTTTTTCTTTTTCTTTTCTCTTAGACTTACTATACATAAAAAGTGTGGGAAAGTGTCACATCACAAGTTTCACATAGTCACAGTTACATGATGGGATGTCATAATGTCATATCACATGATCAAGTCACATGAGGAGTGTAGGAAAATAGTACACAGACTATGTAGTAGTTGTATAAGTAGTGTACAAAAAATAAATGAGGACTTTATTGAGTTCTTTTTGTCAACTCAGACTTGAAGGGTGATTAAGTCATCTAGGCCAAGTCACTACATGTATCAGTTTATTCTATCAATGGCACATTTCCCATTCTTTGTCAAAGCCCAATCTATGTAACTTCCTGCAATGGTAAAGATGAAGTGAAGACAGTTCACTTGTAAGAAAGCTAAACTCCAAGCCGGAATAAAGCCAACTGCTTTTTGTTCAGCGATTGACAAAGAGAACTTAATAGAGTTCTTGTTAAATTCTCTATACTACTTATACAATTACTACATGGTTTGTGCACTACTTTCCCATGCCTATCATGTGACCTATCATATGACATCATGTGATGTGACAGTGACTATGTGACACTTTCCCGTACTTCTTTCTGTATAGTAAGTTCAAGATAAAAGCAAAAGAAAAGAAAAGAAAAGAAATATAAATATTGACTTAGCCGTTTTGCCAAGTCATGACATCACTCATGTTTTGAGCATTGGGGCTTTACTATTGGGTTTTTGATTAGAGGATTACAAAACCATCTAGACAGCAATGTTAACTCAGCATAATTCTTTTGGACCATCATTTGCATTTTGAATGCCACTCTCTAGGAGACTAAAGTAAAAAAAGCTCTACCAACAAGAGCCTTAACTGGTACAATGTGTCCAATACATGTCACAATGATCATGAGTCAGACATGAATAAAAAAATAAAGCAGACATAAAGATAAAAGGTGAAATCATGATGATATTAGTGGTAGAGGTTTAGTAGAATAGAGATCTCTCAAGGGGGAAGATAATAGTAGTTGTAGTCAAAAATGTTCCTATCTTAGAATTATAGAACAAGACTGAGGTGCATGAAAAAGTGAACCAACAATAAAGACTAGATTATATAAGTAAGTGTGAGATGAACTACAAGATTTTCATCTAGGCTGTCAGAAATAACTCTAAAAGGGAAGTTGTCATGACTTAGTGATATTCTATGACATCAGAGCCTGTAATCAGTTGCTTACATTAGCAGTTTACTCTCTAGACTCTAATAAACTAGGTAGCATCATCAAGCCCCATCAAACTCTATATGACTCCCATACTTAGAGTACTATACCAGTAGAGGTCTTTAGCTTTGTTATCAACTAAGTCTACTTCTAGTTTCCTATTGATCTCCTCTGTTTCCTTTATAAAGTTCTTCAAGGACTTGCTCCACAGTCCATCTGGAGACTAGACCTGACAGTATAACGAAGCTAAAGATATGTCCTACATACCCACCTCCAATCCCAGGTTAGACTGCCAAGTCCATTGAGATGGACTTCAGTTGAACACCTCTCAAGAATTCACCTTGACCCCTATTGAATGACCATTCACAGCCATACAAGCCTATAGTCTAAGGCCTTCTTCCCAAGAACCTACCATGACAGAAGAGGTAAACATTATGATAAAGGGTACCCCTCTCCCAGCTGAACTTGAGGATAAAGACTAAGAAACTCTCCTCACCCTGATGTAAGCCCCACCACTTATATCTGGGTTTGACCTCCAATCACTACTACTGGCATTATTTAGACAAGTGGCTTCCCCACAGCAAAAGAAAAGATATCAAGAGATGAAGGAGCCAGATTCTTTCAGTGGAGGGATATAAGAGGACCCCTCACACATGACTCTGGAGCCTATATTAGTCCTCCAGAGTGACCCTGTAGCTGATCAAATATTACTACATAATATTTGGTCTTATTTCCATTGTTCTAAGTGTACTCTGTTGCCTTCTAGCGTACTTTCATTGTTCAGACCCTGGTTACCAAATGCAGGGACATGAGAACACTGTAATATATATATTGTAGGTTATTCCCTCTAGGAGCCTCATCTAATTCTCTGAGGAATCTCCTGGAGATAGGTTGTAACATATTTCATAGAGTATAATTTAACTAAGGAATCTCCTGGAGTGCTTCACTCCAGTTGCCCTTACAGAGGAGTCCTGACAAATTATGTACCTTCATCTTCTAGTGCTAGATCTATTTTTGAGCATGTGAGAAAGAGTTCACCAAGGATACTGAAAAAGTGTTCTTTGCTATCTCATACCTCAGGGGTATAGCCTTAGACTATTTTGAACTATTTATTAATGAACCAGACCCTTACCAATGTTTCGACTTCCTTGAGGATTGGACCACATTTGCACAGAAGCTCTCTAATGTCTTTGGATCATACTTACTAGAGAACAATAATAAGAATGCTATTATGGCAATTGTCTTTCCTAATGAGGGAAAAGCAGTCAACTATTTTATTCAGTTTGCAAAGTACCAAAATCAGATCTGCTGGGATGACCACTTCTTACAAAAGGTAGTGCAGGATGCACTTCCTCTCTGTATGAGGGACAAGCTCAGGTTCAGCCATGAGAATGTGTTGTTCTTCAAGGGACTCAAGCGAGCCATATTGAGGATCAATAATAACTACTGGAAGCATCAATTGGAGAACAAGAACAAGTCCCAAACAACCTGTACCCTGCAAATTTACCCATCAAAAAACCTATGTCTGAATCCCAGCAGACCTTCCAGTACTCCAGAGAGGATAACAAACTCTGATAGATAGTCCCAGAAGGGGCCAAGACCCCTATTTCCTCTTCTACCTACTTATCCTGAGAACCTTCCTCTGTTAGACAGCAACATCCTGGGTCTAGATGGCCAACTCACCCTTGTGGAATGACAGTATTGTTTGTTATTGGGTCTGTGCATATATTGTGACCAGACTGGTCATCTCGCTTGAGTTTGTCCCAGACAGTCAATAAGGAATCTTATGCTGGTAGAGGGACATGCTGTGAAGCCCAAAATATATTCAGGCCTAAAATTAACCAAATTTTGCAAATTTACACCCCAAGAAGCAGAACTAAGATAGAATCATCTGCTAGGTAGTAGAGAAGGCACAGAGGACTTCACTACCAAAAGCTGGCTACCTAACTACATAGTAGTATACCTGGAAACATAAGGTTGCTACCACTAACAGGCCAATCACTCAAGAACCAGTGGAGTCGAACCTGTGGCCCCATAGCATCATAGCTGAGAAAAGCAGCTTAGTCAGGGAAAAAAAACCTCATATGGAAAAGTCTAGAGAGATGCCCCTCAAAGGAACAGGACTAGCAGCCTAGCAGGAAATAAGAATAGCCATAATATCACTCAATCAGTGATGGCTAAGAATAGGAGTGCATTAAAACTGATCCACTATGATCAGAAATAAAGGAGTAACAAAGAGCCTCAGAGAGCAGTGGAAATAACTTCCAAAACTCCCTAAGCAGGAAAAGAAAGAGTTAGGTCCCGAGTCACTAAGATAAGCCAAAGAGAGGGGGTATCATATTCCAGAAATATGATAATTATGTAATTTATTTCTCCTAATAATTCTCCTAAAAGTAATAATAGTAGGATAGCATAATAGACTACTCTCCTCCTATTCTGGACTTCCTATAAGTACTGTGTAGTTACAGTGTAATTCCTCAGTCTGTAAATTAACGTTATCTGGTCCTAACATCCTTCCTGTCCACTCCAGATTCCTAGTTCACTTCCTTAGGACCTCTTATCTGACGACTTCCCTTCATTCTGAAATATATGACCACCTCATGACCAGAGACTGGGGCACAATATATAAGTTGAAGCTAAAATTGTTCATAAAGCCATACTCTGCTCTGACATTGTTTACCTTTTGCTGGAGTCTTCTTTTGGAGCTTCCACTATTGCTAAGTAATATTCTTCTCCAACATAGTACACTACTCCATTCCAGAGAGTACTTTTATCTATTACTCCATTCCTTCATCCTCTGCTGTTCTGTCCTTGACAGAATTTACAGACTCACATTGGTTCCTGTCATGTTATAGTTTTAATGTCTCGCCAGTCTGCAGCTCCCTCTTCCAGGAGTAACTCCATTCCTCTCGCTAACTGAACTATCAGTCATTTCACTTCTAGCCTCCCAAGGAGGTCGAGACACTTCCAATCGGGAACACCTCATACTCCAGTGCACCCCCGTTCATTCTTACTTCTGGTGGAACCTTTAGAATTCCATGGTGTGGATCCTGCTACTATCCCTCATGTCAACGATGACCCAGACTGGGTCGACGCTCCTATTCCTGTTCCTACTTCTGTGTTTCAAACTTCATCTCCTGTCGCTGACTATAACTCTGTTAACAATCAGTTAGCTGAGGCTCTCTGACAACTTTTGGAAAACCTTAACAGAGGATCTGTAAGGGGACATCTAGGGTGATGCTTAGTAAGTATCAAGGGTCTGTTCTATTAGTGGCCCAATAACAGTATATGTATGCATTTCTATTATTCCTATCTTCTCTCTGTCTGTGTCATGCGGTGCAATGCCTTCTTATCTAAATATAGGACATTGTGATTACTGATCCATATGCTCATGTGACAGTGCATGTGATTGTCTAGTGTAGAAGTATATATACTAGCAAGCTGTTGTAGATATACTTCACTTGAATCTCAACTTAGCTTCTGGAACTATCCAATAGCTTGAAGGGTGACCACCTCTGAGTGATCCCCTTACAGGATCAGTACCAAAGCCTCACCAATCAAAGGCCCACATTCCAGACATCTTTGATGGTTCTAACCCTCACAAGCTCAATCACTTCCTATTCCAATGCTGACTTTTTTTCTGTGCTAACCCTTCACAATTTTCCACTGATGAAGAGAAAATCAATTTTGTAATGGCCTATCTCTCCGGTGTAGCATAAGATTGGTTCAAAGTCACACTACAACAGAAAGACCTCAGCTATGCACAACTTTGGCTTTCCACTTGGTATCTCTTTGTGGAAGAGCTCCAGGTCCATTTCGGACTCTCGGACCCAGTAGGGGATACTGCCAATCTCATCAACAACCTCTGTATAAAGCCAAAAGATAAGATTGCCACTTATAATGTAGAATTCATGTGGTACACAGCATAGTTGAACTAGGATGATACAGTTCTATGCCATCGCTTCTACCAGAGATTGCCAAATCGCCTCCAGGACCTGATAGCAAACAGGGAACAGGGAAAACCCACCTCCTTCCATACCATGTACCAACTAGCAATCACTTTCGATAATTGCTACTGGGAACGAAACCACAAATGGGATCATCTCCAAAATATGAAAAAGGAAGCAGCAGACAGTACTGAAAACAGGGTAAAATGACTCAGTACTCTGCCTCCTTGCAAAGCTCTACTCTGTCTCACTCCTAGTTATCCACAAATCCACCATAGACCACACCCTCTCAGAATTCCCTGAAACTGTAAGGGAACCCCTCACATATGACTCTAGAGTGCCCCCCATTGCCTCCCAACACAATTTCATTATACAGTCCCTAGTTACCAAAGAATGGAATGCAAGGACATTTTAGTATATATATTATAGATTATTCCCTTCAGGAGCCTCATCTAATTCTCTGAGGAATCTCCTGGAGGTAAGTTATAATATATTCCATAGTGTAATTTAACTGAGGAATCTCCTGGAGTACTCTACTCCAGTCGCTCTCATAGAAACCCCCCAGACCATTGTCTTTTATTGCTAAATTGCCATCTCCATCCACTCCACATGTTAACCTCTCTGACAAATTAGGCAGAGATGGTAAATTGAACAATAATAAGTGTAAATGCTGTATCAACAATAACCTTTGTCTTTACTGTAGATTGAAGGAACACAAGGTAGATAGGTGCCCTAGGAAACAACTGTTAAGGGCACGACTAACTACTCTGGAGGAACAAAAGACTCCGCCCTCCGAGAACCTCTCAGAAAACTAGAGCATGGCTCCCAAGACTCAGTACAAACTGGGAGTCACATTGAACTCATTTGTGTAACTATAAGTTTAATATATCTCAATGCGTTTGCTCTTTCCGATCCAAATTCTCTTTGTATACCCCTCGTCTCTTCCCTGGTGTGTGCTCTGGACCATCTCTAGCCTATACCCATCCGAATGCTAGTAGACTCTGGATCTACATACTGTTTCTTGGATTCTGCTTTTGCTTATAGACATTCTCTGCCTACTACTCCTACTCCACCTATGGAACTCCGCCTGTTTGATGGAACCTTGAATAATATTATCTCCAAAATAGTATTGTTGCCTGTAAAATTCCCCTCTAGTGAATGCATGACTCTTGACTTTTATGTTACTCCACTTGATTCTTGTTGTTCTCTGGTATTAGGTCACTCTTGGCTCACCCGCTACAATCCATTGATTGACTGGGTTTCTGGGTCAATATCCTTTCAACCACCATCTTTACTCCAAAGTCTGGCTTCTATTTCTCCTGTTGAAACCTTAGTAAATCCTCCATTCTCTCTAGCAGAAATCCCTCTGCAGTCCACCCCATCTGAGACATTTTTGTCTAACCCCAAGCAATCTCATATCATGATTATCAGTGTGCCAGCCCTACTCTGGACCTTGTAGCTATCAGGCTCGAAAATATTTGCTCTCCAATTCCGTTCCACAATCTAGGCCAAATCCACTACCATTTCCAAAAAGATCAACTTCTCCTCTATTCTGGAGGAATATCACAAGTATGCAGATGTCTTTAGCAAGTCCAAAGCAGAAACACTCACTCTCCACCATCCTTATGACCTCTGGTAGGAACCATCTATTCCTTATCCAAATTCGAACAAGAAGCATTAAAATAATTTATTGACGAAAACCTGACCAATGGATTCATCCGTTTGACATCTTCTCCTCATGAAGTGCCAGTATCAAGGACAGATGGATGGAGTATGGAGGAGTGGAGTAATAATAGAATTATACTCTGGAATGATATACTAAACTACCTTGGAGAATAGATGGTACTTAATAGTGATCGCAGAACCAGAAAGAAGGCTCCAGCAGACAGGCAAGAATGTTGGAGCAGAGAATGACTTATTGAACGACCTTCGCTTCAATTTATGTATTACACCCTGGTCTCCAGTTGTGAGGTTGGTTGCGTATTTCAGAGTGATGGAAGTCATCAAGACAGAGGTCCTAAGTGGGCAAGTGGAGGAGTCAGAGAGGATAAGATAAGATTAGGACTAGTTGACGTTATAGATGTTAATTTACAGACTGAGGAAATACACTGTAACTACTCAGTACTTATAGGAAGTCCAGAATAGGAGGAGAGTAGTCTACTATGCTATCCTACTATTATAAATTTTAGGAGAATTATTAGGAGAAATAAATTACATAATTATCATATTTCCAGAATATAACAGCTAGTCCTATTTGTAAAGAAGAAAGATAGGTCTCTCTGGCTCTGTGTAAATTTCCATGGACTCAACAAAATCATGAAAAAAGATTGATATTCACTTCCTCTCATCTTTGACCTCCTAGATTCCTCCCACAAGGCTCACATTTACACCAAAATTGACCTCCGACATGCATACTATTTGGTCCACATTACCAAAGGAGACGAATGGAAAACCATCTTCTGGACCCGCTATAGAGCCTTCGAATGGTCAGTAATACTGTTTGGACTAACTAATGCTCCAGCTGCCTTTCAACACTTCATGAACGACGTATTCTCCGACCTCCTAGATGTGTGTATAGTGGTCTACTTGGATGACATTCTCATCTATTCTGATAATATCACACAACACTGGAGCCACATTAAAGAGGTATTGAAGAGACTCCAAAAAGCAGGATTGTATGCAAAGGCAGAAAAATGCGAATTCCATTCAAATTCCATGGAATATCTAGGCTATGTTTTATCACCATCTGGTTTGATGATGTCTGACATGAAGGTGAAAACCATTCAGGAGTGGTCAGAACCAAAGAAAATAAAGAACATTCAGTCTTTCTTAGGATTCACCAACTTCTACAGATATTTCATTTTCAATTATTCAGACATAGTCACTCTGCTTACTCATCTTACTAGAAAGAACACTCTGTAGAACTTTGATGACAATTGTAGGATAGCATTTAATACCCTAAAACAAGCCTTCATCTCTGCTCCAATCCTTACGCATTAGGTTCTGGACACATAACTCATTGTGGAAACCAATGCCTCAGACTATGCTCTTGCTGCCATTCTTTCCATTATGACTAAAGATAATGAGATCTACCCTGTAGCCTTCCACTCCCAAATGTTCTCTGCTCCAGAACTCAACTATGACATTCATGACAAAGAATTACTTGCAATATTTGAAGCCTTCAAAATTTGGCAACACTATTTAGAAGGGTCTGCTTCACCAATTGACATTGTAATGGATCACAAGAACTTGGAGTATTTCTCAACAACCAAGATTCTAATGTACCGACAAGCAAGATAGTTAGAGTACCTCTCTTAATTTAACCTCATAATTTGCTTCTGCCCTGGACGTCTTGGCACCAAACCGGACACACTCACTAGATGATAGGATGTCTACCCAAAAGAAGAAGATAATGGCTATACTTCAGTGAACCCTTATAACTTCTGTTCAGTTTTTACTCATGAACAAATTGTAGCATCTCTTTGAGCAACTATCCTCACCACTCCGACACTTTGTGCAGCCACAATATTGGATCAAAACCAACTCTACTCTGATATTCTAACAACACTCCTCTTTGACTCTTCTATCTCTGACCATTTACTCCACCCAGAAGGACGTTGGTTGAAAGACAACATAGGGTTTCTCAGACTTAACAACAGAATGTACATTCCAGATAACGCCAACTTATGCCTCCGAGAATTCTCCAGTATCATCACAACCATGTCCTAACAGGACATCTGGACCAAAATAAAACACTGGAACTTGTATGAAGGCATTATACCTGGCCAAACATCTGTAACGACGTACAAAAGTTCTGTAAGTCTTGTGTTACCTGTATGAGATCCAAGCCACAATGTCATAGACTATATAGATCCCTCTAACAACTCTCTATTCCAGAACGCCCATGGAATTTAATTTCTATGGACTTCATTGAGAAACTCCCTTCTTCTTCCGGTTTCAACACCATCTTAGTAATAGTAGATCACCTGTCAAAACAAGCCATATTTGTTCCCACTCACAACACTATCACTTTAGCAGAACTAGCATACCTTTTTGTCATTTATGTCTTTTCAAAACACAGAGTTCTGTCTAATATTACATCTGACCATGGTTCTGAATTTGTCTCTCACTTCTTCCACTCCCTAGGTACCACCCTAGATATGAGACTTCACTTTACCAGTGGATACCACCTGGAGGCAAATGGCCAAGCAGAATGGACCAACCAGATGTTAGAACAGTATCTCCATATATATTACAACTACCAACAGGACAACTGGTCTGAACTGTTATCCCTAGCAGAATTTGCTTACAACAATGCCCCTAGTACTACTACTGGTGTCTCCTTATTTTTCACCAACAAAGGATATTATCTTAACCTCAATGTGTACCCAGAATGAGATATAGCTTCTTCTCATGCCTATGACTTCATACTTAATCTTGACAAACTACAAGACATGCTCAAAGAGAAAATCACCAAAGCCCAAAGACAATATCAACCCTCCACTGACTCTCATCGATAATAACCACTGGACTTCCAAGTTGGACAATCAGTATTCGTCAGATCACAGTACTTCTGAACAACTCACCCATCAAAGAAACTCTCCAAAAAGTACCTCAGACCATATGAAATAATTACTCAACCTAGTCCACAATCCTTCACACTCTGTCTTCCAGACACCATGAGGGCTGTTTACCCTGTGTTCTATGTCTCTATGCTCAAACCAGCTACACCCAACACCTTCCAGCAGCATTCCAAACCTCTGCCAGCACCTGTAATCATCAACAAAGAACCAGAATATGAAATCTCCAAGATAGTCGACTCCAAGATTGACCACTGGAGGGCATACAAACTGCTTTACAAGGTTATATGGCTGGGATACAAAGATACAGACAACGACTCCAAGTAGTTACCAGCAACAGAACTGGAACATGCCAAAGAATTACTGAATGATTTTCATCTCAAGTATCCCACTAAACCAGGACCATTACAACCCTAAAATACCTTCATTCCACTTCCTCAACTTTGTTTCTCTGTATTCACTCCATTTAAAAAAAAATGATAATAATAATAATAATAATAATAATAATAATAGTAATAATAATAATAATAAGTCCTTATACAATTTCGGCGTGTAGTTTCCTTTGCACTGATTTGCTCACTTGTATTCTGCTCTGCAGTTTCTATTGCAATCTAATACTTGTATTTCAGAAGCAGTCTCCATTGCAAAATTCACACACTTGTATTCCTCTGCAGTTTTCCCTTGTGGTAGTCAAATACTTGTATTCTTGCTTTCTCAATTGTCATCACTCACATCCATTTTTTACCCATAGACAAAAAAAGTAATATTCAAGAAACAAGAAATTACAAAACTCTAGTGCCAACAGAATACGTAACCGGAGAGAAACTACTACTTCCTTCTTCCACACCCTCTATTCCGTTTTCCTCTTCCTGATCTCCAACTTGAGCTTTCTCCTCCACTCTATCTATTCTCTCCTCCTTTTGCTTCTCTTTCTCCTTACTCTCTTGTATCTCTATCTCCTTTCCCTTGAACTCTGGCCACAACAATAGCTTCTTATTGGAATCCTGACCCTCTATGCCAGCTAGCTTCTCCAATGCCACCGCGATCCTCTGCACATCCTTTCTCAATCCACTCAACTCACTCAGGCCCTCCAACTTCCTCAAAATCTCTGCCTTTCACTCCGCATCTGTCTGTTGCTTTGCTTTCCTCACTTTTGACCTCCAGGTCATTTCTGCCTTGGCTTTTGCTCATGTCTTGTCCACATTGAAGGGCTTACAGGCAGCCTTGGCCTTGGTGCAGGGAGCACATGAAGTTGCATGACTACAAATAATTAGCAAATGAAGAAAGATTCAAACAAATACTTACAGCAAATTTTGGGGAATACAAAGTATTCTGAAGTCTGCACATCTCTCACACAGACTTTCCCTACCAACAACTGACATCTCCATTTCTCTTGCCAACTCTTCACATTGTTGATAGGTCTCCAGAGTTTCTTTTGGCAGATATCGAACATGTTGCCTCTTGGTCAGAGGTGGAAAGTTGAGAAGGTTCATCTCCTTGTCAGAAGGAGGAGATGAGGGCAGCAGAAAAGTCTTCATCTAATTTTTGTGCTGTTGTTGTTCCACAGCAGTGACATAATCCACTTCTAGACAATGAGCCAGATCCCTCTGGCATTCCTCTTCTATCCACTGTGCCTCTTTTTCTTCTTGTTTTCTTCACACTTCTTCCTCCAATTTTTTCCGCTCCACAATTTTCACCTTTTTTTGAGCTTGACACTTAAGCCATTCTTTTTCTTCCTGCTCTTGGAGCAGGGCCTCTATCTCAGCATGTCTTCTGGCTAATTGAGTCTCATAGCACTCATTGTCAGAGTTAGAGAAATTGGCATTTGAGGTAGCATTGAAGGACATGATAGTAGAGTTTCAGATTAAAAGTCCACAGGGAAAGATTTTAAAACTGGAGTCAGATGATATTTAAATTGCTTATGCATGGAAGCTTTGAGGGCTCAGCCTTAAAGGGGGGGTACTATTATATTCCAGAAATATGATAATTATGTAATTTATTTCTCCTAATAATTCTCCTAAAATTTATAATAGTAGGATAGCGTAGTAGACTACTCTTCTCCTATTCTGGACTTCCTATAAGTACTGTGTAGTTACAGT
>Ga0153958_1000266_pt1 | contig 12513 bp, 18 predicted proteins | sample TSFL042MetaG_FD_104719 | JGI IMG/M metagenome (GOLD analysis project Ga0153958, IMG submission 104719) | Attine ant fungus gardens microbial communities from Florida, USA - TSFL042 MetaG | ecosystem: Host-associated > Fungi > Mycelium > Unclassified | place: USA: Florida, Wekiwa Springs... | reverse complement strand
TGCGTGACAAATGCCCACCAATATCTTAAATGTTCTTATTACCTGGATCCCGGGCCTCCGACGATTTCTAGCGCCTCCACTGGCCAAGGACGAGCAGGGTAGAATTGCCAGTGACAACGCCACTGCTAGGAAACACAGCAGCGCTGGCGATGGATCCAATAAACCCCCGAAGAAATTCTTCTTACCTAACACTGTTGGAACATGGCCGTGGCCCCGTCGCCTCAATCAACACTATACTGAAATAAATGCCGAAAGCTCCGCCTGGATTAAGAGCTTTAAAGCGTTCACTCCTAAAGCACAAGAAGGATACGACCGGTGTCAATTCGGTAAGACAAGATGCATGATCTGAAAATGTGCTTACGTCCTGTAACAGGTCTTCTTGCTTGTTTAACCTACCCAACAGCGAGCAAGGGTAAGCCACTGGCAGTATATTTGCCGATAACTCACTAAGACGTTCCTGTAGAGCAGGCTCGCACTGTTTGTGATTGGATGAATACAACGTTCTTCATAGACGAGCAAACAGATATATCAGACGAACTTGGAGTGCGCAAACAAAAGAACATCATGATGGATGCTCTTCGTAACCCTCATAAACTACGTCCTGATGGAGAATGGATTGGGGGGGAAGTCGTTCACCAGTGGGTAATTTTCTATCCGATATTCAAGATCAGTGCTTATCCCACTGTCAGATTCTGGGAGCGTGCTATTACTCACTCTAGTTCAGGGTGTCAGAAGCGATTCATTGCAACTTTTGACGAGTATATGGAATCTATGGTCCAGGAAGCGATTGACCGAAGCAGAAATCACGTCCGTGACATCCAAAGTTACATCGATATGCGCCGCAGTACTATCGGTGCAAAACCTTGCTTTGCGCTGTTGGAGATGGGTATGGATATGCCAGATGAAGTCCTTTCGCATCCAGCAATCAAAGTTATGGAGATGAGTTCTATTGACATGATTTGTCTCACTAATGTCAGTGATTTCTGCATGAAATCTAACGACACTCACAAAATGGATCACAGGACATAGTATCTTACAATATCGAGCAAGCACGTGGGGATAGTCACAACATAGTGGCGGTTGCCATGCAGGAACTCGACACGGATGTCAATGGTGCCATGTTATGGATTGCGGATCTGCATAAAGAAACTGAGTTAAAATTCTTGGAAGCCCTGGAAGCCCTTCCAAAATGGGGAGAGCCCATCGATTCATGGGTCAGGCAATACTGTGATGGTGTAGCAAATTGGGTGCGTGGGAACTATGAATGGAGTTTTGAGAGCGAGAGATACTTCGGCACTAAGGGTCTAGAAGTCAAAAGGGGTAGATGGGTTACACTGATACCAAAAATCCGCACAAACGGTCCGGGGTAGGCAGGACCTTTACTTTTAGATTCCCTACGTCACAATGAACTGGCAATAAATGAAATATAAGGTATCTCACAATGTACCAGCTGAAGCCTGAGGACAACCTTTCACATCCCCACAAGTGTTCCATAGGTCCCAATGTGAGGATATTAGGTGCGTCTCCATGTCGAGATGGGTATGTAGCACACGTTGACTCGGAACACCGTGACCCTAGCCCTAGAAACTTAGAATTAGAATCGCTCATTCAACGCCTGCTTACTACCTGATGAGGACGTTTTCAGGTTTCATATCGCGATGGAAACGGAAGTATGAATATGGTGAAGTCCAGCTGTTATCTGCCAAAATATGTAGGCCAGGAGGCCAGTAGAAAAAAGTCGCCTTTTGCGGCATTTCATGAGTTGGAAGAGGTTCCTTTCCATGACCTCAAAAATAATGCACAACTCCGAATCTGAGCGCGCAAGAAAGGCGTCATGAAGAGAAACAATACATGGATGGGGAGCCCATTCAACAGAAAAACGAATAAGACAGAGGAGTTTCACTAACCCTGAGTTCCTTGAGATTCTCGTAGTCGTGCCTATACGCGCGGAAGAGGGTGGTATGGGTGGCACTTCAGTTGATAGACTTCCGTGCCACTCGCAGAGAAAGACTGACTCGAAAGAACCATCACCCAGCTTCTTGATGATCGCGAACGATTGTTATGAACCTATGACACATTGTCAGCAGACTAATATTATCTCTCAAATAAGTATGACTACTCGTCATAGAATCATCCTGCATGAATTTTCCTGGGTGCTTGACGGGCATTGGATAGAACGAGAGAGCTCAAATGATGTGAGTGCACGACAGTCCGACTGCCGGTATTTTAGAATCAAGCCTTCAAAGTTCAAACAACCATGCGACGCCCGCGTGTCCTGGTTCGAACTGACAAATTGTATCGGCTCTGCTGGCAGCTCAAGCTCCAGCCTGAGAGGGAAGTCCGTTGAAGTAGTTGCACGATTCGGAACAGGGGCGCATGGACAATGGGAAGTTTGGGATAAAAATCTGATGAAGTTCGGAACTAACCGTGACGCAAATTGCAAGTGTCGGGAATAGAGCGGAAGTACAATACTTAGCGATGACGAATATCAATTCACCACTATATCAACGAACTTCAAAACCAGAAATTATTCCAAAGACCTGTGTTCCTGTTGCGCTTATGCTATACATTATTTACATACATACATAGTAGTACTAGGATATCCACCGGCTCCATGGATTTTGTCAGAATGTCTAGTCCAACTACATACAGCTTGCGTGCAGCAGCCAGCTATTTCCGTGCACCTGAAAAAACCCCAGTCACACAACCCAATGCAACCTTGTCAGTATCGTTCTAGATCCCTCGTCGAACAGTCTTATAGGCGGAAGGACAATATAGAACAACCCGCAGCCGCGCCCAACCAGCCGCCCACCTATCGATAAGATCCCCAGAATTGTGGTTTTCGACCAACCACCAATGATAAAGACTCACTTCACAGTCATTCCCACACTCCTTACCTCCGTGGATGACGAATAATTTGGTTTGACGGCTAAAATGACGTGGTGCCGTTAGCCAAGCCATCAATGTAGTACGAGCGCCTTTGTATACATCGATACCATTGTATATAATTCTTCTCCTCTTCGCCTAAGTGAGTTTTCTGTAATTCTCCCTGCCCTACTTATGACAGACAAGCGAATAACACGCCCTCGCTTTCCACTGAACACCATTCATTGGATAGATCATGGAAGTGCAACGCCCAGCAGTAAACCCCCCAAAATACCAGCTCCCATGTGAGTAGACACGATTCTCTTAGCCTAACTACTTGATGCTAGTAATGTCTTCAAGATATCGACATGCTGCCCCATCTGGACCTTGGCCATGGATGGACCTCGAATTGAACACTACTCTAGCGACAGAACCTCTCTCCCCACAATTGCAGTCAACCGAACACTGGAAGTGGAGGGGGTATCCTCAGAGTTTGTTTGGAAATTGGGTCGCAGATCGAGTTGCACGATGCAAGATGATCGAAAATTGTTCCAGGGATCCTCGAGAAAAATGCAAGATTTATTTTGTCGAAGTGCTTAAATCTGGGAGTTTCCGGCCAGTTCAGGACACCGGTCCACCCATTGTTGTTGATGAAAGCAATTTAAGACAACTTTGGGATCAGTTGCAGTTAGAGGTAAGAATGATGTTATGATCTGTGCATGCCAAAATTCATTATCCCGCAGCCAACAGGTCTTCGTCTCAGGGTATTACTAGTTGACAACATGAAACACCCCGTATTACAAATGCTTGGATCAAGGTTTGAAAGATTCAGTTTTCGACTTTCGATATGGACTAAATATACATAGGTACAACATCGAACCTTTCTTTTTCACATCTTCGTTAAACTGGATCCCTTCCCGATATCAAGAAGAAGTTGTCAAGCGTAGGGGAGATCGTAAGTGCCATTCATATCTGATGGCAGTTTTGTAATGCCACCAGACATTACCGTTACACTACTGTTCGTACGTACGGCACCATGGGACAAGGCGACAGCATCTCAACAAACCAAGCACATGCCTGGTATGTGTGCTAAGCTCTTGCGCGGAAACTCAGGTTGACAGTTTTCTAGAGAATGCAAGGTCCATAGAGACGCAGGAGTCGCTACCCCTTCGTTCTGGTAGAGCCATTTCCGTTGTTGTCACCCACCCGTTCTAATTGTTTAGTACATTCGCCAACGGAAAAGTACCTCATTCAGGACCTTCTCGCTATGCATATGATAAGGACATCTGATCCCGGTGGCAGCACCATCATCTCCTATCACCCAAGTTCCCAATGGAAAAGGACGACTGCAGAGCGATTAAAAAATCTGGTTCACACAATAGGAGAGAGCGTGTATTGGCAGAAGATATTCGAACAGTCTAGAGATCCAACATTTGTCTTCTTGGCTATCCTTTGGTATGCACTTTATGCCTGGGACGAATCCTTGGAACATTTGTATGCCCACATGAACTGGCTGGTAAGGCTCTTAGACGTCGATATTTGTCGGCCACTTATCGATGTCATCCTTCAGGAGACCAATGTCTTATTGACCAATGATAGCCACCTCACAACCGAGCTGCATACAATCCAGGCTCAACTCCTCCACTACGCTTCACTTCTCGAGGATTTTCGAAAATCCGTGACCTTCGTTAAGACTACGCCCAATCCTGTTTTGGAGTCCAGCGAGTTCACCGATCAAGGAAGAAGAGACACAAACAAACTGATGCGGAAGGAATGTGACAACCTCCTGTCGGAAATTGAGAGGCTGGGATTTCAGTTGAAAAACATTACGGATCTCGTTCGTGTATCTGATAAGCTAGATTTGATAACTGCTAATTCAAATTCACAGGCTAAAGCGACAGTGAACTTCGTTGATAGTCGGCGGATGCAAGATCTGACAACAGCAGCGGTTCGTGATTCGGCTGCCATGAAACAGGTGCGTACGTTTTTGTTTCAATTTGCTGGACGAAATTAAAAGCGTGGCCAGATCTCGTACCTTACGATGATTTTCCTCCCCGCCAGCTTCGTTGCGGTATGTATGCCTCAGTTCATTTCCTTGGGTGCATGTGCTCAATTTGGATCGTTTTCTTCAGGCGGTATTTGGAATGAATGTCAGGGAAGTCACCGATGATGCCACGGAAACCTTAGCCCACTATGCGGCAGTTGCTGTCACACTTACCGTGCTGACGGCATGGCTTGTAGTTTCACTTCAATCTCACTCGCCGTTTCATGAACCAGGGGCTGGATTTTGGCGGCGCCTTGCTTGGCCGTTTCACTATGTTATGAGACCCAGTGGCCTACGCCAGTCTCTCAGTAGTAAACCTGGGTAGACAGAACTCATGCCATTCGCATAGCACAAGGAGTGGGGTTATCAAGCGATGTAGAAATATAATTATGGGCCACTCGCTGCGCAGCAATCGTTTTGCAGTCGTAAACCGTGACGGCCGCCGCTTCCCTTTTCAATTTTTAAAAAACTGAATCATGGGCGCCGTGGGTGGTGGAGCAGGGTGAACATCTAACGGCTAGAAGCACATTGATTGATTGATTGAAACTCATCGAACCCTTTGTGGCCAAGGCTTCGCAGCATAATGAGGCGTCTGTCTCCTTCGCAGCTCCTTCGGGTGAATAGTTCAACTTCTGTCAGAACATTCTTTTGATTCTCGTGTTCGTAAGTAACGTGTTATGAATGACTAACACCGCTCTTTCACCTATCTGATTATCAGCCAAGGTCTCGGCAATGATGGGAGATGTGACCTTGGGCATTTGGTAAGTTGATCCATGTGAGGAGAATTTTGCGACATAAATTAAGCACGCGAGACCATCAAGGGATGACTGAAAGAATCTGCACAAGAATCTGCAGTTGAGTATTACATATATTTAAAACGCGTCGTAGAGACAATCAGAATAACATTGTCTATGTGAATTGTAGCAACTCTGGTAAGGAAAGCCTCCCTAACGTCTCGCGACCGTACAAAGTACGAAGGTGCACTCCAGCTGAGCCGCTCGATAGTCTGGGACTTGCGGTAGACTCCTGCAAGCAAAATATTCAATCGCAGGGGGACAATAGTGCGAGTCCGGAAATGAGTAAGAAAAAAGTTGGGTATGGCAAGTCGCAAAGTTTATACGGCTTGGTTTAGGGCCGGTTGGCACACCTCATGTCGACATCCACTGGCACTCTTTTGCTTTTCATTTCTGACCTGCAGCAAACATGAAAACATCAAAATATAGGGCAATTGCGCCAAGTGCCAGTTCTATGCAGAACCAAAAATCCCAACTCCATTGCCCAGTTAAACTTGAACCCCAGGAAGAGACGATCCCGAATCAGAGTCCTCAATCCTCCGTTCCGCATCACACCCCACCTGTCGATATCTCCAAGCCAAAAAGAAAGGCATACTATGCCATCAAACCCGAGTTTCAAAATTTCGAGTCTCCAGCCCCGAAACGCCCTCTCCCACATCTAACTCGAGCCGTCCTGCAAGAGCTGCGAGAAATCTGGAAACACGACCCCCGCGTTCCAACGATTGCATCGCGATACGCATGGGCCGCCTCACGGAATGTAGATGCAACGCGTGTCCACACCTGGTTCTACACTCGTAAAATAAAGGCGAAGAAAGCCGGAACGCCGATATCAAACGAGACGTACGACATGTCTCTGGAACCGTTCACTGCTCCTGTAGGGAAGGAGCCTATACCTCCATCTCCGCCTCCGCCTCCATCGCCTGCCTCTTATTCTGATATGACTGATGTCGACCTTTCCTCTGATGATACTCTTGTTTCATTCGGCCCAGACTGTTCCCAGGATAAAAACCGCTCCTACGTGCCTCATAGATATCCTATTGTGCCCGCTCTACCTGTTGTGTATGCTCCGACTGTTACTCCAGTTACTCCTGCTCTGGCTGTTGTTCCTTCCCCGAGTATTACTCCTGCTTCGGCTGTTATTCCTGCCCAGACACCATCCGCTACCCTTGAACCTGAGGAGGAACATGCATATATGCGTCATTACGACCAAGAACCGCACACTCCGATTCCTGAAGCGAGCGGCCTAGGCAAGCAAAATGCAAGTTGTAGCAAGTACGTGGACAGGTATGCTCTCTAGAGATGTGCTGGATATTTGAAATACGCCAACACCCGCGTTACAGCGGCCTTTACAAGGACAAGATTACCAGCGCATGCTGCCAAGATTCATTCGGTACCCAAGGCAACCCACCTAATTGCACATGCGCGCTTTGTGAACCCGTGGAAGGTGATATCTTCTAGTTTTATAACCTCGGAGTTGCACACATACTCATCAGTACTAACCTATACACGAGCCAGATTGTTCGCAAATAGATCGACTCATTCAGCATTCTTTATTTCCTTTGGATGCCTCGCCCACCGTGTTTCCCGTGTACCGCCGCCTTGACCCAACTCCTGACACATTGATGGAACTATCAGCTATCCCTTATTTGTTATGTACGCCTCCCCCGCTTGCCGTACCTGCCCCTTCCTATTCTTCAGCATCCTGGATAGAGGAGGAACTGACGAAGGTCCTTATTGAAAACCGCTTCGAGCTCTCTAATGTCAGGACTTCGGAACCATCGATGGACTTGAACCATTAAATTTGCCGCATCGCTTTGCTCACTTTGTATTGTATCATTACCTGAAAATAAGTTCGTTTATTGACTATCTATGAATTTGTGCTTGTGTTGCTGCTCAGTTAAGAACTAGCAATCCTGGAGAATCGTCAGCCGCTATTACTCCTGCGCATGTTGAATGATTGGCATGGTGAGGTTGCTTATCAACCTGCGACAAGTGATTATGTAATGTGCTATATGAAGAGTAATTTTTGATCGCCGACAAAATGTGACGTCAAAATTTGCCTCTCTGAGATATGTCTTCTCGTTTAGTCAGTCAAAGTTGGCATATAACATCCACGGAATGAAGTGACACCTTATTCCACGAACCAGTATGACCCAGAAACCATCTCACCCTCAAGTTCACATCCAGACAGGTCCACCTGATATCCTCGATGGATCAGACTTGGGCTCCAAGTCAGAGAAGGACCAGCCTCCTGCATCCCAAAGGCGATCAATAGAGGAACATGTGGGGAGCAAAGCCGAGAAGAGTGCTAGTGTTTCTTCCTCTGATCATGCAGATGAAAAACCGCCAGCGAAAAAGAAGATCCAGCTGCCAAAGAGCTTGCAGTGGATACCCGCTAACTCTACTTGGTCCAAATGGAAACCCGTCATTCGAAGTGCCCTTGCAGCCTGGATTTCACTGGTGATATTTGTCATTCCTCGAACGGAGAACCTATTGGGTCAGGTATGTTGTATCGTCATGTCGTGGTGTTTGCTTTCACGAACATATCTTTGAAGGCGGCTTTCCTCATTATCATAGGTGAGCGCTTGTACCTCACATCAATGTCGATGCTAATCCTGTATAGTTTCTTTTTTGTCACCGCCCAGTGATCCTTTCATGGCAGTTTTGGAACGCGAGGTTATCATACTCACTAGTGCGACGTTAGGGTGGGCGTATGTATCGGTTTTATCACTATTTACTCCAGTTGTATAACGGTCTTTTACAGCTGGGTCTGCTTGGGCCTCATGTTTGCAAACTTGGCTCGCACTCGAGAGGTGTCCAATGCTAGTACACTTTCTATTTTCGCAGGACAGTACATCGAAGCGGCGGTAAGCTTTATATTTCTTCAGATTTTGAATTCAATATATTGACACACTTGTATGACCAAAGCCCAATGTGATCATAGCTATTTTCCTCTTTATTGGGAGTGTTTTCTTTTTGTACATCAAAGCTCGACTAGGACCCGGCCCTTTCCTCTTCGGTTCGATATTTGGATGTATATGTATTGGTGCGCATCTACCACGAGTGTCTTCCCCCAGGACTTACAGATCGTAGACATTTCCTTTACTACTGGCTCTCTCTTTCCTTATCCGTATTACAAGGTAAATGATTCTTTACTGTCTCCCGCGACTCGGAGGATGTTCATGAGTCTTCAGATCGGTCAAACGATTGTTCTTCCCATTGCCTTTCACTCTGCGGTTGCACTCACATTGTCAATTATCATGTTCCCGCAGTCTGTGTCTGCCCTATTTACGGCAAACCTGCAGGCAGTCCTCGCCCCCCTAGCAACGGCCATCTCCTTGCACAAGTCACATCTTCTTAAAGACGTCACCTCATCAGCGTTCTCTAATTCACAAATCACAGATGCGGTAGGCAAAGCAGAGTCCGCACTGCCTATGCTCGCAGCGACTGCTCGACTTCTGAAAATTGATATCGTCTACGCACGCTTCGCGCCTACTGATTACGGCGAATTGCACAAAATCGTGCGGAAGCTCACAATCCGAGCTGATGGTATGGGTGTATACTATACGTTGATTGATCCGACTCGAGAGCGATTCCCTGTCGCGTCACATCCTCCAACTCCATCTATAGCCACGCCTGTGCGAACCAGGTCGTCCTCTCCTGTGCATGATTGGAGGTCGCCTCAGACTCCAACTGAGAAACACGCACCTTCCACTGGTCAGGAGCTCGTGGATGATAAACCATCCCACCATCATCAGCGGATATCTTCACGCATTCGGTCATATCCTGCTGGTCCCGCCTCACCTTTCCACTCACACCATCCACAAAAACATTCGAGTTCATATCACTCCCACCACACACTCTTGCACAGCTCTCTGATGCATCTAGCGCTTTCTCGGGTGCCGAAGCCCTCTGGTGAAACAGCTGTAGGTGTGTTTGAATCCCAGCGATACATGGATTTGGAAGCGACGCATTTGTCGCATCCTGCGTCAACTCACTATACCGCCCGAGCTACCGAGCTACTGAGTACGAGCTGTCAAGATCTATTAACAATGTGCGAAGAGGCACTTGTAAGCTCGGGGGCTTGGATGGGTAAAGTGTGCAAGTACCGCTTTTATTTGTGGGGGCGGAGCCATGAAGATAGGGTGCAGATTCGCAAGGAAGAAGTCAAAAAGTACGAGGACTTGCTGGAGCGGCTAACAAATGAGCTGGATGAATTCACGACCAAAAAGAGGTACATATCCATCTTATCTCCTGCATGACGTCAGTCCCTGAGTCGAGATAGGCTGACTGTCTTGGACCCATATCGTCCTATATTCGATTCCAACCACGATGCGTCATCGAACGATGGAGTTCCTCCGCATCGATATCTATTCCATTGCTATGTGTACCAGTACCACCTCATGCGATTCGCTATATTATTGCAAGATATGGTGCGTCTATTTTTCTTTATCAAGGTCGCCGATAATCCTATATCGTGTACAGCTCAAAGAAATCATCCGACTCGAGACAGAAAGAAAGACGCCGAAATTATGGCATCCTTCCCTGCCAAAGGTATTCACCTGGTCAACATGGGAGCCATCCGAAACCCTCGAACGCGAAGACGATGAAAATCCTGGTATATTGTTCAGGTATTATCTGCCGCTCACGATGGTTGACAATTCCGTGCAGAGACGATCCCAGGAATAAACCCTTCTTGGATGACGGACCTTGGGAAAGCAGTGAAACGAGATCCTGATGCCCTTGCTCCAAGGAACGGACTTGAGATGGTCATGAGCTGGATTTACCGTGCTGTAGTTAGTATCGGAGGCGGAAACTTGCTCTTCGCTCTGAAAGCTGGTGTGCTAACAGGTTAGCTACTGGCACGATTTTTATTCCGTCGAACTTGCTGATAATCTATCCGTTAGTGTTGCTTTCTCTCCCGTATTTCCTCAAGTCATCTGCACAATTTGCATATGGTGAGTATGCACATATTCAAGTCATCTCGCTCACTGACGATCTTTCAAGTGAACAAATTTGTTTGGGCGGTGTAAGTCAACCTCTCTCCCGCTCTTTGATAACAGAATGATTGACATTCTTCAAGTTTCATGGGTCAACTTACTCTATCGCGCTTTCGCGGAGACACAACATTCGGATTGGTGGCTAGAATCGTGAGCACCTTCACGGGGTGCTTGATTGGGCTTGTCATGTGGTATGTCGGAAATTTCCAGCGACTTTTTTCCCGGTTCTTTCTCAACACCGCACAGGTACATTTCCGCAGGCGATGGTCGAGGCAACCCATATGGACTGGGAGCCGTATGCTTGGTCTGCTTTCCGTTCTTCTTCTTTGCGCGATTGTATTGGCCAATTCCTCCCATGACAAATTTAATCATATGGGTTACAGCGGCATTGGTGTGATTCTTTGATATCGCAAGGTGAACGGGGCTGATAGTCTGTACCTAGGTCGTGGGTTATTCTTATCAAGATACTCATTTGGTTATTCCTTCGTCGCCGGGATGGGGCATTGGTCTGGCTTGGGTAAATTTTTTCTACAGGTTTCGCGACATCGACTAACCTACGTTAAAGCGCCGTTTCGTACTTGTGGCTGCTGGTGTCTTGGCTGCGGGGTAAGGGTTCATCACGATCGCACATCTCACATATGCATTGACCGATATGACAGTATTTTCTCCTTCTTCCCTCCATCAACAACGATTCGTTCGTACCAACGACGAACGCTGGCTACCACATCATCCGAACTCGGAGCGATCTACTGTTCGATTATGTCTTATGCAAATACGCGCGTAGACAAAGACAACACGGTCATAGTCCAGAGCTTGCTCGCCATCCGCAGCAAACTCAAGCGTTCGCTTGTACTCAAGACAAACGTCATATACGAGGTCAATACTGACTTCCAGATATACACCCTTACTGACGATGCGACGTTTTCCAGTTTTCGTTGCGCGGACAATGGCCCGCCGAGAGGTACCACAAGATACTGGAGATTCAAATGTGAGGATCAATGTGCTGCGATAGAAGCAATCTTCTTAATCCAGAATCAGGCAGATCGGGTACCTCCTTTCTCATTTAATGTCCGTAGTGGAGCACCTGGAACCCGCATGGGCTCATGCCTTCCTTCGCCGAACGCGGATGCTTGATACAGATTTCCAAGGCGACGTATTGGCTGTCATTAGTATGCTTCTCGATCAGACTGCGACCTGCAATATTAATGAGGTTACGTTCTGTCCTCAGGTCTCATCTCCAATGCCTTGCGCACCGGTTCTCCTCTGCCCCAAATCACCCCTTGTCCACTGCTCGACAGGTTTATGCTCAGGCACCATGGTCTGAACGTAGTGCATGAAGAATCGGAGGACAATTATGGACTACCGCGGACGCTGACGATAGACACGCTGGAGAATCTGCAGTACCTGTGCGTTTCTCCTGCATCGAAGACCTCGGGTACTCATGCTTTGCTGCAGGACGTTTAGCGTGGGCGTCTCCACCGCCTTTGGAATCATCACTCGTCTTGATCGGCTGATGCTCGCCGTGAAGGAGGTGGTTGGGGAGCAGTACCATATAGATGGCGTTGGGATGGGGCATTACAGTCATAGGAGGTCGATGGGGGTAGAAATGACGTCGCCGACGATGTCTATTAGACCGACTGATGTTTGAGTCGCTGTAAACTATTGTAATTTCCTCTGCCGATTTTGGAGCGCGGGTTATCTCTGAGCGCTTAGTTGGAATGAGTCGTTAGTCGTGGAGATATCGCATTCGCTCATTCGACAGGTAATGCCCGTACCTTCTGTAATGCATTGCATGACTATGGCTGTCACT
>Ga0153958_1000265_pt1 | contig 12515 bp, 10 predicted proteins | sample TSFL042MetaG_FD_104719 | JGI IMG/M metagenome (GOLD analysis project Ga0153958, IMG submission 104719) | Attine ant fungus gardens microbial communities from Florida, USA - TSFL042 MetaG | ecosystem: Host-associated > Fungi > Mycelium > Unclassified | place: USA: Florida, Wekiwa Springs... | reverse complement strand
AGGTCTAGGTAGACACGGCGATCTCATGAAGATCTTGATGCGACACGGGGGTGTTCGATCGAGTATCTGGCCTACGTCCAGTTGGTTTGCACGGATTGTGCTTTATTCAGACAATTAGTCGAGGACAAACCGAGCGGCTCAGCAGTTAAAATTTACAAGTCGACTGTGCTCGCTGCTGAGTAAGCGAAATCCAACAGCGGGTGACTCGATGAGTCGACACAAACGACGCAAAACCTGTTTTCCTTCCTCAGCTCTCGCCGTTTTGCTCGAGCATGGTATCCACCCATACTAACAATGAAGGCCCGCAGGAGCCAGCGCCCGTCACGCCTGGAGGGTCATACACAATCCAAGTGAATTTCCGCAGCCGTTCGCACAGGGCCCGCATGTTGCTGACTCATCAACTTTTCTGCAGACCGTCTCCGTTGGTTGCAAAATCTACATACGCCGTCCGACGCAGGATCGTGGCGGGGAGGAAGAGCGTCTTGCAGAAATATTATCTATTCGCGATAAACCCGTGAACGCATATGCTGCAGCCTCGGCACGACACACGAGGGCCAGAGGTGGTGTAAAAGAGGAGGAGGATGCGCCCGACAAGCCAGAGGACAAGTGGGAGTTCTTTGTACACTGGGACCAATTTAACAAACGACTGGACGAGTGGGTAACGGGTTCACGGCTTGTTTTGAGTAGGGACCTCGAATGGCCCCGTCCGAAGCCACTCCACGGCAAGAAAGCCGGGCCTGGTTCGCTGCAGAGAGCTCCAGGCAAAGCCCCTCGCTCCCAGTCCCTGTTGAAAAAAGCTACGTCAAATGCTGCCGCTGCTGCTTCGCCCACATCTGCTTCAACACCTGGCCGCTCCGCATTTCCTTCGCCATCCCCTGCCCCTTCGTTGAAGCGGAAATTATCAGACGGAGAAGAGGAAGAAGAGGAAGAAGAAGAGATAGAAGGGGATGACATAGACGCCGAAGGCGAGATGGACGTCGATGGCGAAGGCGACACATTCGAACTAAACGTCAACGGTGCGCCAGCAGAGACGCCGCCGCCGCTCTCTGCATTCAGCAAAGAACAAGAAATCGAGAAACTCCGCACATCTGGTTCGATGACGCAGTCGATATCAGAAATCGCGCGGGTGAAGAATCTGAACCGTCTGCAGATCGGCAAGCACGAGGTCGACGCATGGTACTTCAGTCCATATCCGAAGGAATACGCGCATCTACCCGTGTTGTACATCTGCGAGTTCTGTCTGTCGTATTTTCCGTCCCCCGTGATGCTCTCGCGCCACCGACAACGTTGTATGCTGTTTCATCCGCCGGGCAATGAGATCTACCGACATCAAGACATATCATTTTTCGAACTTGATGGCAAGCGGCAATTAACCTGGTGTCGAAACCTCAGTTTATTGTCTAAATGCTTTCTCGATCAGTAAGTATCGTCCTCGGTAGCCAGGGTCACATATTCAATTGCATGCATCGCAGCAAAACGTTGTATTATGACGTGACGCCATTCATGTATTATGTGATGGTGCGTACGTGCGAAGATTCCCTGTCCTTGACTGACCATCCCAGTGTCAACGAGATTCAACAGGCTGCCATATCATCGGCTACTTCTCGAAAGAGAAGGAATCGGCGGAGAATTACAACGTCGCCTGTATCTTGACGCTACCGCAGCACCAGCGTCATGGATACGGCAAGGTGCTCATCGAGTTTTCTTACGAGTTAAGCAAGAAGGAAGGGAAGCTTGGTAGCCCCGAAAAGCCTCTCAGTGATCTGGGCTTGCTTAGCTACCGTGCATATTGGGCGGAGGTCATTGTGGAACTGCTCATCAACACCACAGACGAGTTGAGCATCGACGATATTGCACAGAAGACATCTATCACCCATGCGGATATAATGAATACGTAAGTCTGGTCGGCTGAAGTTGTATTCCATGATATAAATTCCTGCAGGTGCACAACGTTGCAGTTATTCAAACACTACAAAGGGCAGCACATCATCTGCCTCTCGGAAGCCGTCTTGGAGAAGCACGAGAAAATCCGAAACAAGCGCAGACGGGGAATATATCCGGAACATCTGATCTGGAAGCCACCCGTCTTCACTAGAGACCAACTGCGGTTTTACTGATTTGCATACCTTGGCTGGAGGTTTCTTGTTTGTATTTCGTCACATTCCTGTAGTCTTACTAGTAGCAGATTGATGCGTCGTCACCGTGTATATATCGGCGCAAATGTAGTTCTAGCGGCAATTTGATAAACACTAAGTTAATCATCGATCTTGTCCCTGCGTGCCCTGCAGGCGTCGTCGCAAGACAACGTCCTCCTCCCGCGGCTCACGTACATCACCGGTTCTGATCACTCCGCCTTCTCCGGAAAGCTTGTCGGTAGGTAGCACTGGAGACGAGGGCTGGGACGGGGACGGGGAGAAAACGCCGATAGCAGACAACTGCAGATCCTCATCTCCCGCGAAGAATGCCTGGGGCTTCATTTCCCCCTGCCCGCTGCTCATCTCCGTGCTTTGCGTCCGATGCGCCGGGGACGCATGGTGGCGAACGTGTGCGTGGCCCGCGGGAGGCGAGCCCTCGGAGGCGGACGGGGAGGACTCGCCAGCGACCCGGAGGCCCGCGGGCGTGTGCGAGTCAGTGCGAGCTGCGCCTGCCCGCAGCAGCGCGGGCTGGTCGCTGGTCGACGCCTTCACGTCGTCCACGATGCCGAGCGTGCGGGCGATCACGTACGAGATGATGTCCTGCGAGGGGTGAGCGGCTGCGCAGGCGAGTCAGAGCGCGGACGGCGGAACGCACCAGCAGGGACAGGATCAGCACCGGCAGAATGACCAGGAACGCGAGCACGCGAAATGAATACGCGATCTTGGTGACCCACGAGCCGGGGTGGGGATGCCACAGCTGCGTGACGTATGCGTGCCAGAGGAGACTTGGGGTGGATAAATCGAGTTGGGAACTCATCGTGACCGTAGGCGATAGCGCACTAGATGGTTGTTTGGACCCAATGTAACAGAACCCCCGATCCGTTTTTGCGTGTAGAACGGGCGTACAGCTGTCAACGATTTGGAATGAAACGTACGAAATACTGCAATTTGTCGTATTCAGCTGTGCGGCATTTTCCGGCAAGTGGAGATAGAAAACATCCATAGAATTCTAATACAACAGGGGCTACATTCGCTAGGGGACTTAGGCGGGTCCATAGTGTACAGATAGCAACTATCAGGTCTCAAAGCATCGACGAATGACGAAATTATAGAGGTATATCCGATTTGGCAGACCAGGCCAAAGAGACGAATCAACGGTATTTCCATAAATACGGATCAGGGAAACATAATAGCTGAAGGGAATACAACACCGTCTGACCGTATCATCACGATCGGCCGGCGCTTCGAAACTTGGTTTTCTGGAGGTAGGCAGCCCAATACCTCGGTGCACCTCACTTCTACATAGGGTGATGGGTCCGAACCAAAGAAGATGTGTATTGGATCCGCCTTGTTGAAGTTTTCTCCGTATACAGTGAGCATTTTCGATATGTGAGGATTAGGCTTTGATAACACGCCTCGTGACTGTCCACCATTAGATTTCGGTGCTTCAGCCGCACGGTCAGGGGGGAGGTATTTCACCACGGCCGGGAATGGAGTGACTGGCTTCGAGGGAATAGGGAATGAACCGGTCTGAGGTGCATTTTGATTGTCGAACAACACTGGTGGCACGTAGAAGTTGTACCGCACTTGATCTGAACAAAAAGAAATTAAATCAGTATATAGAACCATGGATGGATGACGGAAAGCTGCGGACCTGTTCCAACAATAGTCCAGACGCTGGTTTCACCAATATCAACTTGCCAGAGTGCGCCTGATGACGCACCCGCATCGCCTGATGAACCGCGTCGCCCAGATGAAGCTGATCCAGCTGAAGTTGGCCGACGTCGCCCCTTTGGCCCCGGGTTCTTGATGACCCCGGCGCTTGACGTGGATCGCTTCCCCTTCTTGACACGTCCGCCATCATTTGAAAAATCATTTGATGACGAAGGCGATGCCGGCTCGCTTGCTGGAGCTTGCCCGAAATAATCGGCACCCGACATGGATGCTGGTGTTGATACAACCGGCGACCCAGGTAAGATAGGTGACGTTGATCCTGCATTTGGGGGGTTGTTCCACTGCCGACCCTCGATGGGACGGTAAGTGTTGACTTTTTCGCCCATGCACGACAGGAATGCGCCTGTTATACCGGGTGTTCCAGGCTCGGGCATGCCCTTTGATGGGTCATAGACTTCAAAGGCGATCTTGTGGAGCTGGGAGACTGGATCACCACACACTTCGCCTGGCGAGCAGTAGTGGTCTGCAACACCCTTTGCACCTTCTTGAAGGCCACCTCCCACTACTGTTGTCTGATGGTCCACTTTGCGAATAATCAAGACGGGAGAAACAACGCCGGATACCAAACACTGCAACACGACGGTTTGGTTGTAGTAAATGGGTATCTGGCTACCATTGTTGGTGAAGGAAATGGCATTCGGCGGTGGTGAAGGATACTCGGGTTGCGGAGGGGGAGGGGGAGGGGTATCAATCCCGCCAGCTGGCTTGTTTACATCAACAATATACATTACAAATGGATCTATAATAGAAGCGTCAGCCAAAATTGAAAAAATCTGAAATTAAGAACCGACCCCAGCTAGCGGTGCGCGCAATGAATGACGGTGTGCTAGATCGCGCACGGGTATCAATTCCCATCAAGGGAGCTCCATCTGAACCCTTGAAAGAGGATCCGGAGCCGGACACACAGAGATATTTCGTCGACACGGTCTGTGACCGCAGACGATGGAAAAGCGAAATTGTTGAGCCGTGATTTATACACACTAGAGAGGAGGGTCAACGATCATCACAGGCTCAACCGCATCTACGCACGCTCAAGATTTTTCGCGCTCTGTCTTTTCTTGCTTGGCTTGCTGATGACCTTGATGGGACGACTAGGGAACGTGCCAATGACACGTTCGGGCTCGTCGTCCGAAGACGGGGCAGTGATCTTGACGAGTGCTTCGACTTTCTTCTTCTTTTCATCGACGTCGGATATAAAGAGTTGTTTGCCAACACAGCGACCGATATATGTCGTGCCTGTGGGTGCATCGTTTACGTCGAAAATCTTGCCAGACGCGGACGTCCACTCGATGGAACCCTCCTGGGGAACGGGTTCGCCTGAGATGCAGACAGTCACGCGAGGCGGACAGAGTTTCGGCTCCTCGCCACGACGGACAACGTCAGTCCACCAAGAGTTGCCAATCATAATTGCAGTGGGTGGGGGGCAAAGGAAACGCTTCTCGGTGCCGTATGACTTTTGGGCAACTCTGCTGGACATCACAATCACGGTGCGCTCACCAAACGCGAGGCGGTTTGGCGTTCTTACGTATTGATCGAGGTAGGGTCTGATAAAAGGGTATGAGATGGAAACAAAAGGGTTTAACGGGGCTAATGATTACCGAATGAAAGCCTGAAGGTCATTTGAAGAGCCCATGCTGGGGTGACCATTTCTCATGGAAGAAAAGCCATCTCCCATGGCAGACATGCGGAGAGACATGTCGACGTGAGGGTTTCCAAGGTACTGCATGTCATCATAGGCAGGAAGTCCAGAGTCAGGACGGAAAGAATGTGTGGCCTGTGGAGCGACACCACGGAACATATCAGGGCTGTGCGCCAAGTGTGAAGGGACAGAAGGAGGTATGGCAGAATGAGGGAAGCGACTTTCGGGTTGGAAACGCATCCGGTCTTGGAAGGGCTGCAGGGCCGATGGAGGATAGGCTGAGGAATTAGTTATGGCATAATCATCGGAGAAGTCGGTGTGATATGGAGGAGCGGAGATGCGACGATCAGTAAGGAGTTCCGGGTATGAGTGGGGATTGGAAAAGTCCTTTTGATGACCGTTTATACCCATGGAATGCGGAAAAATGGGAGACTGCTGGATACCAGACATTGGATCGTTGGGAGTGAGGGGAGAGACCTTGCCGCTAGAGTAGGACACATTGCTCATTATGTCGTAAGAGTTGCTGGCAGAACCAAAGGATGGTACGGAATCGCCGAAAGAGGAATGCGAGTATACGCCGTCTGGACTCATGGCATAGGCGGGGCCCAGGGACGAGGAGGAGGAGGAGTTGGCACGGTACCGCTGGGAGGCAAAAGAGTTATTATTGTTTGAAAAGAGGTCATAAGAAGAGGGGTGATCGGAGACCTCTCGAGTGGACTCTGGATGATCAAAGTTATGTTGAGGAACTGGCTGAGACAGATGATGGGGGGAGGGGTTGTCTACAGTATGCAAGGAGTTGAATGCTTGATCGAGGTCTGCCTGGTTGTATATGGTCTGGGTGGCAAAGTCCATTACGCGGAAGATGATGATGGGATGGAGGAAAGAGCGAGGTTAAGGTGTGATCTGAGGCCGGGAATTGCCGTTGGCTGTTATGACGGAGGTGAGGAGAGGAAGAGATAAGTGGTGTGGAGGACTGTTGTACGTACCTGTTTATAAGATTCGGGCGTCAAGACTAGGATGATGGTGAGCGCGGTGTGCCGTTGCTTTTATAGATGACGTGAAACTCTAATTGCGGCAAGACAACAGGTCATTTTGGCGAAGACCGCGGTCGACCTGATTCTGATCAAAAAAAAAAGGTTCCGTGGTTTCTGTGCTGCAATTCGACTCGACTCTCCCCTTCTTCGTTCGTCCTATCGGCGCGCTTCTATATTTCTCGTCCATCCGCCCCGACTCTTCCCACCCGATTGGCTCAGCGTACATGTGCCATCGCCCACGGCGGAAATACTGCACCCAGATCCCACTTATTCTAGTCCCCTCGGTTAATGCCGTCTTCCATCATTTGCCTTGCCGTCATCCCTCACCAAGCTCAGCGATTTTCTTAACCACCCACCCCCCTCATTAATGTGATCGCGCATCTCCATCCCAAGATCCACGGTAACGGTTACTTACCTTTTCCTTCCAACCGATACTAAATGCGGGCCAGCTCATGTACGTTACTCACCCTTGTCAGGTAAACGAACGCAGGGGCGCAGAGGGGTTAGTTCCTCCAAGCGACTTCATCACTTATCATAATTATCTATTTACAATTAACCCGCCTCATCTGGCACTTCACCCTCCCGCCCACCGTCATCCTGAGATCCCAAGATAAGCCCCAATGATTATACTTGCAAGGGTGTGAAGATATCTGCTATATTTATAGTTTAACGATAATACTATGGCCACCTTCACGCTCTCGCTCGCTTCTCCCTTTTGATGCGCATCCACGCTGCCGCTTGATCTTAAAGCTGCCAAGAGATTTTTATTCCCTTACTGGCAGTTCATTTCATGCTCAGCCAGCTGCCACTGGGCGCCGGTCCACATGTCGTTTTGCTACGTCCCCCAGGGTCCACCAAGCAATTCGATGCCCAGCGACCACAATTCGAGCCCAAAGGCGCTAGTGCAGGCCAAGTATAATGTCATTACGCGCCCAGTAGCCTAACTCTTCCTAGTCGGGAGCGGGACCTTTTCGTGGCTGGGGTACAGTTAGGTTTTCTCACTAGCTTTTTGCTCCACCTGGCATATGGCAATCGTTGATCTCAGATCGCACAGGAAGCACTCACTCGTGACCTGCCTCAAAAGGACTACGACTATGTAATGTCGTTATCCTAAAAGGTAGCCTGTTTAGCACATGCCACTTTAAAGATCCCAAAGGCACGCACTTACCAATCATCCTTACATGAACATGTCTGATAATGATTCTGTCTGTCTGGGCGCCGGACACGAGTACAGGCCCGCGGGTGTTGTAGATTAAACCTTTCGATCAGCTAGTCGCCACAAGGATGGATAGACATGTCGGGTCCAACTGCATTTGGACCGTTACATTTACTAAACCCTTGTTTCATCTCACTTTGACAGCCTTACGTTGGTCATCGTATTACGCCATCGTGTCGAGCACGACATTTAGAAGGCTAGCCTGCACAGCTTCCTTTACGCAGTTGCATCACAACACAAGGGACCTAACAGGGGCATTAGGACATGTCACCTCGGACCCCGCGCAAAAGTTTGTCCACGACGCATTTAGCCAATGGCTGATGACGAGATATGAGCTGTATCGACTACGCCAGGCTTGACATGATGCTGTTACAAGAAGCTGTTCGAATACAGTATCTTGCACAAGATAGGACCCGATCGAGAAGCGTAAATCCCAAGGTGCTTCACGTCGTGATATCTGTTGCATTCGAACGGGCGAGTGATAATTGATAAAGATTGACAGGTGCACAAGAGAGGTGCATATCGAGTGTGAACAATTCGGAAAGTCAAGTGAGAAAAAAAATGCGAACGTCAAGTTACGACCCCTTGGAGAGCTTGAATGCTCTCGGCAGCCGTCACATCGTGAAAGTGAGTACCTGAAGAAGCAGATCGTTAGACATATCGCGAAGGTCACGCACCCGGACTTGTTGATGACGCAAGTCCCGTAATCGCTGTGCTCATCAGCATCTGCGCATCGACGACTGACCGTGTGCACATGTCATCCTTGCAGTTGCCATGCTGTTGTGAACACCAGCACTGGATAGCATATGAGATGCAAAGAAATAAATACCAATAATATTAAGACGGAAAGGGCCAAAGTATAGCACAGACCCGACAGTACCACTAGGCGACCGGGGCCCGCCAGCCAGCGGATCATTGAGGGGAGGTAAAAGGATCAACAGTGGAATATTTTTGATTCTGCAGAAACACAGGTGTTCAAGTCCCTAGGGTCCACGTTGAACGGGTATAACGCAGTTTTGGATGCGGTGCGATATCAAGAGCAAAGGCTGAAATAGCACGACCAGAACAAATGCACAGACGAGTTCAAGAGAGAGCAGCCGCCCATCAGAGCAGCCGCGCCCGTCGGATGTTCCGGATTTGGGTGAGTGGCGGTGACAAGAAAATTGGGAATTGTCGTTGGGTTGTTGGCGGTCGTTAGCGCAGTCGTTGAAGGCCCGTCTTCCAAACTGCAAACTGCTGCCTTGACATCCTATTATTCGACGTAGGCCACTGATCTACAACCTGCCGCACTCCGCCTTCGACAAGTCAGAACCGTGGCATCGAGCGATATCTTGTACTTTCTCCTCTTGTCATAATCTCGACCGCGTGGTTTGTCCACATTCGAGTTCTTTCAAGTGGCCTACCTCTCGGAACGTTTCATTTGACCTCGAACTGGTTTCGAATCGTCAAAGATGTCCGTTCCATCCTACGAATTCAACGTTCCTCGGCCCCGCCCCCCTCCGCCTCCTCTGCGCTTTCAGAAACCCTCCAACTCCTCATTGACCAATGCCCACCCAATCTCACAAACACTCCTTTATGATCTTCCTCCCACTTCCCCTCCTGGAAGTCCAGCTATGAAACCTGGTGTAATACCTCCCTCCTCTCCTTCATTTAGGCCAAGAGGGCGCAGGAATGGTCGCCCTGGGCCAACACCACCACCACCAACATTTCGAAATAGATCGATCACTCCCCTCGGTGTCTCTCGCAGTGAGCTTGAGAGTTTTGCCGAACTATGTCGTGCATGGTATGTCTTTGTTTACAAGCGCAAGCCCCTCAATTATAATGCGTGGTACTAGGTACTTCAACCAAGATGAAGCCTCTGGTCGACAAGTTACTCAGACCCTAGCAAATCTCCCTGCTGCTCAACGAGCCCCGTTTTCTCGCCTCCAGGCATCCATCCGCTCTTCCTACCATGCGAGTGTCAATGCCCGTCGACATGCGGAATTTCAGGCACATCTTAACGCAACTCAGCCTGGTGGTTCACTATTGCCGCATTCCCGAGCAAATCCGAATGGTCCAGTTGCAAAGAAAGAACGTTTTGACCGGTTAGATAGATTTGTCAAGACATGGTGCACAATGGGCATGCCAGGAACTAAGCCGTTCTTTGAGGCTTTGTGGGCCATCATGCGACTTCAGGTTGTCCCTCAGCATCTTGGCGGTGCAGGGGCGAACCGGCTGCATTGGGAATTCGATGATGCTGTTTTCAAGGAGTCTGCGTAAGTACCCCATGCCTTCATTCGTGCCTAATTCTATAATACTTACTCCTCTCCCACGCCCTAGTGGGAAAGACTTCATGCTCGATGCCATTGATGTTCTCAAAGGAGTATGTCATTAATATACCATAGTTATCGATATACTTACCCAATCTTTCAGGTGTTGGCATTTGAAGAAGTTCCATTATCGAAACACAGGGTCAATGGGCCATCTTGTCAGTCAATATCTGCTCGCTCGCGTTCCCGCTCCCAGCCCTTGTTGACTCGCTGCGAAGACAATCATTCAAATCCTTCACCCATTGCCATGACTACCCAAGCAAAACGCGCACGAGCTCCGAGTGACCCATTTTTAGACATGCCCACCCTCTCACACTCACTCCCTTCTGCGTCCTCTCAATCGTCCGGGGCCACGATCTCTTCTGATATACCCGAAGCCTGCCCCACTTCCGCTATCCCACAAGATCAAGATGCCGAAGACGAGCTATTACCTCCGCTTCGCTCAGAAGCCGCTGTAGAAGATCCTGAGGACTACTTGCGTATCTGGACGTCTCCGGACCTTGCTAACCCCGAGTTGTTGTGCTTACTAACTGTATTTCCTCCATTCATCACTCGACATGCTCTGCCGCGCTTTCTTGTACCTCCACATACGGCTGCTGATATCGAGGAGGCCGAGGGGGGCAGAGGGGAAGGCAAAGAGATTCACTTTGGCACTGGGTCGATGTGGGTTAGCTCTTTGCCGCGCAACGACGGGTGGCGTGGAGACTGGTGGACCAGATTCGTCCTCTGGTGGCGAAGAATGTTCTGCTAGTTATGCTTTTTCACTTTTGGGGTGGCGACACACGCGGACATATGTAATATTCTCCCTGTTTATCATTCTCCATATACCAGCGTACACTTACTATCCACAGACACTATTCCTCTCGGAATGGAAACACGGACTGTCAGCTAAGTATATCCTGTGAAATGCTATACATGTGCTTGCGTTATACAACTTACAAGTATAGACCTTGTACGTCTCTCAAACTTACCCTTGAAGCGCACCCGCCCTTTCATTAATTTCGGGGCGATCGCTGTACGGGAGAAGCGCCAAATCCATGGTCATGAAGTGCTTGTTTTGAGACAGCACCGCAGGGCTGGAAGATGCCGTTTGTGGTGACAGCTGAGTTTCCTCGAGCACTCGTTCGGTGCTGGGCTCAAAACGTAAGGACAGGTTCGCGTCCCCCAAGCCAATTCGGACCATTTAACAAATTCTGTCACGATTCTCTTTCTCGTACTATGACATGTTGTTTAGACTCGAAGCACCGGTTTTCGCGGCCCTTAGTCTAGAGGTATTACTAGAGCCTTAGCATCTGACATACCCTGGGAGAACATCAATATCGATATGCATGTTTTCGACGTCCAAGATAACGTTACCGAGCTATCGAGAGGCGCGCTGTATCCTAGACACTCAGTGGACGGCTTTGGATCGAATTCGGTTGTACTCAGGCTGTCAAACAGTGGATTGATATACGCGATTTAAGGATGTTGACTCGATACATGTATTGGGCCCGCGAAGGGTTACAGACGCTCGTCCCGCAAATCCACCGTTGTCAAAGGGCCAAATGCGCACTTGCATATCTCTTATCATACCACCGGGTGCAACACGCTCCATAAGGTTCTTCAGCCCTGACACAACCTTCTAGAGACTAAGCAACTGTTCGACGCACTCTCATCTGTTACCACATGGTAGCTTTTAATAATACATCGTCCGTAGGGTAGGTGCTCCATCTAGCAGATCTGACCGGATCGTTATCTCTGAATTTATAGGGAAATATTAGAGTTCCTGTTAACGTTCAACATCGGCGATAGCCAAGCTCTGCGCACGTGAATTCCACCTCCTTACTTACTGGGAGGGTGTTCCAGGGGCTGCCCAAGAATGTTTCCCATGTCCATTGCGTTAAATTTGGGCGCACAGCAAAGATAGACGCTACTTTTTTCCCATGTTCACTTCACTTATTCGGGGGCGCTCGGTTAAGCTGCTAATCGTGTACGGCGTAAAGTTGTCCAGGCTTGCGGTTGAAACTGCTTTTCCAGAACGCTTTTTTCGATTTTTTTTTTTGCCCCTGGGGGGTCTTCAGACGGTACGGCATGTTTTGCCCTTGGTTTGACGGACTGTCAGTGCAGTGCGGTCGTCCTAGCCCTCGTCCTGAGCTAGACGCCCGCCCAAACACTGCAACGAGTTTTTCTAGAAAAATCGTGGTCCTTCTGCCTTACTCTGTCCTGTGTTGAGAAAAAAAGAAAAAGAAAGAAAGAAAGAGAAGAAGTCTGGTCGCTCTACGTAGGAGCTTGGAGCTCTGCACCATGAGGTTACCAGGGCAATCAATATTCATGTATTATCTGACAACAAGTGCTCAGATCGCTCCATGCGAGCCAAGGCTTAAGCACCTCGATCCTCGTGCGGGGCTGCTCATTGGTCTGCTGCCCATCTTGCACACGACGGGTTCCGGGAGACGGGCTCCCGCTCCT
>Ga0153958_1000264_pt1 | contig 12522 bp, 13 predicted proteins | sample TSFL042MetaG_FD_104719 | JGI IMG/M metagenome (GOLD analysis project Ga0153958, IMG submission 104719) | Attine ant fungus gardens microbial communities from Florida, USA - TSFL042 MetaG | ecosystem: Host-associated > Fungi > Mycelium > Unclassified | place: USA: Florida, Wekiwa Springs... | reverse complement strand
TGATCCCGTCTCTGTGATTGGACGCATCCTAACTTCTCTCCAGAGTCTGCCGACACAAAAGAGGTGCTTCTATCTCCTGGTATTCTCATCCTTGAAACATACCTGTGGCAAATTTTGAGTTCAAGATACGCTATGATTGCCCATAGAGGTGCAATGTATATATGCATCCTTAACATGTCCTGACATGAGACGCAAGATATGAGTTCATGCTTGGCAATGATAAGTATTTCGCAGATAAGTAGCAAGTTCAGATGAACAGGGAGTCAGCTGATGGCACAAGAGCCTCGCGGATGCTCTTGCGGAGATTAATACATGTCAGCGATAATGTCTAAAAGCGCCACCCGCAAATATTGCGATCCGACAAGTCCGCCATGACAAGTACAAGTGGTCAACTGAAACAGGGTGGTGAATTATGTGCATCGGCAATGCAATATTGAGTGATAAAAGACCTGATTTCGTGCTGTTTGGATGCGACAGTGAAACCATTGAATACATATATGATCAGGACAGTGTGACCTTGAAATGACCAGCAAGAGTGATATAGCCTATATCTAATGAGGTCCAATATTCAGTGGTGATTCCGTGGTAAGGAGTGTAGGAGAGAGAGGAATACAGGTGAGGGAGTCGGAGTGGGGGGAGGGCAGTGGGGCTGCTCAGATTGGTGTGTTCGACGCCATATGTGGGTTCCTGCGATTATGTAGTAACAGGTACACCGCCATAAGTCGCTCGGAAAAATTGATACGAAAAATGAGATGAATGGTGTGTTTCTTCCATGTGCATTGATCAATCCATGCCTAGCATGACTGTATCTGCAGGCGTTCAATAAGGAGGTGAACGTCTCGTAACGTGTGGACAATGCGGACAAAATGATGGGGTCGGTTTCTTGATGTGGTGAAGGTGTTGGTTCAGTGGAACAGGAACACGGCCTGTGCACAATCCGATTAAGACCTGGTGACGCGTCGTGGGAGAGGACATGTCAATTTGATGAAAGAGCGGTCGAGATTCCTGGGCGTTAAAGACAGGAGTGACGTGGCAGCTTTTGCCACAAGAATGGGATTGCAGAGCCTGAAGGTACTTTGTCATGTTGGGTGGCGATAGCGGTGCGCTACTGCAGCCTGGCCCTGATGGGTATTTTCTGGTGCTTTCGTTCCTAGTTCCGATTGCTTGATGATACCTGCGGTGTTATTGGAACGGTTGTACACACCGCGACTGCATCGCGACCATCGTGCTCATTCTCGTCGTATCATTTAACGATCGTTGACCACAAGGTTGGCAAGATGTGATGAAATTCGACGGTGCAACATAGGAAACGGAACGTATCCGTACATCGTGAGTAACTGCCTGTCTAACAAGTTGTAGAACACCAGCCAAGCTCTCTTATTTAAAATAAGGGGTGGGCGCCTGGGCTGCGGGCCGCGTGAGAAGTAGTATAAGATATAACGCACCACCGGAACAAGTCAATCAGTACACTCAACTCTCATTCCACAACGCTGACATCTGACAAAACTCTCTACCACTGTGTCATCATTGAGAGCGTGCCCTTGACATCGGATCTCGATAAACACGGTACTCTGTGAGTGTTGATATTGCCAGTAGCAACAACAGCTAAGACAGGGTTATGGGGGTTAGTCGCAACTTGAACTTGAATACTGCGTGTCAGCCATGTCTTTACCAGCTGCTCTGACAAAAGGCCCACGATCGATAAGGCCTTTGCAGACATTTGAAGGACACACCCATTGGGTCTTAGGTGTCATACCCCTACCAGGGAGACAGCGGATCATAACCTGCTCCAGCGACGGTTCGCTGCGAGTATGGGACTTGGAGACTGGAAACCAGATTGCTGAATGGCAGGATGGAGGAAGTGCAGTGAGGGCTATAGTATTGGCTCCAGACGGGAAGAAAGTAGCCAGCGGGAGTGATGACGGTGCGGTGAGGTTATGGAGCATTGAAACAGGTAAGGTAATTGCCAAATGGACGGGGCACACGAAAACTGTCGAATCTGTATGCTGGAGTGGGGACGGTAGACGAGTATTGAGCGGCTCCTTCGATGGGACAGTCAGAGTGTGGGATGTAGAGAGTGAAAAGACCGCCATAGAAATCGAAACCGGGCTCAGCGAGGTGTGGGCAGCCATCTACTCACCAGACACGACGATTATTGTGACGGGCGGACGTAGCGACTCAGAGGAAGCCAGACGAATCAAAATCTGGAATGCGGAAAGTGGTAAACTGGTCTCCGACCTTGGAGGACACGCATCGCGTGTGAATTGTCTAGCCTGGACTGCCGATGGAACAACGCTAGTCTCTGGGTCCTTCGATGACTCAGTTAGGACCTGGAATACAACCACTTGGCAGCAGGTCTCACTTTTGACCGCGCACATTCACTCTGTCCATGACATTGCAATATCTCCAGACGGCCGTATCCTCGCAAGCGCATCCTGGGACCAGACAGTCCAATTGTGGAACCTTGAGAGTGGCCAGCTCTTCAATTCGCCCCTCCACCATGCAAGCGACGTGAATTGCGTTTCGTTTTCGACAGATGGAAAGCTACTTCTCACCGGCTGTGACGACCGTAATGCATACGCATGGGACATATCGGCAATCTTTGACGAGGCTGGTACAGACCTCTTCCCTTTGAGCCCAGATGTAAGTTGACCTTTCAATTTCATCTCTCTCTACCGATCGAACCCACCATCCCAGGACCGTGGCTCGGAAAGGTCGTACCTCCATGTTCGCGACTTGCTTATAAATTTGCCTTATTCTCTCTGACTATATGAATTTCAGGTTGATACTACGAGCCGTCCTGATCAACAGCACGAGATTGCCCGTCTGAGTCAACCACCCGCAGGTTATTTCACTGATTCACCTCATCATCCTCATGTATGTCGTTGATATCTCATTATACTTTTTCTCACCTCAGCATTTTCAGCCCTCTATAATACATCCTTTATCTCCCCCTTCAATACCACCACTCCAACTGTCGAAACCACAAGCTCGTGCCTTGACTTCTCCTACTGCACCCACTGATACTACTCCTCCCGCAGCCACTAAGTCGGCGACCTCGCCTCCCGATGAAGTTACTCTACAGGTCGGATGTTGGACTCGCTTCTTGCTCTGTATTGGTTGTGGGCAACATCCCAACGATCATAATTAGTCTTCTATTATATCACGTCTGCGCCTTCGCATATTTTCATTGATATTCTCTACAGTACTACTAATTCTCATCTGCTACATGATTCTCCACTTTCTGCACGACACACATATTTATCATGTGACTTCATTCATTGACCATATCATCAAGTCCTCTGTTCTATCACGTCTTCGCCGATATTTTCATCGATGTGTTCTACCGATTCCTCCCGCTTGCTGTTTGCTACACGATCCTTCCCATCTGCACTAGGCATTCATCATATATATAATATTGTTGTTGATACCATCCTATTTGTGACCAAGTCGTTGTGCAAAGCTGTTGAACGCCCCATGCGACCGGTAGATCGTAGAGTGATCCCAAAGGCAGATGGCAGACCGCTCAAACGTGCGATCCCATGTAACTGTACTCGCTTTTCGGGACATCCTATTGACACGACACACGCCTCGCATTAGATGCACCGGAACTGTAAGAACTCGTGAGCGTATGGTTGAAAGCATTCAGTCCGCACTCGGCGTCACGCTGATGAGATGGGTTATAAGTAGCGAAACATCTTTTCCACAGGACTGAAAGAAAGGAGAGCCAGTATCATAATCGCACGTGGATAACCTGAGAATGTTGCCATCTTGTTAAGTATTCGCATGTAAGCACGACCATGATAACATAAGGCGCTACGCTTACCGTGGGGTAAACGTTCCAACAAAGAGTCTCCGTGATTGCAATGTTCGTTGCGTCGGGTGAGTGGACGTCACACAGATATCTACTCGCCAGACACAATAAATATTACAGTCAGATACTTCGCTGAGCTCCGTCGAGAGCCAGAATATAAGAGGTGATTTGCGGTACCCAAGGACGTAGATAGGCCTCGCTCCTACGCGGCTATCTGGGGTTAACATTTGAGCTGAGATGATCCACAGCAGTACTTGACGTGGACAAATTAGACCTAGACTGGTTGTTTTCTTGGATTAGCCTGCTAGTGTTGCGTAGGCCATTCCCTTGCGTGGGTAGAGTAAGGCTGGATTACGTGCGTAGGTATTTGAGACTGTTTCTCTCTGGTTTCCTACTTCATTGATTTATCTAATCTTCTGACAGACAAGTTCCTTGTGCAAAAATCCCTACTGTAGTCGGGTAATTAACCATAAAACATTATCCGTACTATAATGGGGTCGCTTACTTGTGCATGGAGATATTCCAACCTCTCGGTCGTGCTTCATGATGCCTCACTTCCCTATACAACCACCTTCCACAAGGACAATCTGCCCTGTTACATGTCCGGAGACCGCTGATGAAGATAATACAGCTATTTGGTTCGCAATGTCGAGAGGCGTCGCAAATTTGTTCAGTGGAGTGCTACAAAAGGAGGATGAGTCATATTACGACATCTCAAGATGATAAAAAAATAGCATTTCTTCTTCCTTGTCTCGTGATGTCGTTGCGAGGAAAATAGTTGAGATGAGAAGGATGACTCACGTAGCTAATATGGGTCCACTGATAGTTGGATCGTCCAAGGTCTCCTGTACCATCGGCGTCAACACCCATCCGGGTGCAATACAGTTTACCCGTCCTCTCGGGGCGATCTTCACAATCTCGCTCTTGAGAGTCATTGTCATGCCATACATCATCGCTGTTCATCTCGCTCAGCAGGGAGCTTCAAGTAAATCCAATAGACCCACCACTCTTGCTGGCAGCATAATCAATATGATCTGCTTCGCCGTAGCCCGACGTGCTCCCAATGAGCACGATCGATGCCTTGTCTTTCACGCTATCCGAGGATATACGCAATTGGCGCAAGTACTCACGACACACGAAGAAGCTTGAGGTAAGATTAACCCTGATGGTGCGGTCCCACTGCTCGGTGGTCATGTCAACGATGGGCACGACATCGGGTGGCCAGATGCCGTGGTTGACTACGACTACCGCCACGGGGCCAAAGAGCGAGGTAGAGAACGCTTCGAACATGCGGCTTACAGCCGACTCAGAGGAAAGATCTGCGTTGACGCATTGGAGCGCTGGGTAGGATTCTTGGAGGACCTGGATGGGTTTAGAGTTGGTGTTGTAATGCGCAGTCACATTTGCACCGAGGTCTGGAAAGGGAATTGGGGTATTAGCCGCAATTTTGGAGGAGTGATAGCGATCGAAAAACATACTTAGGTAGAGTTTAGTGGTTTCAAGGCCGATGCCCCCACTAGCACCTGATATGTAGTAGATAAGAGATTCAGAGCAAGCGGTGACCACAGGATGAATCATGTCGCACCTGTGACGAGGACATGTACATCTTTCAGTGCTAGATCCATGGTCTGGTAATGGTGTGAACTAGTTACTACAGTGGTTTGAAGGAGAGTCTGATGTCTTATCAGTAACCCATGATCACCACGTACTATATCATGATAATGTCTCTCTCACGCATATTACCCCGGCCCCCAAAGAAGGCGCTTGAAGTTGATTACTCGCCCGTGACCGTAGTGATATCACGATTTGTCGTCTTTCGTATCATGATAATGGTGAAGAAAGCGAGTCAAGTCTGTAAGTAGTGTTACTTTCCTTATTCGGGTCGATTTACGTACTAATAGTCTAGCTACAGTTACTCTTTCAACTTTGTCGATTCCCTGCCAGTGTGCCCCCGTTCCAAAATTTCTCAGAGGATGCTCCATATGAGTACCCGACACATGGTGATACCACGTCATTACTAGTAGTACTACTTACATGACACCTATAGGCTATCCGCAATATACCCCACCAGGGCACCCAACGGTTGTCCCGTATGTCGCACCAGATACCCCCGAAATCGTGAAAATCGCATTTACAATACCCCCGAGGCCTTCCCCTGCAATAAAACCCGCTGCGATAGCGAAGCAATACATCTGGTAATGGTTGTTGAACCTGCATGAAGCACCACACGGAGCCTAATGAGCAGCTGAAGAATTAGAATGACACGAAACGCACATTCTTCTCCACAAAAATGCCAGAGTCGACCCGAAAAACATTGCCAAGGGGTACGTGCAAACGTCTGACCAAAGTGAGCAGGATTACCTTTCTCAGATATGGGTCGCTTACTCATGATGAAACCAATTCCAATAGCATTGAAGTTACTTTGTTTTTGTCAGATGGTTAAGGGATGCAACAGCTAACCACTCACGGTATAAAGTCGTGATATTTGGGCGGCACCACTGTATATTTGGCTACGACGGAGATGATGGCGGCTAATCCAAGTCCGATGGCGGTATATCCAGAAGTTGGCGGAATGGGCAACGTGCTCGAAGAAACAGCAACGGCCACCGCACGCCATGACTGCACATCAGGTGTGGGAAATGTACACGTCGTGTAGTTCAGGTCGTTTATACAAGGGTAAGCGGTCGAGAACACTACATAGAGACCAGCCGCCATAAAAATCGATACCACGGCTCCGCAGAGTTGAGCAATGAAGACAGCCCATGGGGACGCTCGGAGGAGGTGTGTAGTCTTAAGATCGCCAATCATGTCTCCAGCTAACATGGAACTTCAATAACTATTCCAAGTTTCGATAGGAAAAACTTGAATACCTTGTTCCGCAGCACCTGTGTGAATGACAATATTCTAGCAGGTCATTCTACTCCACAATTGGTTTTACTTACCTAGTGTCAACATCCCAGAAAGCAAGTTTAGGAGCTCGCCTCGCTTGATGGAGTAATTCTGACCCCTTCCCATACCTCCAAAGATCAACTGCGAAGCATTGCCTATCAATTGCAATTTGTCAATACTTATAGATGATGAATCGCTGGACAAAGTTCACCAATTGATGTGACGGGATTTATGTTCGTCCGACCAGAGCTTTCACAGCCGATGAAGCTAAAGAGGAAGGAGAAAAAGATCGCTGCATGATGGAGGGTGAGTCTCAGCCTCACTTTATACCACAATGCAGATATACCAAGGATAGTGACACCGACGTTCTGTCCGAACTGGACGCCCATCACGACACACGTTATGATTGTACTGATGACTAGTAGAGAACCCCACGCCCAAAAAGGGACACGTTCGTGCTCAGGCACGGGATCGAAGACATCGTCCTCTACTGTGTTCTTCGAAAACCTTTGAAGGAGCATTCCGCATGCGGAACGCATCGCGGCGTACAGGGACCTCCAATTACATGCTACTTCCGTGAAACTTGCGCAAAGAAGCATCAAAGTGCCTGGCCAAAGTAACCAGTACCTTGGAGAGGGATGGTTGATGGGATCTTCAAGGCTCCTGCATACAGTGAGAATGTCACTTCGTGAGAATAACAGACGACTCACATTCCCATATAATTCATGTATCCAGGTATCGATGGGTTCGCGATGATCCCGAATGCCTGCCGTCAATGATTCGTCAGTCCGTCTGGAGCATGACCTTCTGCACTAACCACTCCTTTCGCGACGATTATAGGCCCTAGGATAGCCCAAGCCAGAAAACTCTGCGCATGATAACACATTAGCTGTACGCGCGACCATGGCTACACCACATACACCACCGAGGAAGCTGTACGATGCGTTGATGCCAGTGAGCATACCCACGCCAATGAACGCCGGCGTCCACTCCCAAATCCATCCCTACCAACTCATAATCAGGCGTCATTTATGTCACCTTCGGCGCCATGCTCACCCAGCTCTCTGCGCCGATCGCCGAAGTCCACCCGATTCTATTCAGAGAGTAGAAAACATGCCAGTCCCAAAGCACTCCTGGAGCATACTCGCTGACGACCCGTAGGATGATGGCAAAGATGAATGCGTAGATCAGCGCCTTGGTTTTCTTCCTTGCCGTCACTTCTGCGTTCCTGCCGACATGCAAGGACTGAATCGTATATGCAGCAGCTACGCCGGAGGGAAACACGAGCTTCAGCTTCAGAATGTAGAACTTTCTCAGGGGCTGAGTGAAGCTCAAACCAAAGAAGGCGCAGCAAATGGTAAAAGTGATTAATCTGCCGATGTCGTCCTTGGGGTGGACGCTCAGCAGTCCAAGCTGGTACGCGGCTGGGAAACCCGAGGTGAAGAGCAATCCGAGGCTTCCTGCTGATGTTGCGGCTGATTGACAGACGTTGTTTTCTTTCGGCCCGAAATAGCCGCCGCCAAGATAAGTAGGCGCGGTTCTTGACAGTGGTTTCAAGATGGCGAAGCCTAGGATTGAGCCGAACAAGGATGCGCCAAACGTCCACCCTGTCTGCGTGGACGAGTAAATCGAGGCATCTATCGTTTCGGGATGGATCACTCACTTTAAGACCGAGGTAGATATTACTAGCTGCAATGATGCCTCCCAGCATGCAGCCGACTAGGACAGCTCGGACAGTCAGCTGCTGGTCCTCGATAGGAGATTCCGGTGATTCCGGGAATGGATCGTCTGTGTTGAGAAATTGCATGTGGGGTCCCTCTTTTCCTTCAGAGTCACCGGACTCGTAGGAAGTGACATCCGTGGTAAAAGCACTCTTCTCCTTGTCCGAGCGCGATGCTACGGACGGTGCATAGGCTATCTCGTCCTGGTCTTGGATAGCTACGGTCTCCATCCTGAAGGTACGATCTCGATTCTCAAAAAGAGATGTAATATATATACCCGTCCTGAACAGCTTGACTCCAACATGGAGCACAAGGTACTAGTCAGTCTTATCGGCGATATGTATGTATGTCGCTGATAAGCAGTATAATTGGAACGACGGTCCTGCGGAAGCCCTTTGAATGTTTTTTCTGCGCCGCGCCCTCTCGATTTTTGCTCTCGATCCAATTATGATATCAAGGCTATGTTCAACTCACCCCGCAGCAGCACGCAATTGAGATATAACAGGACGCGTCAAGATGAATTGAAATTCGTACACCACGCAGTGAATGATCATTCACCCAATTCGTAACCATCGTTAACTTCATATACTAGCACATTTCATCAAGGAGGGTATTGCCTTAGCCGCAATACATGCCACCTGGACATCCGACAGTCGTTCCGTATACAGCCCCAGAAACCCCCGCAATCGTCAGTACTGCATTCACGATCCCTCCAAGGCCTTCTCCTGCAATAAAACCAGCAGCGATAGCGAAGCAGTACATCTCATAGTTGTTGAAGAACCTGCAAATCATAAGAAATTATCACGAGGAATGTGGGAGCCACACTTACTTTCTACGCCAGAAGAAAGCGAGCGTAGAACCGAAGAACATGGCCAAAGGATAAGTGCATACATCTTCGAGGTTGATGGTATTAGAGACATTCAATAGCTGCGAGGCGTGCCTTACTCATGATAAAACCGATCCCGATGGCGTTGAAGTTCCTGCAATCCGATTCGTAAGGGCTCGCTTTGAAGTATGATGCGGAGACCTACGGAACCCAGGCATGATGTTTAGCCGGGACAACAGTGTGCTTCGCCACGACCGAGATCACTGCTGCAATACCTAACCCGATCGCTGTATATCCTGATGACGGTGGGATTGGAAGCGAAGACGATGAAACCGCAACTGAAACCGCCTGTTCTGCGAGTTAGTAACTAGGAAAGTGTGTATAGAAGATGCATACCCTCCAAGATTGCACATCAGGTGTCGGGAAACTGCAAGTAGTGTAGGAGAGATCATTGATGCATGGATATGCAGTCGAGAAAACAACATAGATTCCGGCGGCCATGAAGATGGAGACGATGGCTCCGACCAGCTGACCGCAAAATATGGCCTTGGGGGATGATCTTAGCAGATGACTTGTCTTGAGATCACCAATCATGTCAGCGGCTACGCAATAAATGAGTAATTTTGCGGAACTAAAAATGTTCTTATGGACCTTGCTCTGCAGCACCTGAGGATGACATATCAGATAGCACAAGTGAGAGTGGCATAATCTATACCTAAAGCAAGCATTCCAGACAGCGAATTCAAAAGTTCCCCTCTCTTAATCGAGTACCCTTGCCCTTTGCCGATACCACCAAAAATTAGCTGAGAAGCATTACCTACGGGAAGCCGTCAATACCATACCGCAAGTTGATAGATCCACTGACCGATGGATGTCACTGGATTGATGTTTGTGCGGCCAGCACTCTCACATCCAATGAAACTAAACAAGAATGCGAAAATAATGGCTAGACTCGGTGATTGTAGCACTATTCATGGTGAAGAAAGTAGTGTCTCACCAAGGATTGTGATACCGACATTCTGGCCATACTGTACACCCATGACAGCACATGTTATAATGATGCTAGCAAGGAGCACACCACCCCAGAGCCAGAATGGAACCTGGTCTTCTGGCGGTACAGGATCCACGAACTCTTCTACTTCGGTCTTCTCGAAGGAATTTCCGTATATACGTTCCCTGAGTGCACCAGTCATAGTGCGCGCTGCCGCATAAATGGACTTCCAGTTGCAAGCGACTTCTGTGAAACTCGTGCAAAGTAGCATGAGCGTGCCGGGCCAGACCTGCACATGATCAGCGCGAGGACACTGTCGAAAGATAGACTCCCACCAGCCAGTAGCGCGGAGATGGATGGTTGATGGGATCGGCCAGAACCCTATATGTAACCATACCAACGGAGACATCGTTGAACAGGAGCAAACTATACGCACATAGATGCATAATTCATCTGTCCGGCGATGCCTGTAGCCGCCGGAATACCAAATGCCTGTGATCCTGTAAGACACGTCGGCAGATATGAATTCTGTACATACCTTTCCTGTGTGAATAAGGGCAGGGCCGATGATTGCCCATGCGAGGAAACTCTGCATGCAATTATGTCCCAAGAAGGTCTGACAGAAAGCGACACAGACTCACACCACCCAAAAAACTGTAAGACGAGTTGATACCCGTTAGCATCCCTGCACCAATGAACGCTGGTGTCCATTCCCAAATCCATCCCTGATAAATTCAGGGAAAATGATTTCGCATGTAACAACAGAGACTAACCCAACTCTCAGCAGCGATGATGTAATTCCACCCAATTCGATTGAGCGCATAGAAAATATGCCAGTCCCAAAGAAGCCCAGGAGCGTATTCACTGACGACACGAAGAGTAATTGCAAAACAGAAGGAGATTATCAACGCCTTTGTCTTCTTCTTGGCGTCCCTTGCAGCATTTTTTCCAACATGGAGAGAGCGAATCGTGTAAGCTGCAGCAACTCCGGAAGGAAACACAAGTTTCAGCTTCAGGACGTAGAACTTCCGCAGTGGGATCGAAAATGCAAGACCAAAGAAAGCACAGCAAATGGTAAATGTGAACAGCCGACCAATATCATCCTTAGGGGTTGCACCGAGAAGACCAAGCTGGTACGCAGCAGGAAAGCCGGAGGTAAATAACAATCCAAGACTACCAGCAGCGGATGCTGCAGCTTGGCACACATTGTTTTCCTTGGGTCCAAAGTAGCCACCTCCAAGCCACCGCGGAGCCGTGGTAGACAATGGCTTCAGGATAGCGAATCCTACAAAATCGTGTATGAATAACATTTACGTTGTAAAACAAAAACATCCAAACCGAATATTGATCCGAACAGCGATGCTCCAAAGGTCCAGCCCGTCTTAGAAAGTGTGTAAAGTTACGTTTCTCCAAATATATATATCCACAAACCTTCAAGCCCAGATAGACATTACTCGCCGCAATAATTGCTCCTAGCAGGCAACCGACAAGTAAAGCTCTGATGGTCAACTGATTTTCTTCCACGGGAGCATTAGGATCGATAGGGAAAGGATCGTCGGTATTAATGAAACGACCACTAGACACGGACTCCCCAACATTATTATCCTGAGAGTTGAGCTCAATATCAATAACATCTTCATCTGATGACGAATACTTCTCCTTCATGGTAGGAGAAGCGAAGTCGTGAGGGTTAGAGATACCACTTTCGTGAATGCCGTGAGAGGTCATGTTGCAAAGAGACGACACTAGAACCAGGTTGATCTGCGCTTTTATGATAATCCTTATCCGACGTAGCTTCTGCTGGGAAAATCAGGTCGCTCTGGATCCTTATCCACGTCAATGAAAGCGCTTGGGGCTGAGTTGTATGTAGTGACCATGAGGCGATATGGCGAAATGGTACGGAATCCGTAGATTGCTCACATAGAATGTGTCCAAGTATTGACAGTGATACCATCTCAGCCAATGGAAGGCGTACGATCCAGGGAGTAAGTGTAGAACGAGTTCAACAAAGTAGGGGTCCGGGAGAAGTTAGATTCAGTTACGTTCGTCCATATGGTGATAAGGCTATTTTTGTTTCATGCAAGCAGCAGAAGAAAATGTAGGCTGATCCACGGACTAGTACGACATAAACTTTAAGATGTTAGCTCTAATTGAAGAGTATCACCAGATTAAAATAACGACTAGATAATGAAACCTGTAAAAGACGCTCATGTATGGACCGGCGTCCGAAATCATGACTAGTAACCACATGTGTCATTGACATGGCCCATGCAGATAATAC
>Ga0153958_1000263_pt1 | contig 12533 bp, 12 predicted proteins | sample TSFL042MetaG_FD_104719 | JGI IMG/M metagenome (GOLD analysis project Ga0153958, IMG submission 104719) | Attine ant fungus gardens microbial communities from Florida, USA - TSFL042 MetaG | ecosystem: Host-associated > Fungi > Mycelium > Unclassified | place: USA: Florida, Wekiwa Springs... | reverse complement strand
AGCCCAGGCTCTCCGGCGCCGGCTCATTCAGCGGAGGTCCATCAGGATAGCTCTCTAAAGGATGTCCGAGGTGTAGCTTGTCTTCCATCTCCCTCGCAATGGCCGCCCTACTTCTCCCATTCACGAAAGTGATGTACCTCAGTCCGGCGTACACGTGCTCGTAACACGCGTTGAGGTGCTCCAGCCGCTGCAACACCTCCGGGGGCGTCTCCACCCTGGTCGTAGCTGAGAGGCCGCCGCTCTGCTCTTTAGCGCTCAAGGCCGAGAGCTGTTTGTTCTCCCCGATCCGGGGGTGCGCGATGATGAACTGCGCCTGCTCATCTGCGCCCCACGCGTGAATGAGGGCGATGGCGCGGTCGATGAGCGCGTCGGTGTCGGTGAGAAGAGACTCGGGTGTGGAATGGAGAAGCTCTGGGATGAGCTTATTGGTCAGGATATCGGAATGCTCGAAGAGTTGGGTGAGGATGTTTGTGAATTCGGTCTCCATGTCGGACATGTTCGATGACGAGTGGTATTAGAGCGATGACAGCAACCTAGTGAAACCTGCAGATAACAGTGATACTTAGGTCCGACTAGGTCGAGTCGTTAGGGTTCTGAATAGTAGGCGATAAGGCCAGGTTCTTATTAAAACGATATCAATCATTGTGATAATCTGGTCGATCATGTGTTATGCAAAGATAGGCGTAGGTTTTCTCCTTCTACTTCCACTTCTACTTGCTAATTCTCAGGCCCCAAGGTTAGTTTCACCTCCAAAGTTTCAAAAGTCACGACCGTAGTGCTAGTGGCTATCCGTTACCGATGTGTTTTGGCGATACATAGCACAGTGCTGGCCACATGACTGCTCGCTGGAAAGTCCAGTGACTGACATCGGGCCGGACCCCTGAGAATTGGGGTGAACTCTCTCCATGATGGCATATATAACGACTGGTCGTATACTGAACACACCGCCCAGCCGAGTCTCTTCACCATATTGACATCTGAAAACTGCATCCAATGAGCCAACCGTTCGTTCTTCGCTGGGGCATCATCTCGACTGGGAACATAGCTAGCTGCTTCGTAAAAGTGCGCTCGAAACCCCTCCTTCTTTCTTCTTTAACCCTTCTTAATAATCGAACGGTTTAGGATGCTCTCGTAGACCCACAGACGTTAGTAGTTCTCTGTTATGCGTCTCCGCGCTGAAACCAAGTCACGGTGATATTATGGAATGCAGCCGTGACGTCACCGACGTAGCACACAAGATCACCGCAGTGGGATCGCGAAGCGTCGAATCAGCACAAAAGTTCATCGCTGAAGTTGCCGGGGGCGATCGGTCGATCAAAGCATACGGAAGCTATGCTGGTGTCTACGCAGACCCGGTGAGTGCCTAGTAAACCATCGCCACGCAGCAACTCGAACCAAACGCGAGACAGAACGTCGACGCAGTGTACATTGGTGAGCCGCGGTTCAGTCGGCTCGGGTCGTTCTGTATTTACGAGGCATTATCTAGGCACGCCGCACACGCTGCACTACGGAAACGCCCTCGATGCGATTAGGGCAAAGAAACACGTTCTGTGCGAAAAGCCCGTCACGACGAATGCGGCGGAGCTCCGGTCGCTTCTCGCAGCTGCGAAAGAACATGGGGTGTTCTTTATGGAGGCGCTCTGGACGCGCTTCCAGCCTCTGACACTTGAAGTCAAGAAACTTGCAGAGAGCGGTGTGCTAGGTGCTCCATTGGCCCTCCAAGCAGACCTGTCAGAGAATTTTGGCATTGACAGTAGGTGATATTCCGTCATTTTACGATGTACCAGACGTTGATGTGCCCGGAAGAACTTCCAAAGTCACACCGCATCTTGGATCCTGCTCTTGGTGGTGGGGCGTTGCTCGATTTGTGAGTAACGAATGCCTGTATCGTGGCGGAGAAATCTGACGAGCTGCAGGGGGCCCTATCCTCTTATTTGGGTATGAAGCACGTACTAATCCTACTCGGGCTCACTTTAATGATTGCAGGCTATTCTTGCCCTCTACGAGCACCCTTCAAACGAAGGAGCTGCTCCCAGTAAAGTCACTGCCACGATGTTGAAGACCCCCCTGACAGGGGTCGATTGCAATACCTCCTTCACCGTCACGTTCGCAGAAAGGGGACTGGCAGCGCAAGCAATTCTGTCATGTAACCTCAATGTAAGCGCCTACCAGACGGGCGTCGTCATCCGGTACGAGAAAGGCATCATCGCGATAGACGCGCCGATATACTGCCCGAAAAGCTTCACCGTGCAGTACCTCCAAGGGAACAGTGTGACGAGCGAGGAGACGAGGCGGTTTGAGTACGTCGGGAATGGGTGGCATTTCCAGGCGGACGAGGTTGCTCGGTGTGTGCGTGACGGCAAGAGCGAGAGTTCGCTTTGGGGACATGATAAGAGCCTGGTGGAGATGGATATCTTCGATGAGGTCCGGCGCCAGGGAGACTACAAGTTGCCACCTGGCGTGGAGAAAGTTGTGTAAGGTGATGTGGTGGAACGATATGTACAGTTAGTTCGTCCAGAAGTGGATTCTGTTCCCTGTCGCTGAAGTTCGACTGATCAAGTGCAACTGATTATATATCATCACGGCGTGCGCACGAACATGGAAATACGAACAGACGGATCTGATATGCACTAAGCATCTGAGCGCTGAGGTCTTGCTATCCCCTACTCCAGGCCAGCTTCCGCTTGCAGATCATACCGAGTCCGATCCTTACAGGGCGTGCAATTATCTGCGGAAAGCTGTACGAAGCGGTAAAGAGGACTTGGATCCATTGTTTTACTGATGACATGTGGACTATGGATCATGAATCTCCATCGTCTGCAACACTGTGGACTCTTAAAAGTGGTCAAAATTTTGTAAACAAGACCTGATGTCACGGGCTCAGCTGGTATTAACCACGCCACAGCTAACACCTGTGTCTAAGGTTGTCTGGTGCTTATTCACCTGCTTGACTCTAAGAACCAGATACCAGTTGGAGGTAAGTGTGAGAATGGACGTGAGGGACTGATGCAGGGGTGGCAACGCTTTGGCTTCGAACGACTCAGCCCTGCAACGTAGATAACGCGTCATCCGGTCAATATGATAGGGTGAAATCTACTCATCTTCACTCAGAAACCCGGCTGTTAATTGAATGAGCATCTTGCGACATCGGCTGTCTTTTTCACCAGAAGACGATCCTGGAATTCTAATCGTTACAGATTACTGGTACGTATCGGACAAATAGAACCAGATTGCCGACAGGGACAAATCGCCCGCATGCATGCATGCCGATCATGATGGGTACGGCCCAAATGGCTGGCTGACATCCAAGGTTGAAGAGGTGAAGGGTAGTAAGTAAGTTCAGAACTGACCGCAGAAAACTGTGTCCATCATGATGGGCAGCCCTGCAACGCGTGTGATATACGCGGAAGTAATGAATCATCCACAACGTGAACATTGATGCCGATTGCCTTGAACTTTCTTTGGATAAAGTTCAACGGGGAGATCGGCAGAGAAATGAATTCAATTGTCGCCCAGTTTTATGACCTCCTAGGTTCGGCAAAAAATCGAAGACGAATCGCCCCTAGGTAAGTAAGCGGAATTCTCGAACGGTAAAGATGCGCAGTGGGGTGAGCGGTGCCGTGCCTTTCAAGCAGGTACCCCATCAGGCGGAGATCATAGGTCAGATAACATTATCAATTAACTACATAATGATGTACGTACCAAGATTCCGTCAGTCGTGTCTCCTTAAAGACATGATATGGGCCAGCTGCGCCCAGCGCTGCAGCGGTTTCCTGTAAAGGTTTCGATCAGCGAAGTCGAACCTGCTCAGGAACTTACTAAGGAATTCAAGGTCCTCGGAGCACACGCAGATAACGAAGCACCAGAGCTCATAGCAGCGTTCCGCGAGTGCCACGGAGTGCCATGAGCAAGTGATCTACGTTCGGGGTCCATAGTTAATGAAATTGTGTTGGGACTCCTGGCACTCGAGGCACGTAGCACTCGACAGGTGTCCAGGTCTCGAAAATTTGTTCTTGCACACACTTTCCTTTGTTCCTAGCAGGCTGCAGACAGATTTCAAACGACTACTTACGAAGGTCCGGACAAACTCGAAGTCTTATACTACAGTGAGCATATTGCCAATCTCTCGTCTTGAGCAGCCAGCAGCAATCTTCGAACTTCTGTAGATGGGATTCAGACAGGGCGCTATCCTTGCATCGTGCTCATTTTTTCTCGGTAAGCCGTCAACTCATGTTTCCAAATGACATAATTCAGTTCTAGCGCAACAGGCGTCCTCTTTATATGCTACTTCGTTGATCACCGGATCCTGCATCAGGAGCTGACGGAAGAGATTATTGAGGATGGCTTCCAGTTCTATACCACGTTCTTCAATGCACCACCCGCTATCAAGGTTTTATCTCTCGTTTCCGAAGTCAGGAGGGTACTCATGGTGCTAGGCTCTGCTCCATGGCTTTATGGGGTTCGGTATTCTTGGGCTGGTGGCAAAATTGCAGAAATGGGATGAGAGTGCCATCTTCTTCGATGGGTCAAGTTTAGGTAGGAGTGGATTCTTGACTTCGCTCCAATACGCTTCTGAGTTGTGCGACTAGCGGCGTATATTTTCGCTATAGCTGTCTACCTCACGGTCACGATTCCCTCTCTCCGAACGATCGTCACTCCTGCGGATGTTGACACACGTGGGGACCGTATCGAAGCTATGCAGATACTCGCAGCAGGCAATAGCATCATGATGATAACCCTCGGTGCGATTCTTGTGTTCCAGGTAAGTCGTTTGATTCATCTAGTACTATATCTGACATGGTTCGTTTTCAGGGTGGCCAAGAGTACGCACGCCGGGCAGAGGCTCGAGAGCTAGCGAGCATTGCGGAAGAGGAGCAGAAGGCGAAAAAGCTGGCCAGTGATGGGAAAGACAAGAAGGAGTAGGGAGGTCGAGGTAGTACCGCTGAGGATAATAACATTATCCATCTAAATTCCGCATCGCGTGATGTACTGCTTCGAACGGACGAAACTGGTATCCTCGATCAGACTACGCCGTGTGGTTCAGCTCGTCCCTTGTCAACAACTGTGGGACCTGCCAACTGTCAGTTATGTCTGAATTTGTAGTTAACGTCCCAACTGCGAGCATCGCGGCAAGTGTCGTGTCTAAGTCGGTCGGTCGGGCCTCATTTGTCACAACTGGGAATGTCTTCCCAAAATCATCCGCAAAGTAGAAATTTCTAACTGCGCGTCAGTTGCGCGTCATCGGCGTTGGTACTGACATCCCATCCGACTCCGACGGCCTTCTCGTGTATGTCATCCGACTCGCCCAGACTCGACGTCCTTCTCGCTTGGTGCAATGACAATGGTATCCAAATCGATCCTAAAATTCATGTCATCGAGAGTGGAAACCATCAGCGATTAGGCGGTGATAGTTCCCGCTCCTCCTCGCCAGATCACGGAATCGCCGTGTATTCCCTCGAAGACCATCTTGATTCCTCCTGTGTCCGTGAGTGTTCAATCCGTTGGACGGTTGCAATTCTCGCATTCCTCGGTATTCTCTTTCAAGTTTCGAGGACGGGGAGGCGTCGGCTGAGAATGTGTTCCAGGGTTATTGATCTCAGCATTCTGACAATGTTTATTTCCGATATAGTCGTGCGCATTCCAAAGACATCTATTCTCTCGACCAAGTCGTGTTTCCTCTCCCAGGATATCACAACTGCACCCTATGGACATACCGCCCACCTTGCATTGGCGCTTGCCCTGTATGCTGAGATGTACGTATTTTTATTGCCTCTAGTCATCTGCTTCTTCTACCCTTTGCTCATTCGCGTATTCTACTCCGCTCCATCCATGCACATTTACCCTGGGTACTCTTATTCCACCCGTTCGCTTGTTTCCTCCAAATTCACACAATCACCCAATTCAATGCGCCAACCGGCTTCACGCGGCACGGTAACTTGCTGCCATACCCCCGTACCCTGCCTCTTGATCTGAATCGCCCCTATCCGGGTACATTCACTGTGTTACGCGATCTCGGTGTTCCCTATGTGTCAAAACCGCTTGTTTCTTGTTATGCTGCGTGTGTAGTCTGAGAGGTCAAGACTCCAAATGGTTCGGGTACATCCAAAGCTTACCGCGGGAAACTGTGGATATCGCCATATTCTGGGGTGTTCAAGACGTCATCGAACCCAGTTCCTCCGTGTGTTCAAGCCGCGGATGCACAGCTCCCTCGCAAAGTGCCGTTCCGTGCGTTGCTGGTAACGTAGCCACCTGTTCAACTATGGAATGTTCCGAGCATACTCCGTCGCTTCAACTCCTCGATGGTAGGCAAGCTCGGATGTGCCTCGGATGTACTGAGGTCGAAAAGGAGTTATCTGGCTTGATGGTGAGCTGCTCTTCCCATCGTTTCTATTTTTTGGATATGCGCTTTGTGGCGTGTCCCGACTCCGTCTTGCTTCTTTTTCGGTAGATATACTATCCTTGTGGGACGATATTTTTATACCGTGGTTGGCTTCGGGATGATCCATGTTATTATCACGGAGATGTGAGCACCCAACGGGACCTGCCGTACCTGCACAGTCACAGTACTAGTGTGTTTCGGGGCGCCCATCTCTCCATACTAGGGGCATCCACCCTGGCCGACTGATGCGCGTGCTATACACGAGCTCACTAAGCCATCATTCCCGTAACCCTCAACCTTCGTAGATCACCCACTGATGATCTGCTACTTTCCACGACACTTATCCTTGGACTTATCCTTCTTCCATTCTCCCATATGGCGACGCACGTTTTCGCTCTCTGTTAACTCTATGGTTTTGCCTTTTCTTCTGCTCTAACCCCCTTGTTAACGTGCTTCTCCTCGTGTGCCCGTCCGACATACGTTGTGGCGCAATACTACATCTGGTTACCATATTCACTGCCACTTGTTGACACTTCTATCCTTTTCAAGTCTTAATTTGCGACTCCCACTGGATGTCATCCGCCTCGGAGTTGAGCCATTTTGAGGCGTCTGATCAAGTCGTCCTACTTCTCGTTCAGCTCAACCTGTTGTTCCCATAATGCGTTTACGTCTGTGTTTCGTAGACTTGACCTTTATCAACCGCGTTATCACAGACTTTGCTTCCTGAAAATGATTCTCCAATCAGTCTTCTCCTTCGATTCGTTTATGGTTGCATGACTTCTCTTGTTCGCAATCAAGTGCGCCCGCTGATTCATTCACCCGATAGATTGAAATACGTCATTACTACACCGACGTCGTGGAACCTACGCTACAGACAGCCTTCGGCCGACTGGAGGTCGAGCGCAGCATCGAATCCGCATCAGGTGGGAGTCCACATCTCCACCATCAACACAGCAAGAGGCTGAGTCGCGAGTTGAACTGCGTGGAACCCTCGTTGCCTGGGTTCTGCCACGCGTACTCCCTTGTGTCTTCCCGCGCATTTTCGGTGGATTTATACCATGGGCTTGCAATGGTGCCCATTGCCGATGCGTGAGTGACTTAGTTTGTTTTGTGTGCTTTGGATCTGGTTCTCTCCTTGCGCGAATAAGATCATTGATGCACCCTTACGTTGAACCCTGGGTGAACTTCTGGAATCTAGTGTGGGGTGTGTCGCACCTTCATGGAGTTATGAGCTGTGTCACATGCACCAGCTGGGGTGATTCTCAGAGTCATACTAGCTACTTCTTCATGAGTAACTTGTGTACGTCAGAATGACCTCTATAGCAGTCGGAGTTCCCGGCGGCGCAGTGTTCTTTCTCCTCCTTATGGCTTCGCTCGCCTCGCATTGCGCTAATTATTGACCATGGGTCCGTGACGATTCTTTTACCCAAGCGGCCGCACTATCATCGGGCAGCCCGATCATGGGCAACTTGCGTGTCTTCGTATCCCACTTCACCTGGTTATCCCTGGTGCTTAGTGGCACTTGGAGGCTGTAATGGATCGTCGCCCAGACTCTGTTTGGTGGCCATTCGGGCTTGCATTATGCTCGACGTCTTCGTCGGTTGCGGCATCCCGGCGGCACGTCATAATACGTTCCTGCCGATAAGTATACTTTTTACTATCAAATCGGGTTAGTCGCCGGCGGCTGCCTGCACATGATATGCGAGCGCCTTCCGTCTAAAACGCTAGCTTGAACTTTGTGCATCATACACTACACTGTTACTAGTTGATTTATCCTGGGACTTATCTTCTTTGACCTAACATATTTGCTTACCCGGTTTACTGATGTGACTCCACAATAGATTCAATCACAGCAATGAGAACCATGTTCATATGGAGGTGAGCACTATCCGTGGCCTCCTGGGAAATATTTCATTTCGATACGTGATGGCGTTGACATTGACCTCGTGGCTGCCTGTCTCGCGGTGCCGGCGTCTTTGGCTCTCCAACGACATCACAATCAATGCATGCTGACTTTCGTTTGTTTTCTGCAGAGCGACTTTGATGTTTGCGTCGAATGTGGATCTCTAGCGGAGTGCAGCCACGACGGCGAGCCCGTTATCTCTGGCGCCCATCATGCCCGAGCAGCGTGTTCGCTTCCGGAAGCGCGTATACCTGCTTTCGCACTAGCAGAGGCTGATACGCTCGACATGTGTGCCGTCAAACCCATCCCTCCGCGATCAGAGGTATTCAACACCTACGGGGCGCTCTCAAACGCCGAGTTAATCTCCAGGTACGGGTTCGTCCTACCGGAGAACGAACACGACATCGTAAGATTAAGTTACGGCTCCTTGGCCACCCTGATCAACGGACTCGTGCATCATGTGCACACTTGCCCCGCCGGCGGAACGACTGCCGATATCTGGAGGAATCCATCATTGAATAGGTACGTGAGCAAGCGAAGAGATGGGGTGCCCGAACAATAATTTCTCATTGGGGTCAGAAACGCTGGCGTGCCTCAGGATGGCCGTGAAACGAGTCACGAGCCAGGCGAGTACCGTAACGGTGTGGGATCATATGATGGATATGCTTACGACACAGATGCAGCAGACGGCTTTGCGAGTGTGTTCCAACGGGTGTATTTCCATTTGGCGAGGTGGTGGCCAACCGAGGCCCAATGGGACGATATGGGGGACGATGGAATGGTGCGCAATGTGTCGCCGTTCCCCTTGCCCAGGTCGTTGCAAGAAGACCCAGACTGCGCCGTTCCTGAGGCCTTCCACATCAACGTCGAGGGAAAGCTGACGCATCCTCTGTGGCTGTTCTGCGCTCTTTTTGCCACTTGCATGCAGTCCCCTGAAACCATGTCTGCTCTTGCTGACGTGGTTTGCTCGCGTGAGGACGATCCTGCACGTCAGCGGGTCATGGAGGATGTGAAGCGAAACATGCAGGATGCGCAGGATTGTATTGACAGCGCTAGACAGATAACGGAGGGAGACAGAGAGGTCTGTGCTCCTGCGCCCTTACGTATCTGCTCGGACGTCCGGGATGCTGCCTTTGACCTTGAGTCCAAACCTCGAGACAAGGCAGACAACCTCGCCGTTGCAGCCGCTACCAGTGCGTTGACACGCGAACGTTCAGGTGCGCTTGCTGCACTACCGTCACACCTCGAACTCAACCGACCCCAGAATTACCTCCGGCACCGTCCGAAGCGACGGTCTCAAGCGGGCTGCGAAGTCGAACGCTCAGTGTGGAAGAAGAGCGGGCAAAGAAGCGCGCACGGCTCTCCACCCTGGATGTTCTCGGTAGCGAGGATGATCTGCCGTGCGATATATATGGCTGGCCTACGAATAGCGCGATTCCTAGCGAGAATAGTGTCAGCACGGGGGATTCGGCTGCTGCAGAGCACATCGCCGCCCCCCGTGACCATCGTGCATCAGTAGCGAAAACACTCGCTCGTACCGTGGTCCACCTTTGCCAGCACAGGATGGGCTATGGAGACGTATCGGATGGGCAAGGTCTTGGTGGCTTGAATGCCGCGGAAATTGGAGAACTCCTCGATGTGAGTGCTTTCAAACATCATTTCTTTGGATCCTACTCGCGAGTGCGACCCTCGCGGACGATTGGAACGTTACCACGAACGGATTCGCATTGTCGATGTCGATGTATTTGGGTGCAGAGGAGGGAACGGCAGAAAATCGCCGATTGTCTTGTCCCTTCTTCTGTCGCGTTGCCACAGACTCTGCGGTCGATGTGTGAGCAGGGAGGGGAGTTTCGTGCTTCCATTCACATCATCGTTGTTCAGTCTTCGCACGGCTGATCCGATGCATGACTCGCGTCTCGTGCGCCGCTCATTTAGGGAGGTGACTTCCCTCCCTTTTCCAGGAGTTTGGCTCGAGCACTGCGCATCCTTGTTCTTTCTCTATTCTGCAGGGAAACCGCATACTTCCTGTGTGTGGGTATCCCTCCTGGCCATGGCCTTGATCGGCGTTTTATGATTTCACTTGCTGTGGAGCGGGCATCACCAGGTGGATGTGGCACGTCCCGTTCTACTTGACACCTCAGATCTTCCTGATTGTCGAGCATGACATTTATATCTAGCTCTGAATGGAAATTTTGGCGGCGAGGTCCGACATATTCCACATGGGATGTTCTATTTTTTTTCTTTCTTTCAAGCCGCTGATAGTCAAATGACGTCGCTGGGTCGCGCCACTCGGGTATCTCTTCATTGTTCTCCCCAATTTCGAAAAGTGGGCTATTGTAGTGCACAATGGACATATTTTGGGTTCGTTGACTACGCTGGACACATGAGCGCCCACGTCATGCCGCTATTTCAACCCTGTTGACAACAACGGCCTAGCTGACGATCTTTCTCTTTGTATGCTCGATTAGGCAACGCCATTGCGCATGCACCGGACCCGGGTGGCGATGCTACTAGCGCTGAGCGAGAAGTCGGTTCTAGAAAGCTGCGCAGCCACCTGGGAAGCTGTTCTGGAGGAGGAATGAGTCGATAATGACGAGTGAAGGTGCGATAAAGGGGGGGTAGATAATGTTATCAGATAAGCAATATACGAGTCCGTTTCCAGTCACCAAGAAGCGAAGTCCTCTTGCGGGCAACTGTGTCCGGTGGGGATGCTGGATATGGGATTATTTTGGAAGCGGACGTAGATTCGGCGGAGGGGGATTCATATTGCTGGCGCGAAGCAGCCCTGCAGACGATGCCGCAATCTAGGTATACAACCATCGTTGTCGCGAGAATCCAGAGTATGACTAAGTTTGAGTCATGCGCTTGGGGCAGGGTCCCGACGGCTTCACAGCATTGCAGCAGGCACACATTTTATCGACGATATGCTACTTAAGAGCCAAGAAGACGTAAAGAGTTTAGCGGGACAAGCGCCGCCGATTCGAAATATGTGTAAACTTCGGTTGAATCAATTCACAAAATTACAGCAACTTTAAAAACGCGTAGCAATAACGATCGCAAAGGGAGCCGTGGCGCCAGAGGAAATGGCGTATATGGGTATACGGCAATGGCGCGCGCCAAGTAGGGGTGGCGGCGGCGGCGGGAGGAGTGAATTGGAGAATGAATTGCTGTAGAGACATGTCGGTGGATCATGGACGAGGACAGGGAGTCTCGAGTTGGGAAGTGGCGGACTGTGGCTGGAAAGTCGCACGGAGAAGTAAGATGGGGGAGAACAGGTATTGGCAGGATAAGGGGGATGGCAAATGAAAGGGGGCAGCTTCTTTTCATGTAAGTAGTAGTGGATGATACGTTGATACAATAATTGCGTACGTGGCATCAGACCTACAACGAAAGGGAGCAATCTCAAGGTGTGAGAGCTGGCCTGAGCTGCACGGCAACACAAGGTTCCGCCAGCCCAAAAGGTTCCCACAAAGTTCGCAATCGGAGACCGAATCCAAGGTTCCTGTCACAGAGCACCCTGTACAGATGTCCCAATGCTGCCTAATCCTTGTTCGTTTCCCTATAACCGGTACCGGCCTATAGTAGCTACTATCTGCTGCTGCTGTCTCCTACTAGTACTAGCAGGCACTATAGAGTCATGATCTTCGAAGAATTGAACAGGGTCTCGAGGAGTCGGCGGCGGCGGAAGGCATCTATAGGATTAGGGACCGAAACCGCAATATCAATTTCTTCTTTTAAATTTTAAAACTAAATAAAAAAAACCAAACTAAACTAAATAATAATAATTAGTTTAATTAACGAGATTTAATTTGATGATCTCGATCGCTCCCAAATTCGGTTATTCACGAAGAAGGGGTTCGTCTCTTATTATAAAGAACGCTTACAAGAATGAGGGGGAGCGTTGCCTCGCTGCCCTACTCTGATCTCTCAACAGAGACTTTCTCCTCGTCTCCCTTCGTCCACAATCCATACTACAAGTCATGGACGTAGATTGGTGTCTCTCCTGCGATCACAAGCTTGTAATTATTCCCTTACTACCTCCCCAGTTCATATCTCACTTTTATGCTTACAGGACGACTCCCGTCTGACATCTGGCCCATACTGTTCACCAGAGTGTCTTGCCTTTGCCCAGCCAACATTGTCCTCCCATCTACCTTCTCAACCTCCACCCGCCCCCAATGCCTACCGCATCCATCAATGGGCTGCAGGTATTCCCCCTCACGTCCCTGCCGGTGCACCATCTTGCCCCTT
>Ga0153958_1000262_pt1 | contig 12560 bp, 23 predicted proteins | sample TSFL042MetaG_FD_104719 | JGI IMG/M metagenome (GOLD analysis project Ga0153958, IMG submission 104719) | Attine ant fungus gardens microbial communities from Florida, USA - TSFL042 MetaG | ecosystem: Host-associated > Fungi > Mycelium > Unclassified | place: USA: Florida, Wekiwa Springs... | reverse complement strand
AGCCCTTCATCCATGGCAAATACACCGACCATACTAGAAAGGTTACCACAATTTCCAGAGAGGTCTATGGTGGTATCGCGAATGCCCACTTGGACAAAAGTGTACTCAGCATCAATGCCTCGCGATTTTTGCTCCGCAGAAGCTGGGCCAACAACACATATTTTTGATAGGCTTGAAATACCTCCACCCATGCCATTGATCTGCAGACCATTGGCAGTGTCAGGAGATCCCATAATGCCGAGAAATATGGAGGACCATTGAGATTGATCTTCCGGGAGGTGTGTCTTGTTCAGGAAAATGCCTTTCGACGTTCCTCCACGGAGAAAGGTAGCAGGAATTGGATTGAGAGTGGTAAATACAGACTTCACTGCACGCAATGGGGACGCAGTGTGAAGCATTATACGGAATCCGATTCATACCGTGTGCCAGTGGCAGATAAGTAAGAGTGGGTGAGTGATGCTGACTAATCCTACCAAACTTTGCTCGATTGTTCCGACGTTGAAAGTTGCACATACTCGCACAACTCTGGCCAACTTTAGCACGTTCATTTTCTTATTCTCCAGGAGCGGCCGGTTGCAGGAGTTTGTCTCCAATGGTTTTTGCAGGTAGCCTTCGGGCAAATACCGCGTCTTGTGCTAAGCAATTCCGTTCAAGTCACGCGCTGAGTCGGGCATTACTCACGAACCTGGGGACTCAAATAGCTGCCAGGTTAGCCAGCCCAAGGCAGTTCTCAACGTCTCTCATTGCTCCTGCTCGCTCGACTCCATTTCTCTACTCTCCACGCTGGCCAGGTAATAAACCCTCCGCTGCAGCTCTGTCAGAACCAGAGAATGACGCGGCTGATTCAAGTACCAAGCCTCTAAAGCTTGACAGTCCAGAAGACGAAAGTCCATCAGGCTCCTCCGCCCAGTCCCCCCCACCGTCTTCATCGTCTAGTGGAGATGGTAGTGATAGTTCCGATCCACCCTCTCCGCCTCCACAACCATCCCCAACTCCCAGCTCAATAGCCAAACAGTCTGTTCCCGAAGTCTACCCTCAGGTCCTTGCTCTACCAATTGCCAGACGTCCTCTCTTCCCCGGTTTTTATAAGGCTGTCGTCGTTCGCAATCCAGCCGTGGTCTCCGCTATCAAGGAGATGATGAAGCGCGGTCAACCCTATCTCGGCGCTTTTTTACTTAGGGACGAGCAGACGGATAGCGATGTCATTACGGATATCAACTCGGTTCATCCCGTCGGTGTTTTTGCTCAGATCACTAGTGTGTTTGCTGCGAACAGCGGGACTGGTGACGACAAAGAAGAAGGTCTCACCGCTGTCTTGTATCCACATCGTCGAATCAGGATAACGGAACTAATCAAAGGTGGCGATGCTAGTTCTGCCAACATTCAAGAAGAAACGCAAACAGTCACACCTCCTCCATCGCCCTCGCCTACTGAGGACGACGTTGTGAAGATACCGCCAGGTATGCTATCTTCACGACTCATTGCAATGCATGTTTGACGTCCTTTAGGTCCTGTGCAAACCTCCTTCCTCCACAAACACTCCATCTCCATTGTTCAGGTAGACAACCTTGTCACGCAACCGTACAACAAAGATGACCAGTACATTCGCGCCTTCATGTCTGAAATTGTCTCGGTCTTCAAGGACATCGCCCAATTGAATCCTCTCTTTCGCGATCAGATCACGAATTTTTCTATCAACCAGGTTGCTTCCAATGTCTTTGACGAGCCCGACAAACTGGCCGATTTCGCAGCCGCGGTGTCTTCTGGTGAAGTTGGAGAACTTCAGGACGTGCTCGAGAGTCTTGTCGTCGACGACCGTCTCCGCAAGGCACTCCTCGTTCTGAAGAAAGAGCTTATTAATGCTCAACTCCAGAGCAAACTCTCACGAGATGTCGACAGCAAGATTGCGAAGCGTCAACGAGAGTATTACCTGATGGAGCAGCTGAAGGGCATCAAAAAAGAGCTCGGTATGGAGTCAGACGGAAAGGACAAGCTCATTGAAAAGTTCAAGGAGCGCGCCGCCTCTTTGAAGATGCCCGAAGGCGTCCGGAAGGTCTTTGATGAGGAACTCAACAAATTGATGGGACTGGAACCCGCTGCTTCGGAAGCTAATGTGACGCGCAATTACCTCGAATGGCTTACTCAGGTGTGCATATTAATCATCTTTCGGTTCCAAAACTGACTCCACAATGCGTCGCAGATACCATGGGGCCAGCACACCCCCGAGAATTATTCCATTACACACGCACAGAAAGTTCTTGATGAAGACCATTATGGCCTCAAGGACGTCAAAGACCGTATCCTGGAATTTCTCGCTGTGGGTAAGCTTCGAGGGACAGTTGAAGGCAAAATAATATGCCTCGTCGGGCCTCCTGGTGTTGGCAAGACTTCTATAGGGAAATCAATTGCTCGTGCACTTAATAGGCAATTTTTCCGGTTCTCTGTGGGTGGCTTAACAGATGTAGCGGAGATCAAAGGGCATCGGAGGACGTACGTCGGAGCGCTGCCTGGGAAGATTATCCAGGCACTGAAGAGAGTAGGGACAGAGAATCCATTAGTCTTGATCGATGAGGTGGATAAAATCGGGAGGGGCATCAATGGCGATCCTGCTAGTGCCCTGCTTGAAATGTTGGACCCTGAACAAAACAATGGATTCTTGGATCACTAGTGGGTGTTTTACAAATTTTCTACACGACGTATGTTCATCCTCGTTAGCATGGACGTCCCTGTTGATTTGTCCCGCGTCCTTTTCGTCTGTACAGGTGGGTCATCCTGAGGGATCGTTAACAAATGCTGGTGGTTACACTAACATTTCTTTCAGCTAACAACCTTGACACAATCCCAGCACCTCTCCTGGATCGTATGGAGGTCCTTGAAGTCAGCGGTTACGTATCCGAAGAGAAATGTGTCATTGCCGACAAGTACCTTGGACCACAAGCAAGGGAAGCATCGGGCCTGAAGGACGCTGATGTCCTCATCGAACCTTCCACAGTCGACGTACTCATCAAGTATTATTGCCGAGAGAGTGGTGTGCGAAATCTAAAAAAACACATTGACAAGGTGGGAGTTGCACTAATGATATTATCTCCGTAGCTCACGGAGTGCTGTAGATCTACCGGAAGGCCGCATTAAAGCTCATCCTTGATCTTGGCGAAACAGTCTTCCCTGAACCAGTGACACCCGTATCCGCCAGTGTCCCTGCACAGGCCAGTGTTTCAGATCCTCAGCCCAAGACTGTCGACGCACGGGATCAAGATCTGCCCACAAATGAGGTCACGTCAGAGGAGAGTACAAGCAAGGAGTCTGGCGAACGCAAAGCTGTGACAACACAGGAGCGCAAGCCACTCAAGATTCCTGAGGATATCCACGTTCGCATCACGCCAGAAAATTTGAAGGACTATGTAGGTCCGCCTGTGTACCACAAAGACAGGTTATATGTGACTCCTCCACCTCCGGGAGTTAGCACTGGCCTAGGATACTTGGGAAATGGTTCAGGCGCTGTTATGCCAGTTGAAGCTACTGTACGTTCACCTTTTCCGCTCGAATGCAAATTGTACAGATTATCTTTGCAGAGTATGCCCGGTAAAGGAGGATTGCAGCTGACTGGTAAACTTGGCGAGGTTATCCGTGAGAGTGCTCAGATTGGGCTTAGTTGGGTCAAGGCGCATGCATATGAGCTTGGCATTACCAAGACGCCTGAGGAACAATTCCTTACGGATCGTGATATCCACGTTCACATGCCCGAGGGTAGTATTGGGAAAGAAGGACCTAGTGCTGGAACGGCCATTGTATCCGCCTTCGTGTCTCTCTTTACCAAAACAAAGATTAATCCAGATATTGGTACGTCATTAGGTTTATTTATTTTTCGTCGCTCACCTTTTTCCTTATTCATCAGCCATGACTGGCGAGATATCGCTTGTCGGCCAAGTGCTACCAGTTGGTGGCCTCAAAGAGAAGATCCTGGCTGCTCATCGCGCCGGAATAAAGACGATCTTGGCCCCCGCAGCGAACCGAGCCGATATTGAGGAGAACGTTCCAGAGAGTGTCAAGACGGGCATCCGGTTTGTATACGTGGAGGACGTGCGGGAGGTTCTGCATGAGGTCTTCCGAGGTGAGGAAGTCCAGGAGCGATGGAAGGATACACTCTCGATATAGTTCTTCGCTCTGCATTATTATACTACCTCACTCAGCCGACAAGAATGAGGCCGATTGATTGCTTTCCATAGCGTACTTGCATAACTAGAGCTAACTACAACGTATTCCGCAATGGCTGTATTTTACACAATAACCCCAACTCATTGATATCGCATGATTTTCCTTGAGAGATATGTGCGCTTATTTAGTGTTTTCCTTGTTATATAGCCTACCGGTGACTCAGTAGCATGATGCCATTATGTCATACTATGAACATTCTCGACGTTTCAAAAGTTGGTCGTCCTTGTCCTTTAAATATGCAAGTTGTGTACAGGAGTGCTCCACTGGCACCCAATGCTTTTATCTTGTACCTTTGACAAGTTCGGCAAGCAGATATTTTGCAGCCTCACCTTATCTTGAACTGGGGCATCAACTATCCGCGTTCTCATGGTACTCCGAAGGGATCACAAATTCACTCATGCCATGTCATGCGCCGCCACTGAAGAAGAACTGTGTACGTCTTAGCATCTTTGCTTCCTAGTGATGATAAGAGCACTAGCCACCTACATGCAGCAGGAGTCGCTAACGCCTATTGCCCTCGCATCAAATGCGCGAAGCCTCAGCCATAGCCTAAGTTAATTAAGGGCCGATTCTGTGGAGCATTCATAGAAGCTTCATATTTTCAACACTCCGCACTCTGTGGACTGGGAAATTGATTGCCACCTGCCGTTAATGCCTGGCGGTCTAAAAGTAGGAATCCATTGCTCGAATTTAGCTCCTTATCAATTGCAAGCCTTCCCTACAAAAGAAGCTTGTCTGTTTCAATATCTTTTGACTCGCAAGTTCTCCCACTTCGCCTTGCATCATGCACGACGTTGACGATTCCGTAGTACCTGGATCAGTTTACCTTGTTGACGTCCAGGAGAAGACGACAGCCGTACACGCCGAAAAAGACAGTGCTATTGTGCTCAGTCCGACGCCCTCGAATGATGTTAATGACCCCTTGAACTGGAGCAGAAGCCGCAAACTTGTGCATGTCACTTGCGTGATGATATGTTTGTCTCAAAACTACTACTTACCGAAGATATAGAGACACTTAAACATTCTACAGACACAAGTGCCATCGGCATTGGAACCACAGTGCTGTACTCCATCTTGCAGCCTATCTCTAGTGACACGGGGATACCACTTGCAACGCTTAACGCAGGCACCGGATATAGTGAGTTTGTTATATTTGCTTCAACTGCTTGTGTTAACTATTGTGCAAAAGTGTTCCTTTGTAGGTCGTCAAAACTGTTTATCTTGACCAGTGGAGATGACATCGGAATGGAATGTTAGTCTTGGGCTGGGGTGCATTGATAAATCAACCGCTCGCTCTTACCTTCGGAAAGCGCGGTATATATCTAATTTCAGTCCTTGGCAACACTGTAAGATTGACGGCGAGCTATCGATCACTGTAAGTTCGCTAACGTTTTCCAGGCGATGTGTCTTTGGACACCATACATCAAGACAGAAAGCCAGTGGTATGTAGCAAATTTCCCTCTGGAAATCGAACTCTTCGCGTCATTTGGAGGCTTATGGAGTATTAGGATTGCTAGCAAAATTGTGCAGGGTTATCTCTGCACTCCTGTCGAGAGTTTATGCGAAGTCAGCATTGCAGATGTGGTAAGTAACCAAGGTCCAAGCCCACTCAAATCAACTGATCTTGCCTACTAGTTCTTTGCGCATGAACGTGGAACGTATATTGGAATATACACGCTCTTCCTATTTGGGTTTGTCTGGAGGTTGTCTAAGCATTAACTCCTGTTGATATTGAGAGCAGGTCGAACTACTTTGCACCACTCATTGCTGGCGTACGTTTTACTCCGAATGTCATTTTCCTTGTCTTATTCACCGATTAAGTTCATCTATGATGGTCAAGGGTGGCATTGGGTGATGTACTGGGCTGCGATCATAAACTTCGGTTCCCTCATAGTACTATTTTTCTTCATGGAGGAGGTGCGTCATGTACTCAATACTAGTGCAAATGCGTGCTGATACCAAAGCGTAGACGAACTTCGTGCGCAACACGAGTGAGGCGACGGAAGCTGTTCAACTGAACACCAATATAGGCACTGAGAAATATGATAGGGAGTCTAGAGAGTCTACTTCAACACCTGTCTCTTCTGGGGACTTGACAGGCATACCTAAAACATATTTGCAACGGCTTGCTCTATTCGGTGGGCGCTACGCATCAAACAAATTGCTACTCACTATGACGTACCGTCCTGTGATTCTGTTACGCTTCCCTGTGATTTTCTGGCGAGTTGTCCATGAATGTGACAGAATGAGAACTTACTGTTTTAACAGGGCAGGATTTCAATATGGAACATGTCTCGTGTGGTATAATGTTCTCAATGCTACCTGCTCTTTGATCCTCAGCGGGCCACCTTACAACTTCCGAGCGAGCTTTGTCGGACTAAGCTACCTTGGACCTTTGATAGGCATGCTTATTGGGTACATATCTACTCCAATTTTCCAGAGCAGACTCCTCTGATATTTGGATAGAACATTCTATAGTGGGTGGGTGGGTGATCGATTTGCCGTCAGATATGCTCGTCGAACGAATGGTATCCGAGAGCCAGAGCATCGCCTTTGGCTCATGGTTGTCTCACTTGTTTTGTGCCCCGCATCTCTCATCCTCTGGGGGGTTGGTGCGTCTAAGGGCATTAGCTGGGTTGGCCTTGTTTTCGGCATGGGCATTATTTCTTGCTCGACTGGCATAGGCTCTTCGCTCTCAATAGGCTATGCTCTGGATTCGTACAAGGATCTGGGTGGCGAGGTTATGATGGCTGTCATCCTTGTTCGCGTGAGTATCGCCGGCTCATCGGTATTTTTGTGCTCATGCTAAGAGTCCCTTTTTTGAATTGCAGAATACACTTTCATTTGCTATTGTAAGTCGAGAAGCTAACCTCAATTTGGGATGTTGACGTATGGTCTTTCAGGGATATGGAATCACACCTTGGCTTTACATGGGCTATCAGAATACATTCATATCTGCAGGCTTCGTTGGGCTTGCTATCACAATGACTTTCCTCGTTGTTATCAAGTGGGGAAAGAGCTGGCGAAGAGCTAGTCGCAAAAAATATTGGGAGTATGTTGCTACTGGTACCCTTGGGCATTAGAAATATTTCTGTTCTTTGTAATCGTAGATGGCACTACCGCTATACTGTACCTTCTGTTGCAATGCATCCCACAAACCATAGAGAGCGAATTCGTGATAATTGAGATGACATACAAATTGTGTGCTGGAGATTAGGTGCGCCTTCATCAACATGGGTGCCGTGTTTATATCAGAACAACGACATCGCAAGCCCCATCAATTTCTGCATCTCTCCTGGTTGCATATCCACTTTACCCGTCGACTTGTACTCAGTCATCATACGCATCGCAGTCGCCGCAGCTACTTGCATGGCTATCAATAGTATACGCGTAAGCGCAAGCCATTCAAATATCAAGCAGAAAACAATAAACCCACCTTGGGTTTTTCCCTGGTTATCCCCTGTGCCCTTCTTATCGAAAAGCTTGCCTGCCTGCGCCATCGCCAAAGCGATCTGCAGGATCGAGTGTCAACAACGACAAGACACGTTCAAAGATGGCAGAAAAACTCACAATCTTATCCTGTGGGCTGCCGCCTCCGGTAGGAGCCTGAGGTTTTGCAGCTTGCTCCTCATCATCCTCTTCATTCTGCGGCCGTCCGTGAGGCTTTCCATCACCAGGTCTCCCACTCTGTTGAGCACCGGATAATCCGCCTTGGGGGGTATTTGTGCCAGACTGGAATCCACCCTGCGGTCGACCTCCCTGCTGCGGCCGCGTATTCGACTGCTGATTATTTGTAGCTGTGATCTTCAAAGCCTCGACAGCAGCAGCAGCGCCTATGTCATCATTTGCCATTGGCCTACCATCAGGATCGGATCTACGATAAGTTCAGTTCAACTCGTGGGTATTCATAGGCAAGAACATACCCATATGCCTGTGCATGAGCGGCGAAATGGGAACTGTATTTCTGTTCGTCGAACTCGCCCGATGGGTGATGTTGCTGGGCCTGGTAGCTTTCGTGTGGCCCCTGTGCGGCCTCATTATACTGTTGATATAGAGCTGGATTAGAGGAGTTGACACGAGCAGCTGCCGTATTTGGGTTGTGAGAGTACATGGGTGCTTGCGACTCTGTTTTATAATTAGTTAAAAGGAAGCACTTGACGTTGCATTCATACCTCGCGACGGCTCATTGTAATATTCACTTGCAGCGCCCCGACCTCCCCCTTCAGCTTGAGAGGTGCCATATCCACTGGCATAAGAGGGTTTAGATTGAGGAGGTGGCCCGGGAGGCAAGTTGAAACCTCCCGCTGGTGCATGACTGGAGTGAGCTCCAGGAGGACCAGCAGGGGGTGCATAGTTGTCGTGAGGCTGAGAATACGTGCCGCTCTCGTAGCCGGAACCAGCTTGGCGTTGTTCATGGGAGACTGAGGGTAGAGGCGGTTCAGGATATCGCTGGTACGCCTGGCTGGGGGGTTGCTGATACGAAGGCTGGTAGCCAGCATTCGCAGTTGGCCTAGTAGAACCGTTTTCAAACTCGCCGTTGCGCATCATCCTCTGGAAATCGTCATCAGAGACAAAATCGGCCCTACTGTACCCTCCAGGGGGTGGCCCAGGCGGAGGAGCGTAATGAGGCATATCTTGATCGTAGTGTTGCGGACGGAGGTGCTCTTCGCGACGCTCACGCTGAAGCTCTCCGCGATCTTCATACAGACGCTCTCTGCTATCTTCATGTAGATGCTCTCTGCGATTGTCATGCAGACGCTCTCCGCGATCTTCATACAGATGCTCTCTGCGATCTTCATGCAGACGCTCTCCACGAATTTCATCTAGATGTTCCCTGCGATCTCCGAAACGTCCTCCAGATCGATGTTCTTCGCGTTCCTCACGACGTTCTTCGAGTGCCTCACGACGCTGTTCGAATCTGTTGTTGTGGTGCTAGAGTTGAATCGAGTTGTTGGTTTAGGAGAAAGATCGTGTGGACTGGGACTCACCATGATTGTTTGGATTATAGAATATTACTAGTAGAAAGGGGGAGGAGGTAGATATAGTTGTTTAGGGTACAGCCTCATTGCATGTCAAGTGACTGTTACGCAGTCTTACGCTGTCCATCCCTCGGATATAATTGGCGTTGTCAGCGACTCGGACGGACGTCACTGGCGGTGTTCTGATCTGATGCATATGATGTGTGTGATCGATATCAACTCGATGCTCAGTGCTCAGCGCTCAACGTATGTAATCGTTATGACTAGTGGCAATAGTCAGGGTGTAGGTGAACGGGACGGTCAAGCCCACAGGCAAATGCGAGAAGCACGCATTTGCAACCTTGCGAGTTGTGACGTCCTCCGAGTCCAAGTCGTATCAGCAATGCGGTATGATGAACTTACTAGGTAATAATGTATGCAAGGTATCTCTGCGAAGTGCTATTGTATTTACTATGTAGTATGCATCCAATCGTCCAATGCCATGTCGCGCTCTTTAACCGCTCATGACTTCTGGTTTCCATATCCGTTTCGTCTGCACGTCCCAATCCCCATCCCCACTCTGACCAATGTCTCCAGACATGCTCTCCCGTTAATCACTAGATCTTCATCCCATTCCACCGTTCCCCTCTCGAACAAAACGACAATGGTCGAGCCGCCTGAATTCAATTACATCAAACGCATATCACAGGGAAAATAATACTTACCAAATGCAAAGTACCCAAGCTCTTGGCCGCGCTTAACGTCCTGCCCCTCTTCGACAGTCGTCTTGATACTGCCCACCATCATAGCACCAACACAAACCACCATAACGCGTCCAAACTGTGGACTATCAATGGGGATAATCTTCCTCACGTTCTCCCCATATACGTCCAATGCGCTCCGAACAGCCTGAGGCTAAAAACAACATCATTCAAATCGAGCACACGGAAAAAAAAGAAAGTACGCACGTTCACAGTATAGTACTCCCCCTTCACATCCCTCATCTCACCAACCCTCCCGTCTACGGGCACATGGAACCGGTGATAGTCCTGCGGAGCAAGCCTAAAAATCGCTAGTGGCCCACCGACATACCTCTCCGCCTCATCGCGATATGCGTCCCCCAATAGCCTCGCAACGCTGAACTCGCGCCCCTTAATCCAGAGCTTCGTGGCTTCCGACACGGTCTCGAAAACCATAAGACGGCAGTCGGCTGCGCTGACTAGGCGCCAAGGGTCGTCTGGGCTCTCCACGGGCCGAGCGGACGGCTTCAATTTGCGGTAGAAGAATTCATTGAAGGTTTCTAACATGTCGAGATGGGATTAGGGGTAGGGCGAGGGACAAAATTAGGAACGTACTGAAGGAATTGATAGGCTCTAGGATTTCATTCACTTTGAGTCCATGGAACTCGATAAAACTCTGGATATCGCGAGCGGATTCCGGGGAGTCGTACTTGAGGCCTTGCTTGATGGATAATGACTTGAGGAGGCGGCGAGCTAAACAATTAGGGTAGAGATAGTATGTGTTGGCACATATTGGTACGAACCTCGAGCACCCTCCATCCTCCCTCTAGCGCCTTTGTAGAGTAAACGAATTCCGAGCCGCACGTACACCTGCATTTTCTCCTCCTCAAGCTGCCCCGTCATCCGGTTCTGCACAATGATGTTTGCAGAGTTCTACGCAACACAAAGCATCGTCATCAACATAGATATATTTTCAAAATAAAGCGACTCACTGCTCCAATCTTATAGTTCCCATTCGACACCTTCGAAATAACCTTTGTATACCACTTCCTCTGTGCCTGACTCGCAGTGACGAAATTGCCCACCACAATCCGATCTACTTTCGCCCAGTCCTGGCTTGCACATATAGCAAGATGGGTAATAATGTCCATCTCTGCCTTTGAGTTCAGGCGCGGGCGGTGGCATAACGGGCAGTTCTTGATGTTGATTACGCGTTCGAAGGCTTGGGCGTCGGGGTCGGAGGATGGGGTGCTGGTTGAGGAGAGCAGTGCGGTATTACTAGAGGGTAGGGATAGGGAGGCGTCACCTAGCGAGGACCCGCTACCAGGTGTAGACACCGCTGACGGCGGCTCAGCCACATTGAGCAATGGTTGCTCGCTCGGTTCCGTCACAAACTGCGTAAGCGACTGGGTCAAATCCGGTGGCGAGTCTTCTCTCAATATTGCACTCAGTGGTGGACCTGAGAAATCCAACCCATCCAAGAAAGGCCGCCAGCCCAGTTCCTCTCGAGGTGTGACAGGCTCCGACACAAACGTACTGTTATCCGTGAAGCTATATGTCGTGTCGACCCTCTTCTTCTCATGCGTTGGTCGTCCAAGCTCCGTCTCCAAACATTGGATAGTTTCCTCGAACGTGAGCTCATCTTCTGCAGGCCGTTTACGATGCCGAGTGAAGAAGGTGTCTATAGTCTGCCCAGATAGAGTCGAGCCGAGTGAGTCGAGCATAGATGTGATCTCCACGCGTGAGATGGTGCACGTATCATCCGTATCATACTGCTTGAGATACTGCGCCCAAAACCGCTGCCGAAGCTCGGCGTAAGGCTGAAATTTCGCGCTGTTTCGAGTTACGGAACGAACGAATGAGCTATAGCAAAGAAGAGACACACCGGAATGAAATAGTGGGATTATGCTTCGCCTCCCAAGGCATCTCCTTGGCCGTCGTCAATGGGAGACAAAACTGCATCATCTGCCTCCCATCTTCCCATGCTCTTCCCTCTACGTGCACACACACATCCTTATATAGCCCTGTCCTCGCATCAGGCTGTGGTGCATCCCTCACCAACTCCCCGACGTCCAAATACGCATCGCCCACATGGTCATTGCTCGACAACTTGTCCCAGTCCAGCACGGTAAGCTGCACCTTGAATGATGTCTCGTATCTGCGCACGTGAAAGAGCAGCTTTTCGTCCCAGGTAGGGTTGAGCGAATGTCGGATGATGCGTGTGCGGAAGACCTTTTTGGAAAAAGAGATGACGACGAATGGGTCCATGTCGAAGCCAGTCCGCGTCACTGTGGGTTGGCGTTGTATCATCAGCACTAATGTTATTTGTAGCATTATGGATGAGACGCAATTTTCTTCAACCTAGGTAGATCACTTGCGCCTTGGATCTCGAGCACGACGATCCCCACAATGTCATTTCATTGGGCAGTGGAGAAATTGTAGTGTGCCTTTTATTAAACCACAATTTCCGGAACCTTTTCTTTGGTGTGGGCGCGAGGGTACTAGGAAGAGCTGACGTTGTATAACCAGGATATGGGGGAATGGGGAGGACTGCACCGGTGCTTGATGATCGTCGGTGCATATGGTCGGCATGAGGAGGGGCGTGCACATCATGGTGGTTCTGCCGAAGGAAGAATTTTGGGAGTCT
>Ga0153958_1000261_pt1 | contig 12564 bp, 17 predicted proteins | sample TSFL042MetaG_FD_104719 | JGI IMG/M metagenome (GOLD analysis project Ga0153958, IMG submission 104719) | Attine ant fungus gardens microbial communities from Florida, USA - TSFL042 MetaG | ecosystem: Host-associated > Fungi > Mycelium > Unclassified | place: USA: Florida, Wekiwa Springs... | reverse complement strand
CTTCGCCTCCTTGCCCTGTTGTACCCTGGCCATGAACTCTCTCGCCTTTTGTCATGCAGTGTTCATACCCCTTCCACACACTCCTGTGAAATGCAAAAGACCGTAGAAGCTTATAACTAGGGTTCGGTGAGGTTCCTATTGACGTAGGTTTTGGAGGGGACTTCGCCAGCCTTGGCACGTCCCTAAAGGTCAACATAAGCGTTGGATACTGAATGACACGAAGAATGCACTCGCCAGATGCTGTATGGCGGAATGTTGCGCAAGGTAATGAGCACCTTCCCCCTTGAGCATTGCGCTGTAGATGACGATGGCGCTCCCATATCCTCAGTTGTTGCGTATATTATGTCTTCATCGGCGTCGTCGTCGTCACCATCTGTAGGCATGTTGCGTTTTCGTGGCAGGTTGGATGTTGGAACGGGGCCCTGTGCAAGACAGTGGACAACAGAACGAAGAAACCCCAGGATAAGCATCTGATTAGACAATATATTTCGGTCTTGGTCGGTGATACCCTTTCCTTGATGATATCTCAGCCTGTTCATTTGACTTGGATCTCAGTGGGGGATGCATACCTGCATGAGGAAAGTTCCATACAACGCAGTTAAAACGTCTTGCCTTCAAGGCACTGCATTTCTCAAGCCTAGTTGCATCAACGCCAAACAAGACCTCTGCACCGCGTTCTCGGAGAATGTGCACATTACTCTTGGCATCTGGATATTTACTGTAGCATTCCTGCTCTGAATCATAAGCAGTGGCTGTGATATTCGATGGTGGGAGATGTTCTAGAGAAGATGGGGGGTAGACGACCAATGCGTGTGCGAAAGAGAAATTTCCTTCGCCGATCAAGAGTATTTTATCGGTAGGCATGAATGGGATGGTGGGTCGGAGAGGCAGAGCTTTCCCCTTGCCTTTGCGTTTTCCCTTTACTTCTGCAGCCTCGATAGCATGCGCTGCCTTTTGCTTGTTCTTGAGTCTGATCTGCTGTGACTGCAGCGATGCTTTTAGGGATACTTTCTTCTTGTGCCCCATTGTGTTTTGGCCAGCCGTGTTAAGTATATGTGTGGAGACGGAGTTGTTTGGATTCAAAGCCTTTGCCAAACAACCACTCCCTCTTTTGGAATGACACGTTTACTCCTACTTAGTACTTTATTAGTTCTCCAACTTGACGAGACATACATACTTTTCTGAGTTCTCCTCAAACGAGCATAACATCCGTTCCTTTGTCTTTTCAAATTTACACCAATGGTAAGATAGAACTGTAGCTTGGATCACTTGATTCGCCTGACGAAACCCTACCCAGCCCACTGAGTTCGAGTTGCGAAGGAAGAATGCTCAGTTCGCCAATGCAGTTCGGTCAGGCAAGAGAGCAGTGAAGCCTTCTCACCAGGAGATGATGGCAAAAAGAAGTCCCTTAAGCCTCTGGGCTCTGGGCATCGTCCTGTTTGTTGTTGTAGGAGGGGGTGAGTTACTACTTGTCTGTGTTCTCAGAAGTTGACAAAGCTACAGTGATATTTGAGCTGGCCAGGTTGGTATTCCTATGACGCACAGACATTCAGAAGTGCCATATATACACATTGCTACCATCCGAAGGGCATGCGTCACATTTGTATATTACCGCTTGTGGATTCATTATCATTCGTTCCCATATGGCAGAGTGAGCAATCAACTACCCTCAAGCCTCCACATCTGCACCAGAATTACTGGCGCTTGCACTAATGCTCATACTCTGGCTGCGTGTACTGTTGGCGCCACTGGGCGCCACTACCTTGGACGGGCCGGCTTCAGTAGTGCTTTCGACGCCCTCCATAGAGTCGCCTTCGAGTTCCCTCTCATCGATCTTAACTTCGTCTCCGGCCCAAATACGCATAGTAGGTTGCCAAACCATCACCACATTATCTTCTGAAGTGGTAGATGCAGTCCAATTTTCAGCTTCTCCTGGAGCCCAGCAGAGGTCTGTAGGGCGTGCAGTATGACCTGGCGGACCAATAATCAACGATCTGAGGGGGATATGTAGAGTTCCGACATACCTCCATGAATGAACATGAGCTCCGGGGGACCATCTTCCTGGTCATCTGGCGTCTGCTCCACGCCAATCTGAGAAAGATCCCAAACATTGATCCTTCGATCTCCTGATGCAGATGCGAAGACAGAAGCGGAGTGCGGAGACCATGCGAGGTGGAGCACTTCGTCCGTGTGTGACTCAAAGGTGTGCAACTTTTTAGAAGGCACCCTGATATCGTGCAGCACAACAGTCTAAACAAAGCAAAACCTGAACTCCTATCGAACGGCCCTTTCATCTCCTTACGCACCTTATCTGCACTGCCAGTAACAATAAGATGTTCACATGCTGGGCTGAATGCACATGACAAAATCTCCCTGTCGTGTGCTTGAATTTTTGCTGTAGCTTCTGTTGGAGCTCGGGTATCCCAGCTGATCAAGCAGTTAGACTAGCGGCTGAAGTAGGCTCAGAATCACTCACAGCAAAAGCATCTTGTCATCTCCTACACTGGCGAATACGTTTTCTTTAGTTGCATGCCAGTCTACGTCCTTTCATCAAACCGGTTAGCAACTCGTTCACAGACTTGAAGAATGGTACGAACTCCGACGACAGAGGCGTGACCCTTGAAAACGGTTGTCGGTTCAATGGTACCAGTGCCCTTCGTGTAAGAGTTGATGTCCCTGGAAGAATATCAGCGGCCGAAACGTGCCCAAAATCATTTGCCTTACCAGTGACACACAGTCATATCTTCTGAGGCGCCGAGAATATGTCCGCTTTTCGTTGGGTTCCAGGCCAGACCGAAACTATTCGCAATTCAGCCATGCATATAACTCATGCAAGAAAACCACTCACCCTTCCTTTGTCTGCCCGACCAGTCTGATATCAGGTTTGCATACACCACCTCTCTCAGGTTCACTCGAATGCTTCGTGCGATCAAAGATGAGAACCTGACCCGAAACTGCCTTCGTTGCAATCAAATCTGGGTTTTGCGGCATGTAGCGCGCACGGTTGACCTCCCCATCGTGGTTAATCTTCTGAATGATCTGGATACGCGGCTGCGGAGGGATGGTATGTCCGCCCAGTTCGCCAAGTTGATCATCGTAGTTGTCGCGATCCAGTGGCTCAGCTGAGGGGCCGTCACGCTTGGGTATCTGGACTGTCGCAATTTGTAGGTAGTCTTGGGCTTGGCGGGAGGTGTGAGTCCCAAGAAGTAGCCGGTGGGTAGTGTAGGGTTTGCCAGGCGGTCTTTGTTAGCTCAGACGGAGGTTGGTCAGAAGGAAAGGCATGTGGGACCTACGACTCTTTGTCGGGGAACCATTGACACGTCAAACTAGGCCAATCGAGCGCATGTGTGATGACCAGGTCATACAGGTATGGTGCATTCTTTTTCCTGCCGAGGTATTACGGTTTGAAAGAAGATCCACCACGAGAGAGCAATATCATATACCATATTTTGTACTCCTGAAAATGGTTTGTTCTTAGTGCAAAACTCTTGGGAGGGGGTGGTTGACTGACCTCGTTTATCAACTTGTTCTCTTCCTCAGCCGCAAGATCGTCTTCCATATCCTCGTCTTGAACGGTGGGTTTCATCTGCGGCATTAAATTGTACACAACCAGTCAACGATATGGGTGTAGAGCGGGTGCAGTCAAAACGCGGTGCTAACTTCAAGAAGGAAGATAACAAGGCGCGTCACGGTCGCGTCGTGCACGCTCTTAGATCACGCCTTCTAAAGTGTTTTCCTCCCGTGTATTCCTCAAACTTCATAATACGCTACACTTAAGCACTGCATGCAGCATTTTATGTAGCATTCGTTCACATTTCGCTCATGGAAAATGCGTTTCAAGCGGTAGGAACGGTTTGAGTGATATTCTCATGCGGAATCTACGTCTGCACGAAGAGAACCGACGGAGAAACGACGATGGCAGCCTAGGTGTCTATAGGTATAGTGATCGGACGAGAGCGGGCTACACGACTATTATATTTCCTTTTCCCATTTGGCAACGAGCTTCTCAAGGTCGAACCGTGGGTCCTCTGGGTTAGTGATGACTGCAGTGGAGGATAATAATTAGTACATATGCAGATCCAAGAGCAAAATTTGCGACAGGGAAGAACCACAAGCGCGGAATGAGAATTAGGACTCACCTCCGTCATTCTTTGCACTCTCTTGCTTCTGTCTCCATGCATCCTTTGCCTGTACTATCAACTGTTCCCGTTGATGTATTGCGTGGTGTTCCTTGTCCAAGTCATGTGCTTTTTGCAGTGACCGACGATGGTAGATACCATAGAAAACACCTGAAAGGAGAGCGGTGTAACGAGCAACCTGGAATAATATGTGCTTGGGTTTAGGAAAGAAAACCGAAGAACGGCTCACATTAAGTGTTGAAGACATGGTTGGACCTTTTTAGGCTTTCAACCAGAGTTTAAACTCTAAAAGAAAGGTAATGAATGCACTATGCAGGAGAAAATTAGCTGGTCAAGTCGTGTGTCACAAAGTAAATAGGAAAGAATAACAACCTTCAAGTGGCTTGAAAATGCTTGCAATGTGGGTTTCCTTCTTCCCGAGGCGGAGCAAGTCGGCGTTTGCTGATGACTAATGCTCATAATGTTTACCGTGACGCTGTGCACTTGTACACTTCCTCACCATGACGGATCGCGTCCCGCTTCTGCAAGGTGGCTGTTTTTGTCGGTCTGTTTCATATGCTGTCTATTCTTGTCCGTCTTTGAGTGCGTACTGTCATTGTACGAACTGCCAGAAGTTGACTTGTAAGACAGAACCGATGATATTGGCTCAGAGTACCATGAATAACATTTGTTGATTTCAGCCTGTCCATTCGTTCACACTATTCATTTTGATGCTGCTGCCTTCTCATGGACACATCCAGAACCCCATGAATCTCAGTTGGATTTCTACGACAATCCCCTTAAGCCATATAAACGACGATTCAGGTGCAAAACCTGCGGCACCGGGGTCGCGTCGTGCAACTCTCAGACCCATAGGTTCAGCGTATGGGGCGCGACCTTGGACAGGAATGAAGAGGGGAAGATAGATGGTTGGGATATTGCAAAGCCAACTGCTCACATTTTCTATGGAACACGGATGCTAGATGTCAACGACAATTTAAGTAAATGGGAAGGATATGAATCGAAATTAGAGAGGTTGGGATAACGGACCCATAATAGCTGTCCTTTAAGGATGACGGTCAGACCTTGATCCTTTAGAAATGACTACCAAGCATGCGTACATGACTCCGGTATAAGTACATGCTGTATGCCAATGAAATGAAACAAAGTCGCATGCTAGTATCGGGCGCTCTGCTCCGCAAGGGCCCGGACCATCGAACCACATTCCACAGGATCAGATGTCCACACTTACTGTAACATTTTGTTACCCTCGCGCCAACTCACAACAGAACATTTTCAAGAACTGCTGCTCAACATGGACGAAGATGTGGATATGGATGCTCCCCAGATTTCAACTCTCACGGAAGAGAACACTCCTCCACCCTCTCGAACATCGAAATTCCGAGTAAAATTGCTAGTTACCGAAAAGAAGGGCAAGGGCAAGTCGTCATCACCCAGTGTATCAGCTGGCAACAAGAAGGTTATTGCCCCACCTCTACCTACCCTGCAGACACAGGCACAGAGTGATGCTGAAATTGAAGAGGAGGATGAAGAGGACCAACTCATTGACGACCAAGACGACGTGCAACCTGCTGCTTCTATCTCTGCTGTTAATACTTCCACAAGTGGAGCGAAGCGGAAGGCGCCAGCAAAGAAGTCAAGGCCGAGGAAAAGTGAAAAGCAGGATAAGGATGCCGACAAAATACCGCCTGGTCAGTTACCTTTCCTACTCAACTAATGGGTATACTAAATGACTACACGAGCAGAATCAGGCGAACAGGTCGATCCTGAGGATGTCAGCATATCTGCAGCGGGCGAGAAACCGCCTCCGAAGAAACGGACAGCACCCCGTAAGTCTACTGGTGCTCCTCAACGGTCCAGACCCAAGGCTGTTCCAAAGTATGTTCCCTAGAATTAAGTCTAAATGCTCCAACAAACTACTTTCTCAGAGTGGTCAAGAACTCTGCAGTGCCTTCGTTGGATGACGGAGCACTGAGTGAATGTAAGTGATATCTCGCTTCCTATAGACTTCAGATTTACTCTTGATGCACCAGCATACACTGGTACGGCGCCCTCATCACCATTTCCCCTCATTCGAGATGGGGGTTCAGAACATGAGGACACAGAACAGGTGCCTGTTCCTCCTCCGGTCGAGGGTACTGCAGAAATCGCCCCTCTTCCTGTCTATCCTTTGCCCTCCAAGCCGTTCCCTGTGCAGCCTCCCCCGAAGATAGGGACAGGCTTTGCACCTGTGTTACCCCTCGATCGAAGTGGAACCAAAGTACGTCGCTGGAGAACTGCAAACCGTGAAATACGGGGCATTGCAGGCGGGCGATGGTTCGCGAGATCATGGGTTGGAGACAAGGACTCGGAGTTCTCCAATGCACCAGCTACGGCATCTACTGCGGCTACACACAAAAGCGGCGACGCAGACAAGATTACGATACCAAAAGTTGGCGGCTCAATATCTGCACCCTTACACGGAAAAGGGTCTGGCAAATCCAAAACCTCACGCACCGCGTCTGGAATATCAGCTGCTCCATCACGGGCAGCGTCTATTCTTGCTGACCACCATCCTGTGAAAGCTCCCTCGAAGATGCGCAACATGGTTGCTGGGCCGGCACCAGAAGAGAGCAATGATCCTCTTATTCGAAATACGTCAGAGCAGTCTAGAGAACCTATGGAGTCATAGATATGTATTGTATTTACCCGTCTCAGATTTTACATGCATGTCAGGCTTTCTGCGTAGTGTCATTAATGTTGTGAAGTGTGTGACAAACTACCCGTGTGACATACGTGTGACCATAGGTCAACCCTTTTGTGGTATTGTACGGTACCCACTACGTCGATTCGCTGAGCGTGCTCTACGGTATCTTCTAAAGCGGGCAGCCCGTGGTACTTCATAGGTGGTCATCGCAAGGACTAGAAAAATACACCAAAGAGACCGCGTTTTACTTGACCATGTCCAGCAAAAGCCTTGTTACCAACCAAACTAGCACCAGTGGAAGTCCAGGCACGAGCATATCTGCGGCGGATCCTACCAAGTCGAGCAACAGAGACAGATGTATGCAATGGCGCAGATGATCCATCATTGGTAGCTGACCTGAGCCGCTTGCAGTGCATCAGCTATATGCTTCTGATCCGAAGTACAAGAAGTACACACAACAAGTGGAGAAGTGTCTCAACGCTTTCGATAATGTGCACGAGTGGGCAGATTTTAGCGCGTTTCTGAAGAACTTATTGAAGGTACTTTCCTCCACGCTGATTTAGAGGCATTAAAACATCGCGGTTGCACATCCACAGACATTTCAATCGTACATGCAGTTCAAGGAAATCCCATATAAACTCATCGTTGCCAAACGTTTAGCTCAATGCTTGAATCCTGCTCTACCAGCCGGTGTGCACCAACGTGCCCTTGACGTTTATACGCATATACTCTCCGTACTCGGAGTGAGTGCAATTGTTCAATATGTGCCAGTATCTGATATTGGCTGTGGTGATAGACCGAAGGTCTAAAACGCGACTTACCATTATGGTCATCAGGACTTTTCCCATTCTTTGAGTACGCTGCTACGTCTGTCAAGGTATGACCCTCTTGAATGTTCGACTTTATGCGGTGCTGATTGATACAGCCAATTCTGTTAACCATATATGACACGCATTATCTGCCTTTACAAGCTGGTCTGCGCCCCGTGATGAAGTCTTTTATCCTTGCTTTACTTCCGGGCCTTGAAGAGGAAACTGGCGAGTTTTTTGACAAGGTAGGCTATCATCATATTGCCCAAATGAGGAATTTATACAATTATTATAGGTGCTAAGCCTTCTCGATCGGCTGTCAGGAACTGTATCCCCTGTATTTTTTATCCAGAACATATGGGTGATCATGATCACGATGTCTTCTGCGCGGGGAACTGCTTTGAATTTCCTCTCCCGCAGGCTACCTCGATTGCATGCGGAGGAAGGTGGGACTGTTTCTAGCTGGGATTTTTCACTTCTCAGTATTTCTAGACATCACTCAGATAGTAGGTAAAGACATAGGGCTCGTAATCCGTGCATTCGCGGCAGCCCTTGAGGACGACAATTTATTGGTTCGCAGAGGCGCTCTTGACCTTCTATTGCAGTCATTGCGGATTGATAGTGCTGCCATCAAACGAGCACAGCCAGAAGATTCCGTCTTCCTTATGAGAGCCGCAACCGGCGTAGTCCTCCGTCGGGATCTCTCACTCAATCGTCGCCTATACACTTGGCTATTAGGACCTGACGAGAAGAGCGAAAACCAATCCGTGTATCTGCGCCAACACTCTCTCCAGTTACTGAACACCACCCTTAAGGTATGTTAGAACCCAATGGATTTCGGAGCTTTAATAATTGTCACAAGGATGAGATGTTTTCACCTTCGGGAGAGTACTCCGAATCCAGACCATTCAAGATCTTCATTTCGCTGTTGGACAAGTGGGAGATAGGATCAGCCTTGACCGACATTCTAGTACTGGACGCCCTCAAAGCAATTCGGTTTCTTATGCAATGCAACACGGCAGAAAGGAATGGCGATGTGCGTCTCATTTCTCAGGGTTTTGAAGACACGAGTAGCTTATTTTACTTGATTCTTTTTTCCCTAATAGATTTCCATGACAGCCAGCACATTATACGAGGCTGTCGAACCCAGCATCCTTTGGAAACAGTTATTGACAGCAATAATGAACGATTTGACTGAAGATAAAAAAACTGAAGTGGGTTTCGCTACGACTAGAACGCCGGTGGCTCGTACTAATACCGCTTTCAGGCAATCGACTTGACCTTATTCTTACTGCGTTCACTTCCATTGCAAGATGACGAAATTCGCAGCATTCACCTACCAATTGTTTTCGCCGCCATAACGGACAGGCTACAGGTACTATGGCAACTTCTGGGATATGATACAGAAGTTGATCCACATTACAGCGTGAAATCAGCAAAGACCCGTGCAAGGCTGCCGAACCCTCTGTCCGAGAATGTTTAGCACTTCAGGAGGAGATTTTCAAACTTATTCCTCTAGTTTCTCTCAGTCAGCGCCCTCAACTGAACGCAGCCCTCCAAACTTCAGCCTCCTCTCTCAGTCCGCTCGCATTCTCTTATGCATTTTATGGAATTAGCTGTGCTGAACCGAAACCAAGCAATCCGGTGCTTAATCCATTGGTGGCTGTCTTAGAACATATGTTCTGTATGAGTGAAGCCTTATCGCAGTCGCTGTCAACTCAACAACGGGGCTCGGTAGAACTTCGAGCAGCCTTTTCGCAAGTGTTACGGGTCTTGTCGAACATTGTTCATGCGGTGGATAAGACTTCTGATACGACCCTCGACATATCATGGAATCCTTCTGAATGGCTGCACTCCATGCTAAGTTGTCTTGACCTGGAGGTGTGCAATTTGACGCCCTTCGGTTTTACATCGGGAAACTTATTTATCTTTAGGTTGTCAACTTCACCCAGGTAGACTGGGTCGTATCTTTGATAGTTTCTTTGCATGGAACGCAGAGGCTGAGCCCAAAGCTGTCAATGGACAAAAGACCAGTCGTTAGTCGCATGGTGAAGAAGGTTTGTGTGTTTGACTACACATGGAAGTCTATGCAATAAAGCTTGCTTCGTAGTTGTTCAGATACCTCCACCAAGACATGGCAACTTTCCATGTGCGAGCAGTCAACCTCATGTGGTCCATAGAATCATTGTCACGGCCCCATGAAGTTGAGTCAATAATAGCGCAGAGCATGAGTTCTCCCGAGTCGCGAAACGTTTATGATGCGCACGAGGCCTTCGGGGTACTTTGGCGACTGTCAGGCAAGTAAACATGTTCACGACGTTATTCTGCTGATTGAACTTCTTACAGAGGATGACTCGCTTCCAGGGGTGCGCCTAAAGGTGCCATTGATGATAGTCTTAGAGACTCTAAAACATGACGATTCAAGCCTGCGACGCGTCGGAGAAACATGGATGCGATGCAATCTGAGATCATATATCAGGTAACAACTTCGATACCTTGGCCGCACAGAGGGCTTACGCAGACGAAAAGGGTCTTGGAACCTATCCTTCGTGACCTTTTGGACCCTTCTATTCGTCGAATACCTAGCTCTAACAGAGTGAACGGCAAAGAAATCAGGGGCTACGTTTACGAGAGGTCTTTCGACCAGCGCTATGTTGCTCACCTTCTCGAGATTTTACTCTCGGTCGTCCAGTTCGGTGGTCAAGGTTTTGCCAAGTCTGCGCGTAGCACCTTCCTCAAGCGCTCATACGACCATGTGCTACTCCAAAGACTCGGTTCAGGTGCTGATTACTGATGCTGATTATGCTTCGGCTGTGATTCTAACGCTTCTGTTACCAGCTGGGATAGACCCCGACATAAGCTACCTCGATGCGCTCATCGAGGTGCTGTCAAGGTGAGTTACATCCCCTAACTGTCTATTGCACCTCATTCTCATGGCAGGTTCCTTCAATCTGAGCCCAAAGATCAGGTTGCTCAGATCATGGAGCCACTGAACACTGTTATACAATCCTCTGCCATAGACCTTCTCCAAGCCATCGTTGCTCGTGGCGAAATCGAAATGCTCGCCGTTGAAATGCTCGAACCTGTGGTCATTGGCAAGCTTTTCCTTTGCGTCCACCTACATCAGTTAGACTTGCAAAACAAGTTGCTGCGGTTCCTCCACTCAATTATATCTGCCTCAACATCTTACACCCACAACGTGAATTCACACACGGAGGATCGAAGCACAGAAAGCTCGCACGAATTGGAAAAAAAAGGTTACACTGTTAACCCCCTGTTGACACAAACCATCACGGATGGCATTGTTGTCTCGCGCAACCGCCCTGTGATGCAGCATTGGTTAGATTTTGTTCTGATGGCGGTTTCCCAGTTCCAACCTGCCCTGAAGGGCATTATTTCTCCTATTGTTGATTGTCTTTGCCGACAACTACTCATGTTCCTCTCCGATGCACTGAAGGCGAGCCAGTCATCGGCTGACGATGGATACCCTCGAGTCGCGACTGATGCTGAGTTCAGCATGCTGCTCAATGCGCTCGAGCGGTTAATTGTACTTGGCTTGACACAAAAGTCCGACGCTAATCCAGACGAGGACGACACTCCAGTTCAGGAGAGACCTGGAGCTGAGTCAGGAGGAATCCTAGGATATGTATCGAATGTCTTCGCTACAGACAGCACAACAACTTCTGTTGAACATCAATTGACGGCGAGTGATTCGATGATGTTTATTGTCTATGTACTGTATCTGACGACTGTACAGTCATACTCACCTGGCTACAAATCTCTCCATGAAGGCATCCGTGTTTTGCTTGCAATATGGGTCAACATGGTTTGGCATGACACAAATAACGTACGACCAGAGGTAGACTCCCTGTCTATGATTTTCAATCGGACACATAGTCGCTGCCGGAGAGTCCTAGAGCTCTTGTTCCGCACTCACCCGATGGAAGTACTGGAGTCCATCATTGAGTATTGGGATCATGATGTATTGATGCGCTCCAAAGGCTCTGATCAACCTGCGGCGGCCGTCTTCGACCTGGTCGATGTCTTGATCGCTAACGCGCGAAATGCGGTGCATATGATCTGCGACAGTATATCAGTGCGTATTTCTAACTCCTCGGAGCGCAGTAGAAGACCTGCCAATGCGAATCTGTGAGTTATCACTGTAGCTGAGGATTAATATGCTGAACAAGTTATTCAATAGATCCGATATCATGCTTTTCAACTTCTTGGAGCAATATTTGCAACGCCTTGAAGGTCCCTTGGCACTTCAAGTTTGGGGTCGATTCATGCAACTAACGAGGGACCTAACGTCAAGTCGAGACTTCAAATTTCAGATATTCTTAGCGCTGAAGTACGATTTACTCATGACTATCTTTCACCGCTCACAATTTCTCAGGTGCTTATGTGTTCTTGGTGATAAAGTTGCTCAAACCACTGCCATGGACGACAAGCGCATTAAGAAGGATCTTCAGGTTTGATGCTCTCGAAGTTCCGTCAATTTGAAGTCTGACTCCGTACGCAGGAGACATTTGGAAAGCTCCTTGATGCATGCGTCGTATTCGCCGGTAAATCGTCGGATCAGACAAATAGGATTAGACGTACCACGAAAGAGTCATTAGTCACGAATGGTCGAGTCTCTCCTGTTTATCGTGGTGGTCGGTTACTTATATTATTTTTCTGCTGTCTCCGACATCTAATGAATTCTTAGTCTTGGACACGAAACAAGATGAAAAGGCTGATTCTACTCCCGTTTTACTTCCAGATAGTGCCAAGCCTACATGGGGAACAGAGCTCCCCTACCAGGTGGGTTACTATTTGACTACTAGAGACCTCACGAGTTGTGACCTTCTACCAGATCACTGCTTTCATAGCATCAAAAGCTGTTCCAGATCTGCGTAGGTTCTTGGTGGACAATGACAAGATAGCAAGT
>Ga0153958_1000259_pt1 | contig 12612 bp, 19 predicted proteins | sample TSFL042MetaG_FD_104719 | JGI IMG/M metagenome (GOLD analysis project Ga0153958, IMG submission 104719) | Attine ant fungus gardens microbial communities from Florida, USA - TSFL042 MetaG | ecosystem: Host-associated > Fungi > Mycelium > Unclassified | place: USA: Florida, Wekiwa Springs... | reverse complement strand
TAGTCTGAGGATTAGACCTCAGACTTAACAACATCTCTTGTTATTATCTAAACCTTGCTTGAACTCTCTTGAAGAACTCTTTTCTCAAATCACAAATCAAGTAAGTAACCATTTGTGATAGAATGAATATGAGCAGGGATCGAGGTGATCAGTGCTCGGGAGTGGAATTGAGTTCTTATGTTATCGATAGGCAGTGAATGCTCTTAGTGATCACCCTAGGTGGATATTTAGGAAGAACTCAATGGAGTTCTTCGTTGGATTGCTTGACTACTTATACAAATTCCTTACAGTGGCTATGCTACTACTAGTCCACAATCACATGTTCTTCTAGAATATTCTGTCACCTGATCTGTGTCATGTGACCTGCTTATCTAAGTTCCCATGCTATTTATATCTTGATCCCATTGTACAACTTGATGCTAGAGATCAAATGTTCAAATGCACAGGAAGCTCTTTCCTCTCTGGAGCTCTCATAACACTTTTTTTATTGGACTTACAACTACAAGATGGAGCACGGGAAAGTATCATGTGACTTTGTCACAATGTCACAATGGTGTGATGGATGGTTACAGATGATCATGTCACAAGTCACAGTCACAGGGTGTCACATAACTAGAGTAACATGAGGACCATGGGAGAGCAGGCGCATAGTCATAGTAGTAAAATGTATAAGTAGTAGAGAATTAAGCAAGAACTCCATCGAGTTCTCTTTGTTAAACTCTGAACAAAGAGACAGTTGGCTTAATTCCAGTCATCAGACTTTAGATGCTGACACTTTCCCTTTCTATCTTTAGACCTGTGCTAAATAGGACAATATTGGACTAACCCATTATTAGACACTGACTCAACTTGTTACTCTCATTACTTCTGTCACTGGACTGTCACTTAACTAGTTACCCATAGTTACAATTAGTGTTACCACATTGTAATGTAGTCACAATACCTAGTTAGAATAAATACAGACCAGAAAGAAAAGGAAATGACAAGTTCTCTCTTTCTGTATTCCCTTTGTAAAATCTTACTCTGAGGAATTGGTACTCTTACTTGTCTTAGGACAATCTCAAGGGTACTACTCAAAGTCTCATTGACATCTCTCCTCTGATATAACTTCACTGAAAACCTTAACTGGATTCTTTAACAAGGAGCGTAAAGATATCAAGTGTTAAATATAGGCTTTAAGTTGAAACACATATTCAACTATAAGATCTAGAGTCTTAATATTGAGGGTATATGTTTCTTGTGATGTGACATTTGTCGAAACTCCAGAGACCTCTGAGTATATGACAATTCAAATTGATGAAGAAATGTCTGAGTCTGATGGGTCCCTCATGGATATAGAGAGAAGGAACAGCAAGGTTGAGAACTTAGTTGCTGAGGATAACAATGTTGGAAAGAGTGATACTACAGAAACAACCATGGAGGACGCACCTATTCAACTTTGTCAATCAACAAGAGTAAAACATACTCTAACTCAAGATAATGATCTCTAGTACTCTGTAACATCCTATTCAAGACAAAAAGTGCCTGGAAAGTCAGAGGAACCACAAAATACAGCACTTGTAATAAAGGACCCAGTCATCTATGAAGAAACCATGTCAAGGAATGATGTAGTTTATTGGAAGAAAGTATACGTAGAGGAATTAGAGGCCTTCATCAAACAAGAGTTGTTCAGCACAGTTCTAAAATCTGTAGGACACAAAGTGATAGGGTGCAAGTGGGTCTTCAAGACTAAGCTCAATGAGAATGGCCAGGTGAAATATTACAAGGCATAGCTTGTTGCCCAAGGATTCTTGCAGATCCCTGGAATAGACTTCAATGAGACTTTTGCACCTGTCACATATCACCAGACATTTCAAATACTTCTCGCATTGGCAAATTGTTATTGCTAGCACATTCATCAAATGGATGTCATAACTTGGCAAAATGGCTAACTCATTATTTATATTTCTTTTCTTTTCTTTTTCTTTTTTTTTTATCTTAGACTTACTACATAGAAGGGAGTGTAGGAAAGTGTTATGTCACAAGTGTCACATAGTCACAGTCACATGGCAGGAGGTCACAGAGTCACATCACATGAGGTCACATGACAGGTCATATGATAGGCATGGGAAAGTAGTACACAGACCATGTAGTAGTTATATAAGTAGTGTAAGAAATCTAACAGAAACTCTATTGAGTTCTCCTTGTCAAATGCTAATAAAGGAGCAGTTGGCTTTATTCTGGCTCAGAAGTTGGCTATTCTGACATAGACAATAAAGAAGACTAGGGAAAAGAAGAAGAAATGGAAGAGAATCATAGGAAAATTAAAGAGATGGTCCCAGAAAAATTCTTGAAGTGGAGAAAAGTATTTGGGAAAGTAGAGTCAGAAAGAATGCTAATGAGAAAAATTTGGGATCATGCCATAGATCTCAAAGAAATGTCTGTACCACAAAAGGGAAGGATTTACCCATTGTCCAAAGATGAAAGGGAAGAAGTCCAGAATTTTGTGGAAGACCAGTTAAGAAAGAGATATATTAAACCAACAAAATCCCTTCAAATGTCACCAGTATTGTTTGTAGGCAAGAAAGATAAAAAGAAGAGAATAGTTATGGACTACTGCAATTTGAATAGCCAGACAGTGAAGAACAATTACCCACTACTATTAATCACAGAGTTAATCGACAATATGGGAGGCAAAAAAGTAGTCACTAAAATGAATCTCAGATGAGGATTCAATAATGTGAGGATTAAGGAAGGAGATGAGTGAAAGGAAGCATTTACTACATATGTGGGCTTCTTTGAACCAACAATTATGTTCTTTGGGATGAAAAACTCACCAGCCACATTCTAGGCAATGATGAATGAAATCCTAAGAGACTTAATTAATGAAGGGAAAGTTGCAGCATTTGTAGATGATGTATTAGTAGGGACAGAGACAAAAGAAGGACATGATGAAATTGTAGAAGAAATATTGAAGAGGTTAGAGAAGAATGACTTATATGTTAAGCCAGAGAAATGTGTGTGGAAAGTGAGAAAGATAGGGTTCCTAGGTGCTGTTATAGGACCAAATAGAATAGAGATAGAGAAAGAGAAAGTGGACAGAGTATTGAGTTGGCCAGAACCAAAGAATGTAAAAGATGTCAAGAGGTTCTTGGGCCTTGCAAACTATTATAGAAGGTTCATTAAAGACTTTGCTCAAGTAGCTAGGCCAATGAATATGTTAACAAAAAAAGATGTAAAGTGGCAGTGGGGGCAGGAGCAGCAACAAGCATTTAACAAGCTCAAAGGAATCTTTATGACAAGACCAGTGTTAGCATTCCCAGACTTAGACAAAGAGTTTAGGATAGAGGCAGATGCCTCAAATTATGCTACAGGAGGAGTACTATCAATGAAGTGCTCTAATGAGTTGTGGAGACTAGTAGCTTTCATTTCGAAATCATTAAGTGACACTGAAAGAAATTATGAGATATATAATAAAGAAATGTTAGTGGTAGTTAGATGCTTGGAAGCATGGAGGTACTTCCTGAAAGGAACAGTAGTAAAATTTGAGATCTGGACAGATCATAAAAATCTTGAGTATTTTATAAAGGTACAGAAATTGAATCGAAGACAAGCAAGATGGGCATTATACCTATCTAGATTTGATTTTACATTAAAGCATGTTCCAGAGAGTAAAATAGGAAAGGCAGACAGTTTAAGTAGAAGACCAGATTAGGAGATAGGAGTAGAAAAAGACAATGAAAACAAGATGTTGGTAAAGCTGGAATGGCTGGAAGTAAGGAAGACAGAAATAGTACAGATTGTAGTAGAAGAAGTGGACTTATTGGAGTAAGTGAGGTAGTCAAAAGTAAGAGATGACAAAGTCATTAAAGTGGTAGAAAAGATAAAATAAGCTGGATGTCAGCGTCTAAAGTCTGATGACCGGAATTAAGCCAACTGTCTCTTTGTTCAGAGTTTGACAAAGAGAACTCGATGGAGTTCTTGCTCATTTCTCTACCTACTTATACACTTTACTACTGTGGCTATGTGCTTATTCTCCCATGGTCCTCATGTTACTCTAGTCATGTGACACCTTGTGACTGTGACTTGTGACATGACTATCTGTGACCATCCGTCACACCATTGTGACATTGTGACAAAGTCATATGATACTTTCCCACGCTCCACCTTGTAGTTGTAAGTCCAAAGGAAAAGAAAAAAAAAGAAATATAAATGATGACTTAGCCATTTTGCCAAGTCATGACACTGGAGTTGAGAGATAAAGAGTGGAGAGAGGTTGACAGCATAATATACAAGAAAGAGAAAGTTTATGTACCTAAGGATGATAAGCTAAGAACAGAAATTATTAGGCTACATCATGATATGCCAGTAGGAGGCTATAGAGGGCAGTGGAAGACAGTGAAGTTGGTCACTCATAACTTTTGGTGGCCAGGAGTAACAAAAGAGGTGAAGTGATATATAGAAGGATGTAATGCCTGCCAGCAAAATAAAAATTGCACAGAGCAACTGGTAGGAAAGTTAATGCCCAATTCAATATCAAAGAAACCTTGAACACATATTTTGGCAAACTTTATCACTAAGTTGCCTTTGGCTCAGGGGTACGACTCAATTTTAGTAGTAGTTGATAGGTTAACAAAATGGTACATTTTATTTCTACTACAGAAAAGACTTTAGCAGAGGGGTTAGCACAGTTGTTTAGAGATAATGTGTGAAAACTATATAGGTTGCCTCAAAGTATTATTTCAGATTGGGGACCTCAGTTTGTGGCAGGAATTATATAGGAGTTGAACAAGATGTTGGGAATTGAAAGTAAATTGTCAATGGTGTTCCACCCTCAAACAGATAGACAAACGGAAAGGGTTAATTAGAAGTTAGAATAATACTTGAGAATGTTCATCGATCATAGGCAAGAACAATGGCCAGAATGGTTAGAAACAGCAGAGTTTGCATACAATAATAAAGTGCACTCAAGTACTCGGATGTTGCCTTTCAAGGCAAATTACAGGCAGGACCTGAGGATAGGATTTGAGGGAAGAAAGAAGAGAAAATATGAGGGAGCAGAAAAGTTTGTAGAGAAAATGAAAGAAATATAAGAGAAGGCAAAAGCGGCACTGGAAAAAGTACAAGAAGACATGAAGAAATATGCTAATAGGAGGAGATGTCATAACTTGGCAAAACAACCAAGTCATTATTTAATATTTCTTTTCTTTTTCTTTTCTTTTCTTTTCTTATTGATGGACATGTGAGAGGAAAGTGACTCATAAGGAAGCGCAGGATAAAAGGGAAGGGTTAGGGTTACTCTTCATGTACAGAATCTAACAGGAACTTTATCGAGTTCTTATTGTCAAATGCTGAACAAAGAGACAGTTGGCTTAATTCTGGTCATTGGACTTTGACTACTTACACTAGAATTTGATTCCACATTGCAAGCACCATCCACCTTAGACCTTGCTCATCTAACTCTCATCTTATCAACCCTTGGCCGCTGATCAATATGATCAGTAGCTACCTTCATATATAGCCGGGCCCTTGGCTTAAGGGAACTTTACAGTTAGTTAGGGACTGCAGGTAGAAGTGTAGTACCAAGCCTGGATGTTATTACTGAGACCTAACCTCATAATTGGGTAGTGTCTAGTAGAGTACTTGTCCTTTTTATAAATCTTATGCTATAGTCCATTGTGACTAGGTACACACAGAGGAGTAACAGTTATCTCTTAAGGAGCTGTCTAGATTAGGGATCCCATCCATTGGGTAATAGTCTAACCATAGTATTAAGACAGTAGTCAGTAAGGAAGTAGGTGTCTGGTTAGATGAAGATCTTGTGTCCCAACAAACATAGCATTAAGTGAGATCAATTATTCATTCCATACCCTTGAGACATCTATACAATGTCTCAAACTCAATACAATTCTCTTATGAGTAATCTGCTCAATGAAAAGCATGCCCTTGCTAAACTAAGGGCAGAACTGAAAGGAAGGAGAAGAAAGTTGTGTAGGAGCTGCAAAGAGTTCAGGTACCTGGCCCAAAATTGCAGGAATAAGAGAGAAGGAGAAAAGGGGATAGCAATGCCCCAAAATAAATTTGAAGCTTTAAGTAGTAGAGTAATGCAGTGTAGGGTGGAGAAAAGGATAGTAAGAAATGTGAGGATGATAGTCATAGAATGTTTTAAGTGTGGAGAAAAGGGGCACAAGTGTAGGGAATGCCCATTATAGAGAAAGAAGAAGAAGAAGGTGGAAAGGGTGGCACACCCTATACAGGGAAAAGCACACCAATAGGAGAAGAGGAAGCCAGTGCACCTCAAAAGAAAAAGACACAGGAACATAGTGAGAAGAGGAAAGTGAGGAGAATAAAGAAAGAAAAGGCAGTGCACCCTGCAAGGGGAGAAGCACAGTAAGAGGAATGGAAGAGAAGCTCAATAGAAGAGCTGAGAAAGAGAGTGGAGGAGCACTGTAGCAAAAGAGTACCACAAGAAGCAAGGCTATTAGAGTTAGGGTAGTGCATAAAAGAAATAATAGTAATATATGTGCAGTGTAAAAGATGCAGAGAGAAGAGATGTCATGTGGAAGGAAATAGGAGGTAGGGGGTAATTAAGGATAGGCAAAGATAGTGTGGATATCAAAGGAAGGAGAAGAAGAAAGCAGTGCACCCCACAGAGAGAAAAGCACAGCAAAGCAGTGCACAACCAAGAGAGTCAGAAAGTACAGCCAAAGAGGGGGGTAGTCAAAAGGATGTCAGAAGAACCTTCAAAATGTTAAGAGAGATGTGGCTAAACATCAGGATAGAAAAGATAGATACACATGAAGGTATAATAGTGAAAGTGCTTTTAGACAGTGGTGTAACAGAAATGTTCATGGATAAAAAGATGGCAGCAAAACATAGGTTTAAGCTATAGAAATTAGAGAGACCAATAGCTATCCAGAATGTAAACAGAACAAATAACAGTGGAGGGGCTATTACACACCAAGTAGAGTGCAATGTGTATTACAAAGGCCATATAGAAAAAATGAGAATAGATGTATGTAACTTGGGAAAAACAGAAGTAATCCTAGGAATGCTATGGTTGGCAGCATATAACCCAGAGATAAATTGGGAAACAGAGGAAGTCAAAATGACAAGATACCTGTCCCTGTGTGGTGGAAGGAGTTCCAAGAAAGAAAAGGTCAAAAGAGTAGTAACCCTAGAGAAAGAGAAAATTGTCAGATGGGTGATAGATGATAAAGAAGATTGGGAAAAGGAAGAAGAGATGGAGGAGGACCATAGGAAAATTGAGGAGATAGTCCCAAAAAGGTTTTTGAAGTAGGAGAAAGTATTCAAGAAGGTAGAGTCAGAAAGAATGCCAACAAGGAAAATTTGGGATCATGCTATAGATCTCAAAGAGATGTTCAAACTACAAAAAGGAAGAATTTATCTATTTGTTATGAGAGCCCCAAAAAGGAAATAATTTCCCATATGTTCAAATACTTAATCTACAATATCAAGTCATACAATGAAGATAAGATATAAATAGCATAGGAACTAAGGTAATCATATCATGTGATGAGATCATATGATTATAGAACATCCTGGAAGGACATGTGATCATGAACTATTAGTGTACAGCCACTTGTAAAGTAGTATAAGTAGAGAAGTAATCCAACAAAGAACTCTATCAAGTTCTTCTTGAATATCCACCTTGGATGTTGTCTAAGTTCCTTATGAACTTGCACTTAACACCATTATCTAAAATGGAAAGGGAAGAAGTCCAGAAATTCATGGAGGACCAGTTAAGAAAGGGGTATATTAGACCATCCAAATTTTCTCAAATGTTGTTAGTTTTCTTTTTAAGCAAAAAGAACAGGAGTAAATAGATGATGATGGACTACTGCAACCTAAATAACCAGACAGTGAAAAACAACTATCCATTACCATTAATCACAGAATTAATCAATAACATGGGGAGTAAGAAAGTGTTTACTAAAATGGATCTCAGGTGGGGGTTCAATAATGTAAGGATAAAAGAAGGAGATGAGTGGAAGAGAGCATTCACAATGCATGTAGGCTCCTTTGAGCTAATAGTAATGTTCTTTGGGATGACAAACTTACCAGCTACATTCCAGACAATGATGAACAAGATACTGAGGGACTTGATTAACAAAGGAAAAGTAGTGGCATTTGTGGACAATATGTTGGTAGGAACAGAAACAGAGGAAGAACACGATGAAATTATAGAAGAAATATTGAGGAGGTTGGAGGAGAATAACTTGTATATCAAACTGGAAAAATGCATGTAGAAGGCAAAAAAAATAGGATTTCTAGGGATCATCATAGGACCAAATGGAATAGAGATGAAGGCAGAAAAGGTGGATGGAGTGCTTAGTTGACCACAGCCAAAGAATGTGAAAGATGTTAGAAAATTCTTGGGCCTCACAAACTATTATAGGAGGTTCATTAAAGACTTTGCTCAAATAGCTAGGCCAATGAATGTGCTCACATGAAAGGATGAGAAGTAACAGTGGGAGAAAGCATAACAAAAAGCATTTGACGAGCTAAAAAGAATCTTCACTAGTAAACCAGTATTAGTAGCCCAGTATTAGTAGCCTCAGATTTAGACAAGAAATTTAGGATAGAAGCTGACACTTCAAATTATGCTACTGGGGGAGTACTCTTAATAAAGTGCTTAGACAAAAAGTGGAGACTAGTTGCTTTTATTTCTAAATCTCTAAGTAATACAGAAAAAAACTATAAGATACATAACAAAGAAATGCTAGCAGTCGTTAGGTGCTTAGAGACATAGAGACACTTCCTGGAGAGAGCAGCAATTGAATTCAAGATTTGGACAGACCACAAAAATCTCAAATACTTCATGAAAGTGCAGAAGTTGAATTGAAGACAAGCATGATAGGCTTTATACCTATCCAGATTTGACTTTATGTTAAAACATGTTCCAGGAAGTAAGATGGGGAAAGCAGACAGTATGAGTAGGAGACCAGACTAGGAAGTCAGGATAGAAAAGAACAATGAGAATGAGACGTTAGTGAAACCAGAGTGGTTAGAAGTAAGAAGGACAGAACTAGTGGAAATTATAGTAGACGAAGTAGACCTACTTGAGGAAATAAGGAAGTCAAAGGTGAAAGACAATGAAGTTGTAAAAGCAGTAGAAGAAATAAAGCAAGTAGGAGTAAAGATGCTGAGAGATAAAGAATAGAGAGAAGTAGATAGTGTAATGTACAAAGAAGAAAAAGTGTATGTGCTAAAAAACAACAAGTTGAGAGTAGAAATAATTAGGCTACATCACGATATGCCGATAGGAGGGCATAGAGGACAGTGGAAGATAGTAGAACTGGTAACGAGAAACTTCTGGTAGCCAGGAGTAACCAAAGAAGTAAAGAGATATGTGAAGGGATGTAATACCTGCTAGCATAACAAAAACTGCATAGAATAGCCAGCAGGAAAATTGATGCCAAATTCCATTCCAGAAAAACTATGGGTACATATATCAGCAAACTTTATCACCAAGTTGCCTTTAGCACAAGGATACAATAGTATTCTAGTAGTTGTGGATCAGCTAACTAAAATGGTCCATTTTATACCAACTATGGAGAAGATGTCAGCAGAAGCATTGGTGAGACTGTTCAAAGATAACATATGGAAAATACATGGTCTACCTAAGAGCATTATATCAGACAGAGGACCATAGTTCATGGTAGGACTAATGCAAGAGTTGAACAGAATATTAGGAATTGAGAGTAAATTGTCAACAGTGTTCCACTCTCAAACAGATGGACAAACTAAGAGGGTAAATTAAGAGCTAGAACAATACTTGAGGATGTTCATTGACCATAGGCAAGAACAATGGCCAGAATAGTTAGGAACAGCAGAATTTGCCTATAACAACAAGGTGCACTCAAGTACTAAGACATCGCCATTCAAAGCAAATTATGGACAAGATCCTAGGATAGGGTTTGAGGGGAGAAAGAAAGAAAAATACACAGGGGTAGAAAAGTTCATGGAGAAAATGAGAGAAATACAGGAAGAGACAAAAGCGGCACTAGGAAAGGCATAGGAAGATATGAGGAAGTATGCAGATAGAAAAAGAGCAGAAGTTGAGGAGTATAAAGTAGGAGATTTAGTAATGCTCAGCACTAAAGACTTGAAATATCAGATAGTTGGAAGGAGGACAAAAAAGTTGATGGAGAGTAACTCATAAGGAAGCACAGGATAAAAGAGAAGGGTTAGGGTTACTCTTCATGTATATATAGTGTATAAAATCTAATGGGAACTCTATTGAGTTCTCTTTGTCAAATGCCGAACAAAGAGACAGTTGGCTTAATTCTGGTCATTAGACTTTGGCTGCTGACAGGAGATCAGAAGTTGATGAATATAAAGTAGGAGACTTGGTAATGCTCAGCACTAAGGATCTGAGATATCAGATGGTTGGAAAGAGAACAGAGAAGTTGATGGAGAGGTTTGTAGGCCCTTACAAAGTACAAAAAATAGTGTCATTGAACACAGTGAAATTAGAACTACCTAGTACAGTAAAAATTCATCTGGTAGTAAATGTTAGTAGAATACAATGTTATGTAGGACAAGTAGAAGGGCAGAAAAAGAAGCAACCAGCTCCAGTAATAATTGAAGGAGAAGAAGAGTGGAAAGTAGAAAGAATATTGAATAAGTGGAAGGTCAGGGGGAAGGATAAATACTTAGTATAATGGAAAGGATTTACAGCAGAATCAGACACTTGGGAAGGAAGAGAAAATTTAGGAAATGCCAAGAAGGCAATTGAGGAATTTGAGAAAGAATACAGATGGGATATGGAGAATGTAAGGAAACAGAAAAGAAAAGAAAGAACATTTAGAAGAGAAGAACTGCCAGGAAGATTTATGGCAAAGAAATTATTTGGATGGATGGATAAAAGATATGACCAGGAATATTGGGGAAGGTTAGAGAGGAATTGGAATAGATAGAAAGGAAGTCAATGGAAGAAGAACTGACTAGGTAAAAGAAGAACTATGCTGGAAATGATTAAGGAAAAAGAAGAAATTGAGCAAGGAAATTTAGGGATAAGGAAATGAATAGATGAAGATAATGAAATGGGTAACATGGTTGACCCATACTACAAATTGTAAAGAAAATCCTCGGGACGAGGAAACTTAAGTGAGGGGTAGTATTATAACTTGGCAAAATGGCTAAGTCATTTTCTATTTTTCCTTTTGTTTTGTTTTCTTTTATTTAGTCAGATCATTACTAAGGTAGAGCATGGGAAAGTATCATGTGACAGTCACAATAGTCACAAAGCATGACATCAGTCACATTTGGTCATGTCACAAAGTCACAGTCACAACATGTGAGGAGGTAGACACATGACAGGAATAACATGAGGACTATGGAAGGATATTACATAGTCACAGTAGTAAAATGTATAAGTAGTGTACAAAATCAAATGGGAACTCTATTGAATTCTCCTTGTCAACTCTGACTTGGAGTGGACTTAAGTCATCGCAGCTAGAGTCTTACACTAATTAAACCAAAGTATAGTACCTCACTTGTTACTAGGGTAATAGTTAGCTAATCTTGTTTTAGATGGTTGGTCCAAGTTGTTGCTGAGGCTAGATTGCCTTGGAAGGTTTGGTTGTCAGGTGTGATAACAAAACAGAGGTGGCATCTTGTGCAAGTACAAATAACCCATAGTGGCATTTAATTCAGATGAGACAGTTAATACACAAAGTCAAAGTAATTAGAAAAATAAAATAATAAAAAAGTGTGACATGTGACAAAGTATATATTGATAGCTAAGCTGACAAACCAATTGATAGATCACTTGACATCAAACCTTGTGATCCCATTTGGCAGTTGTTTGCCTATAGTGTAAAGGTCTAATCTGGATGATGTCCAAATTGAGCACATAGTCAAATTTTTACAACAAACTATTGGTACTTTTTGCTTTGCTCAGACATAGTCTAATATCTTCTCTCTTGTCTGCTTCCCTTTTTCTTCTCCTTTCTATTGTCTAGTATTTAAGTAGTGCACTTAGTACCTACCACAGACTGTGTTTCAGCACTATGTAACAAATTATTCAAGTAATAAAAAAAGATGATGGTTTGATACTACATATCAAGACCAATGCTAAGATTAAATCTATGTTATCCACACCCAGCCTCGACACATCCTACTTCCACAAGAACACTTCCTCATACCCTCCAAAGGTCTCAATTGATCATCAGCATAACTTGGATCATAATCAAGAGTGAGTTCTGCACCGCTCTTGATGAACTTGTTAGCTACCAGGTTGATATATGGCTGATTTGTCTGCAATCTGAGATGAACATAGAGAGAAAGAAATTGATAGAAAATACTGACGGCTGGGATGGTGTCGTAAACAGCAAGGTATACACTAAGATTTGGGCTGCATGAATGACTGAGATTGTCAGCTGCCTAATCTAGAAGCTAAGGTCGCTGAGAAGCATACTTGATAAAACGAGTCCAATTTCCTGGAAAAAAGATTGAAATCGGAATTTGAAGGTCCAGGCGAGCCAAAACCATACCACAGATCTCTGCATCAACACTGAACTTTCCTTTAATCCCACTATCTTCAGCATTTTCCTGCCCATCCAAGTCAAAAATATACCCTCCTTCATGATTCAAAGCTTCTTCCCT
>Ga0153958_1000258_pt1 | contig 12658 bp, 5 predicted proteins | sample TSFL042MetaG_FD_104719 | JGI IMG/M metagenome (GOLD analysis project Ga0153958, IMG submission 104719) | Attine ant fungus gardens microbial communities from Florida, USA - TSFL042 MetaG | ecosystem: Host-associated > Fungi > Mycelium > Unclassified | place: USA: Florida, Wekiwa Springs... | reverse complement strand
CGCACCCTTACTTATTTCATAAAGATAAAGAGACAGATAGTTTCTTGTTCAGAGAGCAGCAGAGACGCGGGGGACTTCATGTCCCCATCCTTGGTTAGGAGTTTACAGATACGGAAAGTTAATTTAATCATTCTTTTATTTTTTATTTAAAAAGTTTTATAATATACTACTTAATTATAGCTAAAATTACTATATAACTATATTACATATAAAATATTTTATATAAATCTTATATTTATTAATCGATTATTTTGAATCTTTTTAAAAAACAATTTGGAGGCTACTACATTGTTACTTTATTAATTTATTAAAAATTCTAAAAACATGTTAACTTGCGGTACTTAGTAGTGTGCTTAATTTTATTAATAATATTATTTACTTAATTAAAATTTTAATTTGCTATAGAACTAAACTTAACATAGTAAGCAAAAATAATTGATTATTGTATGTAAGGTTTCACTATTAATCGCAATTGAATTTCAAATATATGAGTAGTTGAATTGTAAATACATGATCCATTTTATAGGATATTAGGTTTAAATTGAATATTAACTAATAACAGAAAACTCTGAATAAGCCACTACAATAGTAACAAATATTTAGTACTAGTACTAGTAGTTAAAGGAACTAAATAGCTATCATCATTAAATATAAAAAAAATAGCAAGAGTTAAATGATCAAAATAATAAAACAATATTATAAGGTTAAGTTAAATTAGCAAGTATATATCTTATCTCTTGTATTCAACTAGAATAATAAAAATGTATGAAATCTTATTATTTTTCTAACTATTCCTTTTTTAATAACATAAATATACGAACAATAGGAATACAATATTCTAAATCAGCTAAATATTGATTAAATCAAAGAAGAATGGAGATATGACTACCTTCTTGATAAACTTAATCTATCATTAATATATTTACTAATATAATCAGCTTAACTATCTAAGTCTCAAATATGATATCCAAATCTAGATTTTCTTAAAGATTTTTTACAAATTTATTATAGTAGGATTTAAACTATTATACGTAGGATTTATATTTAACTTATTAGATAGAATATAATTAGGATAATTAAAAAATGATAATGGTTCCACAACATAATTTAAGATTTATCAAAGTAATATATCTGGAAAAAGAGCAATACATAGTTTAATATAAAATTATAAATTCTAACTAAAAATAGATAAATATCGAAAGTCTATAAAAATATTGCAAATAATTATATCAGGCAAATCAACTATTAGCCAAAATTTAAATGAGCCTAAGGAATAACATATGTAATATAGCAGTTGCCATCCTTAATAAGATTACACCTATAGCCCATACTAGCTAAATCTGATAGGTAAAAACTATTTAACATACCTCTTGCAATCTTAACAAAAATATTAAAAATAATTAAGCAACATTATGTATGGTCAGTTTATGTTTAATTTTATTGTCCACATAAGCTATAGAAACTTATCCTAATTTAGCATAAAATGGTATTATTTAATAGAATATAATCAGTTTAAAAATATCAATACTATTTAGTATACCTTTGTAGCACGAGCTTAAACATTAATAATAATCTACTCATAATAATAATTATGTATTATAATAATAAATGAATAATAAAGTTCTTAAATACTTGACGAATTATATAATAAATATATTAGCTAACTTAAAGATAGATTACCAGAAATTAAACTAATACTTGGACTTACAAAGAAAACATAAATATATCCGGATTTATTTGTAAAATCTAAGCATAATTAAACTAACCTTACATACTTTCTATTTAAATTATAACTTAAATTATTATTAAAATAATAAGATATTAGGCCTATTGTATAATCCTTAAATTTCTATTAATAAAGGGTTTAAGTAGTTATCTGTTTGGCTTTAATGGTTTTTGTCTTTTATTGATACTTTTTAATAGCTAATATTAAATCGGTCATTTGCGTACACTTTAATCTTTCAATTGCGTACACTTTAATAAGCACAGTCCGTATATTTATACTTTATACAGATGGGTTTTTAATTGGAACTATCTTTTTATATAGACTTAAATATAAAACTAAGTTGACGTCGATCTTAAATATACCTAAGTTCGATAAATTATAAAAAAAGGGGATAAATATTAAGTACACATTTTTTTAAAAAAAGTTAATAATTAATAAGTACTAGTATAAAAACTCCAATGTCGTAGTTATTTCTTAAATATAGACTTCTATTATATGATTAAAAATATAAGTGGCATACCAAAATATTAAGATAAAATTAATAGTAAAGTATTAGTATCAAAATAAGTTAACAAAAAGCTAGCCGGTATTATATTTAAATAATATTACAAATAATAGAATATAATTCGTTTAATAGCAATTTAATACTGCTTATTTATTTATAATCTATGCTGAATGTAAATTTAACATTTTTCTAATTTACCTATTACTATTTATGAGCTTGACAAAAGGCACGAGTTAGCTATAAAACCTAAACACTTAAACTCAATACCAATATCAACCCAATTAAGGTATTAGGTCTTAAACAAATGATTTCGCTAAAATTTAAACAATCTAGTCCAAGTCAATATCTCTAGTTTTTCGTATTATAAATTGATCTTAAGATCGTTATTAGATAAGAGTCGCAAAAATATTAAGTTTAAATATTTCATAATATAAATTTATATAGTAAAAAAATAAACTCTTTTGGTCATATATCTGTGCAGCTTTACCTATATCTCATAAAAAAATTGAGTATAAAATAATAATTTATTTAGCCTTTTTTAAAAAATCCTCTATTTAGATAAAATTTGTCTAACATTTCGTAACATATTTGTAAAAATAAATTTATTAATCGTTCTTCTTCCTTCGTTAATAAGATTTAGGTGCAATAAAATTGGTAATTACAATAGACCTGCATTCTTTTTATCTGATCTAAAAAAGTAGTTCCACTCCATCTACCCTAGGGCTAAGGTGAAAAGTATACATACCAGTGTGGAGCAATTCAAAATAGATAATGAGTAAGATCTAGTAATTACATATTTAAATGCGAGTTGTAAAGGGTACCTTGGGTATTAAATAATGGTATAACTTTGTACTTTTTTGATATTTCCCCTTCTTTGGGAGATCTGAATACCTAACGTTTAATAGTGCTAATAACATCCAAAAGAAACAGAGGCTAAATATAAAAATCTAATTATAAATAGAATATAAAAATATATTTAAAGTATTAAGGGTTAAATGGCTTAGCTATAATTACTTATTATTATAAAAATAATACTTTGTTAGAACTTTTACTACTGCTGAAAAATTTACTTAAATTGATAAATAAAATGCGATATTTAAAAAACAAAAAGCTGGATTGCTAAATTTAAGAACTAAAACAAATTATTATTTAATTAGCTGATTAGATGTCGTGGAAGTTGATACGATAAAATATCAATATTAGACAAAGTGTGATTAAGTAGTGATTATTTTAAATATAAAAAAAATTTTGGGAATTTAGTTAAGGCTGTTACTTTATTTGTTTAATGTTAATCAAAGTTGATTATGCTTCATTTCATGCTTACAATCTCAAAATTTAATTGTAAATTCTAATTATAAATTTAACCTTTAAGATGGCTAGCGATGGCTTACAAATTATAGACTTTTAAGGAAATATACTTAATTTTACTTTTCTTTTTATTCTTTAGGTTTTTATTAAAAAAAAAAATATCTAAACACAATAGTGGAAGTAAGTACAATAAACAACCTAAAATACAGAGCAAAATAACAACTATTAAAAATTTATATAATTTATATTCAAAACAATGAATGGCAGTAAAACATTACAATTTAAATTAAATACAATTATAATTAACACAAGCGATAAAAAGTTACAATTGATATTTACAACAAATTTGTGTGGGAATTTATTTCGAATATTTAATATTTATATATTTATAATTTAATTATAACGCATAAATGATAACGTAGTAAACTTTTTTAGATAATATTTGAGGTAAAATTGAATCGTAAAATACTTAAACAATCTATATTGACTAAAGTTTATACTTTGACAACTTATGGTATAGCTGATCAAATAAAATCTAATTTAAAATGTAATACTATAATTGATAGTAATCTTAAATTTTAAGCCTTTAGATATTTCATATCTCTTAAACCGTACAAGAGGAATTAAAAGAAAGTAAAAACAATGCATAAATATAAAAAGACAAAAACTAACAATATGAGCACGTACAGGTTGACATTGTATAAAGATACAATAATAAAAACACAAGAAAAGTGGTATAAAAATAAGTAAACAATAACTAAAAGTAGAGCTACTAGTATAGCTTATAAATTATTTGGTAAAACTAAAAATTATTTTCATAGAATGATTTAAAAAGTACAGCCATTATTCCTAATATTAATCAATAATTAGATGCAACTCTTCTTATTAATTTACTATTTACTTGTAGTAATGAAGACTTTGGACCAATTATGTCAATTTATGATTGTTTTTAACTTTATCCCATTAAATGGCTTATCTTGAATATAAGGAAATATAATTTATCTTACTATATTCTCAAACTAACTTTTTAAAATCTTTTCATGATAGAATTATTCAATCTATTAAAGAAACTAAAATTAGTATATTAGAAAAAGAGAATGGAAAAACTTATCTCTCATTAAATGATAAATTAATTGAAATACCACAATTACCTAAATTAGGTAGCTTAGCTAAGCAAATATTATAAACTCTATATATATGATTTCATAATAACTCATTATAAATTATAAATTTTATTTTAATCTTTTCTATTTCTCCTAATTCTTTATTTTATTCTTTCTATTTTCTATATCTTTTTATTCACTAAATGACTTTCCATAATTATTTTACTGAAGTAAACTGAAATTTCCTGTTTTTATTTGGAGTACTACTCTCCGGTCCAACACTTATGACGAAAGTTAAGCTTTAAAACTAAGTTTGCTCTGTAAATAAATTTATAACTCGTATTATTAGTATACTTATTTTAAGTATTATTTACTTGCTAACCTTTAAAATAAAAGGCAAATGTTATAATAATGATATTATTTTATTTTTAGTATTAGTTAAATAAGCATATTATCAGTTTACCCTACCATTAAATTGGAATTTAGATAAATTAAATGTTTAAGTCTAGTGCTAAATTATTTAAGTCATCTCTAAATATAATACTTTCTTTTTACTAAGTCGTCTAGTTTAATTTCGTACTATTTACTTTAATTTGCTCTATCTTCTATCTTAATTGTAGATTTTAAGTAGAATTTATTAACCATAAATTTATAAAGCTTAGGTTTATCGACCTAGTTTGCAAGTCTCAGTATCTTGCTCAAAACTAAACATTAAAAGTAAGTCTAGGGAAAATCACTATAAAAATAATATAAATTATATGTTATCCAAGTAAATATTTTTTATAAAATTTAATGATATTTCAATAAATATTGATCGTATTACGCTAAATTAAATATAATTAATATAGAATATCTTTAATTGTTATCTAACTAAAATAAATATAAAATTATATAAAATATAAATATTGTTAAATTAATATTGTGTACTTAAGCTAAATTATTTTGAATTAATTAAATAAAAAAAAGATTACAAATAATAAAATAATAAAATATATTAATAAAAAATTAAATAAATTAATTAAAAAATTGCTCAGTTCTACTTGTACACTGACTGCTCAAGTTTAATTTAGATGACAAGTATTTTTAGATTAAATTAGATTTTGACCATATAATTTATTATATTAATGATCCTATTGCTAACTTATAAATTTTATATTTTCAAGCAAAAATTTGATATTGATAGCTGTAAATATCATGTTGTTAACTGCTTTATTTAAAAATAATTATTTTATTACTATTCTTTATAGTATAGCGAGTTGCGCAAGTTTAACTAATTTTTAATTTTCTTTTTTTATTTACTACTTTTTTATTTTTATTTTAAATACTACTTTTTTTATTTTTTTCAAAGGATAAGACATGTTTTATTTAAACAGCCGTCCTTGTGGTATTGAGCTTAGACAAAAGATAATTGTTAACTCTAAATTAATTTAAAAGATTACTTAAATATTTATCTCACTTTTCCCTATGTAAATAGGCTTAGACAATTTCATCTTGTATGGCATAAAATTTTAAAGATAAAAATAATTCATTTATGATAAAAATAAGTGCTATCCCTCTCAATAACTTGAACAAAGCCATAAATTAAAATAAACAATATTAAAAATAACAACAAAATGAAAAAGATTAAGTGGAAAAACCGAACAACAAGCCTAAAATAGCAAATAATTATTTAAAACATAGTTAATTAGTAACATTTAATTTAAGTACAAGGCTGTAAAATTATAAGCAAATGTATTTCAATAAAATAAATATATTAAAAATAACATCTAATTTAAAATACGGAATAACACCAATATTTCTAAAAAAGCATACAACAAGTTTATACAAATAAAAAACAAACAAAAAATACTAAAAATATTCAAGCAATTTTTGTTAATAATAATTTAATTATTATATGATTAAAATACTTTATTTTATTTTACTTTTTAACTCTAAATTGTGTTAAATTTATTTTGGTTTCTACAATTAGAACACAAGACTTTTATTATCTTTAAAATATTTTTTAAATTTTATTTATTTTTCTTTATTTTTGAAAGGAGTGCCGAACGTACTTATTCAGTAAGGTTAATATTTTATTGACTTTAATAAAAATAGTTATAAATTTTAATCTTAAGTGATTTTGTATACTGATTTTTTTATTTTCAGAAAATTTGGTAACAATTTTACACTTTTTGTATCGAGTGAGGGATAATGTTTTATAATAGTTTTAGCTAAGTGTTAAAAAGAACGCAATATTTAAGTTTAGTACAGAAGAGAGGAGTAAGTTTGAGAGATACAGCCCAACTTAGATAAATTTAGCTGTTTTGAAAGTTGTCTAATTTTAGTAGTTTTTGAATTTTAATAGTTTAGTTTAAATTTTTGCAAGATTTTGATTACTTTAACTCCCTTTAAATTAAATTTTTATTATTTTAACTTTTTTTGGTTGGGTTCATCTTGTTAACCTCATTTACTATTTTGCCTAGTTTTATAAACTAATTGTACCTTTTTATTTAGCTAGTAATTCCCTTACTTTATACTTATTATTTTTATTGTTTTTTTGTCTATTTTTCTCAACTTTTCAAAGGCGATAGCATTTTTTAGTTTTACAAAATTTGTTTCATTTTTAATTAATTACTTAATTATGCTTTTAATCTCTATACTTTAACTTATTTTGTTATTTTTTAAATTTTTAGTATTTTATTTTTAATTTAGGACCTTTTTAAAATACCTTGAATTTAGTTTATTTAATTTTTAAATAAAATTGAAAGTTTAAAGAATTTGTAATTGAACAGAACTTAATTTACTTCATCCTTGTTTTACGCAGAATTTAAAATCAAGTTAACAATAATCCAGTAATTTTTACTACAAATAAGTAAAGAGTTTTGATATATTGTAAAAATATCCTTTTATTTGAAATCTTTTCTAATTTAATCTAAATTAATTCGTTATTCTTATTTTATTCTTATTATTATTAAATTAAGTTGTTAAACAATACCTATTAAACAGAATAAACAAAGAAAATTAAAACATAGATTAGTGAACTCTTTTCAATTATTGAATAATTTTAGAAAGTTTAGTTTATATTTAAGATATATTAAAAATATAGAATTTAAATAATCTAAAGATAGTTATCTTAAAGTAAAATTAATTATTAAGAACACAAATAAAGTGAATTAAAAGCTATGTTGAATCATCCGTTTAAAGAAAAAAGTAATTAAAATTGATAAAAAGGTAGTATCTTAGTATAGGATTAACTAACATTAATTTAATAAAGTAAACATTTGGTCTTACATTAAAATATCTCACAATAAACATCAACACTAAAATTTAGTAAATTTAGAAGGAATAAAAAGCTAAATTAAGAATTGGGTGTTAAGGTAAAAATAACAAAATAATTATATCTACATAAAACTAAATTAACTGAAGCTAAAGTTAAAAATTAGTGTTTTTGAGAAAAGTTGAAAATTAAATTTTATTCATCATTGACCATAAAGGTAGAAACATAATTAAAACAAGGTGAAACTCTAAATTAGAAAATATGTTATAAAATCAAAGAAGTTCAGTTATAACTAGTTGAAATATAACTAAAATTTAATTAGTTTATGAAATTAAAACCATATCTTCCTCATTTTCCCTTGCTTATGATAATAATAAAATTAGTTATTTATATTCAATAACGGTTGTTTTAACCAGGAAATTTAAAATTAAAGCAATTAATTACAAAATAATAAAAATTAAATAAAATTAATCGGAAACTAATAAAAAACATAAATAAAAACTAAAAAAACCTAAATAAGCCAATAAAATAAACTTTTAAAAATAAAGTAAAAATTAGCACCAACCCTTAATTTTCAATTTAAATTATCAGCAATAGGGATATAAGTCGATTATAATTAGTTAGTATATCTCTAAGACTAGTAGCCTTTAAGAAAAGCAAGAGTTGTTAAATTACTCGCCTAGGTGTCGAATAAAATTCGCTTATAAATAATAAAATTATAAAGTATTTAATAAAATTCGCTCATAAATAAAAAAATAGTTAAGTGCTTAGTTAGTAGTCAGCTCAGATATATGTAGCCTTTCTAAAATTGTTATAAATACATAGTATAAATCGAAAAAGGAATTATTAGCTCTAATTAATCTAATTAAATTATTTGCTGTATGCCGTACTATTTAATAAAAAAAATAAAGTATAAATCTTATAAGTCTTTATAATTCTACCTGCCCAAATTGAGGGTCTATGTATGACTAACATTAATCAATCTATTTTAAGGATTAATACTACTTTTTGTACCTTTTACAAAATTCGGTTAGTCTATAATTATATTATTAATTAAATTTAATAAGTCTATTAAGTATTAAAGTAAGCATTTTGCTATATTTTAACTTAAAGAACTAAGGTGTATAACTATTATATTAATAAAGATATATAAAGGCTAGTCTAATTCGATCAAGTTTCCAAATAGTCGTAAAGACGAAAATAGGGACAGGATTTTTAGTTCTACAAAGAACTCTACGAGTATACTTACATATTATTTATAATTATAAATTATTTACTTTATTTAGCCGAGCCGACTTAGATAAATAGTATTACAAACTAAGAAATAGACTAATAGGGAATATATTTAAATAGTATATTAGTCTTCGAATACTATAAAAGGCTTAGTTTTAAATTAAAGATATGATTTTATTATTTTATTCTATCTTTCTTAGTCAGAATGGAAACCATTGTCAAGAATAATTTACATTTGACAAATCCCACATATTTCCACTAGGTCTGGCAGTTTGTTTTTTTTTCTAAATTATAACATTAAAAAATTTTTATCTTTGATTAAGTGAGGCTATAGTCTTAATAATCTTAAATAGGATTATAATAAATAAAGAGCAAATTTAATTAATTAATAAATAAACTTAAAAAACATACCTAACTAATATACATCAACTTTACGACTAAGAATTTTAATAGAGTATCACCTTATTCTTATGATAATTTTATAGATTATAGATTATATATTGTATTGATTGGCAGTTAAAAATAACTCTTCTTTGAATAAATTATATGTGTAATCTGTTATATTATTTTTTAATTTTTAGGATATTGGCCATTGATCTTATATATTATCTAGTAAACTTTAAGTTCCTTTAAAGAAAAATAGAATCTAAGTCAAAGTTATCATCTAAATTAGTAGTTCATATTTTAATAATCTAATGATTTTGGGACCTAATTTAATTACAATATTAGTTAATTATTTTCCTATGTATTACTACTTAATAATTTAACAATTTGATATAAGCTTTAAGAACTAGTTTTTGCAATACCAAGATACATTTAACAAATATAACTTTTTTTTACTTTATCTGTTTTAGAACTTTATACTGTATTAGTTGTATTATTTAATATTTTAATAGAGTTTTTAACTTTTCATTAATTATTTAAGCTATATTCTTATATAAATATATTATTGAAAAACCCTTACAACAAAACTGTGGATATACTTTATGTATATTTTATTTATAGCTTCAAGAGTATTCATATTCTTACTAAAATAGTCTAATTTGTCATTAATGAGTGTTTTCTATAGCAAGTTGTTTTGTCAAATTTAGTTAAATTAGAATTTAATATATCTTTAATAACCTTTAATAATGGATAAAGAAGATAACTTAATTACACTATTATCTAAACTTGCCTTATTAAATATTTTATTCATTATATCTATTTTAACTTATACATCTCTACCAATAACAGATTATTTTTAATATGCCTTGTTATTTTATTCAATACTATCTTCATTAACCATAACTATTTTAATTTATAATTAATATTTGAGTAACATCACTATGTAATTCATATAATTTATATTAACAGTATCACATATTGATTTAACATTGTTGAACTTAAAATCTTTTGGCCTTATATCCATTTAATTTATTTTCTTAATACCATCACTCAATAAACGTTTTAAAGCTTTTAAACATTTTTGTTTTGTTTCCAGTATTGTTTACTTTTTCTACTTCAAGCTTTATATAAAACTGTAGTAACAAACAATTTACATTTAGTAACAATCATAATCCTTTTTATTCTCAACAGTTTTTATATTTGAAAACACATTATATTCAATAATTTTTATGGTGTTTTTATCAAATTAATTTTACTAGCGTGTTTATTTTGATTCAAGTTTATAGTGTTGAGGTACTTATTAAGATAGCACTTATTCCGTTTTAAAGCAAACTTAACATCTTTAACAATAAACCATTGAATTAATAATACCAAATCACATTAAGATATCTTTTATTAAGTATACTTCCTTTTTTTTGTTTCTAGATAGAAGTTTTTATTTTTACGTTAAAAAACGTGGATAAATTTAGTCCTATCTACCTTATCTTAATATTTTTAAATACGATATTAGTATTATTAATTTAATTACTATCTCCATGTTATTATTGTTGTTATTGTATATAGTTGATATAGTGTTAAAGTTATGATGCTTGTAACATGGTTATTTTATAATAATGTACTATTACATTTTCTTTTTAAAAACATTTTATAATTCATCTTATAGCTCAGTTTTTATACGATGTATTAGTGTGAAATTATCCTGATGTCTAGATTTAACTTATTGGTTAAGTGGTTTTGTTAAAACGGATTATGGTAACAAGGCTCGCACGGACATTTTCATATTGAAATTTATACCATTTTAACTATACACGCTAGGGGGTTTATTTATTTCATCATAATATCCAAAGGGTATATGCATGTGAAACTAATAATCGTGTCGAATGAAAGTATTCGAGTTAATTGACGAACCATTGAAAATATAGTCAAGTTAATAATTACGCATGTAAATTGATAAATAAAACAATATTGTATACTAATTTTTATAAAAAATAGAGCTAATAACCTACCCTTAAACATAACAATTGATAATTAAAACCTTATTCAATAATTTAATTTTTTTTATTATTTACAATATAATTACAATAAAAATCAATATAAAAAGGTACAGATATAATTGTATATAATAATCTTCTTTAAATGCTTCAAAAGCAGCCTTAGTTTTACTTGCAGTTTTAAATTCTTTTATCCATTTAATTAAAAATTCAGGTAAAATTTGAGGTATTATTATTTTTTTTATGCAAAATGTGTAATAATAACAAATGAATTAGTATATATAAAATAATTATAAAAATAACTACAAAATAAAAGGTTTTAAAATAAACTAATGTTAGTTCTGTATTAAATAGATCATTGATTTTATATCCTAATAGTTTGAATATAGTAAACAAACAAAATAAAATTGTAAAAATTATTTTTATAGGGTAGGGGGTTTTATTTAGAATTTTCATTCTTTTGATTTAAAAGATCTAAATTATTAAGTGAAATTGCTCCTGATCCTATTTCTAAAACGAATCCTATTGTTAAAACAATAAAGAAAATTATTGCAATTGAGAATCCGAAAGTAGCAACTTGATATAAGGTTACAGCTATAGGAAATAATAGAAGTATTTCAAGGTCGAAAATTAAGAATAGAAGAGCAACGATAAAGAAGTGAATTTGGAAAGTATTTCTTGTTTGGCCTAGGAAAGGGTTCATACCACATTCATACGCTGATACTTTCGCTACGTCCGGCTGATGAACCGCTAATAAAATATTTAAAGCTAGTAAAGCAAAAGCTAAAATAGGAACAAAAATAAATAAAAATAATAAGTTATTCATTACCAATTAAATAAATTTAAAGATAGTAATTGTGTACTATTTAGTATTAAAGAAGGTTTTAAAATAAATAATAAGATTACTAAAGTTAACACAGATATTAAATAACTATGTACATTACTTAAGTACACAGAATTGTTTCTATCTTCAAAATTATAATTAGTAAAAACTTCTTTATTATTTTCTTGTAATAAATTTATATTACTTTCATCAGCAATAACTTTTACTATTTTTAAATAATATGAAGCACTTATTACACTAACTAATATAGCTATTATTGATATAAAGTAATATCCATTTTGTATTGCTGAATATAAAACAAATTGTTT
>Ga0153958_1000257_pt1 | contig 12675 bp, 18 predicted proteins | sample TSFL042MetaG_FD_104719 | JGI IMG/M metagenome (GOLD analysis project Ga0153958, IMG submission 104719) | Attine ant fungus gardens microbial communities from Florida, USA - TSFL042 MetaG | ecosystem: Host-associated > Fungi > Mycelium > Unclassified | place: USA: Florida, Wekiwa Springs... | reverse complement strand
GTTCTTGATCTTGTTTCCCTTGCACCTCCCTCAAGGCTGGCTCCGCATCCAACTTATAATGCTAAAGAGAGAGATGAGACTTCTCCACATGAATTATCCTGCTCTCACCTTTTTTATAGTTGACCAATCTGTCATCAGTTCAAGCGCTTTAAAGGGTACTATAGACCCTTGGACGATGTCGCACATGCGGCGCTGTATATCAGGGGTATTCGAGGTGTCTACACGGATAACAATGAGCGTTCTGGATGTATCCGATACTCCGTATCGTCGGATGGCTTCAGTGATCTGAAGATGATGAATTATCGATGAACAAGCTGCAGATGGTTATGCGTACATTATTGGTGGGGTTCAGTGCCCATAGTATCTCAGAGTGGACGGTTTTGGTACGAAGCTGGCCCTGCGCCTCCGACAAAAGAGCCTGATAAATTGCCGTCTGGAGGTGAAGTAGACTGGAGATCTGGGACACATAATGTTGATAAGACATTGACTCGTGTCAGGACTAGATAACCCACTAGCCGTGCATCAATGAAGGCAAAGTTGACAGCTTCACGCTCAGTGTCCCCATCGATGCCAAGAATTCTAGCAGCCTGGATAATGCAGGCCCTGATGCCGGCCGAATTGGCGACATCATCGAACAAAGCAACATGAACAACAGCACCGTTGAATTGAGGGTAGTAGTATGTCTCCATCACTACTACTAGCCTTGATCGTAGCACTGGAAAGAAACCAAACAAATTCGCCCTGTCACAAACATGCTTAGTGACTTTACTAAATTACAGGCGCCTGAATCCTAGCACTGCCAACCACCACCACCCACCAATTCGTATCTTCTTGACAGCTGAGGGCTACACTGAAAACCAGCACTAGTCTTGTTGGAATTCATGCTGGCATGAAACTATCTATTATGTTACCTTCCTCATTGTCTCTTCTCATACCATGGTTCGTGCTTCAAGCTGTTGCTGCTCCAGTAGCAGGCTCGAAGGACTTGACCCCTCAAGATTTTAAGCATACTATCTCAGATGGAGTTTGGTGTGCCATTTTGTCAGACGTGACTGGCTTCGCTTTTGTTTACCAAGCAGGGCAGGTTCATCGAACACTTTTCTCCGTATTGCCGCCATTGTCGCAACTTTGAACCCACATGGAATCGTCTTGTAGACGAGTTTGAGAAGAAACCAGGTCTAGGAATAAATCTAGCACAAGTCAATTGTGCGTTGAACGGAGGTGAGCGGCATGCGTCATCCTCTTAATCCACTCTAACAATCTTTCTCAAGACTTGTGCACCGAAAATGGCATTACCGGATACCCTCAAATGAACTTGTACAGGGATGGCCAGTTTGTGGAGACCTTCGATCACGATCGCGACTTCAATATTCTTATAGACTTCCTCCTTGCGTACGCTGAACCTATAGGGGCATCTTCGTCACCTTCCACTACAGCCGAGCAAGAGGAAAGTACAGCTATCATTCCAGTCGAGAGTTTACCGGCCGAAATACACCAGATAGATGAGACTTTGGTAGTTCAAAGACCGCGCGGGGAAGAAAATCCTTCAGGAGAGGTAATCTCTTTAACAAGCGAGACATTTGACAATTTTGTGGCCCATGCGCCTGCATTTGTCAAGTTTTTTGCACCGTGGTACAAATGTTCATCCGTAGCAGACTGTGCATTTCTGAAATTCTTATTTTATTAGGTGCGGACACTGCAAGAAGCTGGCTCCAACGTGGACACAGGTTGCTCGTCGCATGCAACACAAGCTCAACATTGCAGAAGTCAATTGTGATGACCACAAATCATTATGCTCGGGGCAAGGGGTCACAGGTTACCCCATGCTGTTCTACTATTCTCATGGTGCGAAGACGGAATATTCAGGGGGTAGAAAATATGAGGAGCTTGTGGCTTTCTCTGAAAAAGCAGCATCTCCGTGAGGAAAACAATCATGTGAGGTTTTAAGCACTCTAACGTTTGCTTTAGGACAATGCAACGAATAAATGCCCTTGATCTTGATAAGGTTGTTGATGAAAATGCTGTTGCGTATCTCCTTCTGCATACTTCATCAGATGATCATATTGTCGTATGTGTATTCCATTCTGTCCTTTGTTTTTGCATTACTGAGGCTGCTTAGAATGAAGTTGCTAAGGATTCCCAAGCGCTCCTCGGGTCACCCCCTGTATTTGTATCGAACTCCAAGGAGCTCTTTACTCGGTATGACATCCCAACGTCAGAGTCCTGGGCCATCCTGGCATTCAAAGACAATGACTCGAGGGAACCTACGTCAACATTTTACCCATCTACTTCACAGTCTTCTAACGCCCTTAGCACTTGGCTCTTCTCTAACCGTCTCCCAACCGCCCTGGAACTCTCACGTGATGTATTCCAGCAGGTGATGAATGCTCCACACCATCCGCTTGTCGTTATCGCTGCAACACCAAAAGATGTTCACGAGGATGTCTCGTCGAACTTGAACGATATTGCAAAGAAGTGGCGTCTGCGCAAGAGTCATATTGGGAAACAAGATGTAGTATTCACGTGGATGGACGCCGATCAATGGGGAACCTGGATGAAGAGCATGTATGGTATTAAAGTGAAGGATCAGCCGAAGATAGTCATCACTGATCATAGCGTGCGTTGTGTTTCTTTTGTTTCTACATGCTATGTTCAATGATCCACCATAGCGTCTAATTTATTGGGATAAGGACGCCACCGGACAGCCCATTCAGCTAAACGCTGTCAGCGTGTTCTCTACCATTGAAGGAATTTACGGTAATAAGATACGTTCCAAACACTCGGAGAATATTCTGGAGCGCGCTGTTCGGGTATGTATTTGGTAACACTTACTGTCTCAGTTGCTCACAGCTACTTTCAAAAAGGTTTTCAACTCGAGCCTCACAAGGATTGAGACCTTCATCATTGCCCATCCTTACATGACCGTCCTAGTAATTTTTGGATTTTTCGCAGCGGTCATCATGGGAGTCAAGAGACTTTTGGATGATGATACAGATCTGCACTCTGGGAATAGGTACATGAAGGGGGACCGTTTGGATTAATTCATTATAGAATGTTATTTATCGGAAACGGAGTTGCGGACTTTACCAGGAGGGAGACCGTAGTCCTTGGTCAGCGATCTCAAGCACTTGAGTTTTACAGATGGTTGTGGTGTTAGGAAGCTGGGAATCGGGCGTTGGGCGTTGATTTCATAAGTTATTAGGATCACTGAAAAGTATCGTCATTCAGCGCGTAGCCTTATCCAACACAACGATGTCCTCTACACGGCCGCACCAAATTGTATCACACCGGAAATCAACAAAGAGCACAGTCGATTGCACAGCCGCAGTGTGTCGCGTGGCGGTGCTTCAGAGAAGCCATGAAGCTCGTTTTGCTCTCCTGCCGGAAATAACTGCATTTGCATTTGCCTCGGAGATATGATACAGATGTACAAATTATAGTACAAAACGTCGTGCATGATGATTATGTCGAAATGATGCATGATTAAGTCAACAAATACTTTTAATATAATCCAACAACTGGCGCCTAGCAAAATATCGCGCTTGCCGCTGGTCAGCCAGCTTCGATGTAGTTCATCAGTAGACGCGTCTTTGTAGTAGCGTAATCATGGCGATGTCGCCCATGGTGAGACAGGATCGTCAATCATAATTCCTCGTATCCGGTTGTACACCGCGACAGGGAATTGCCTTGACCAAGTCAGTTTCAATCGCACTAACCAGAAGAAAACAGATATGCACCTTTCCTGCAACCGTGCCAGCAGCGCAACCGCCCTGTCCCGATAACCATTACCAAGCTCTGCGCGGAACATGGCTTCCCACGTCGATGGCTAAATCAGATGGTAAATTATCGCCATGATATAACACATCAGCGCTCACCTCCCGGTACGATAGCGATTGCGCTGAGAGTATTGGCTGATGGGAACCTTCATGAGGGACATGGTTCCCTGACGCCGCAACGCCACTAGGCGGATCCACCAAACTTTCGAATATTCTTCGAGCTTCTTCAATGTCCCCAATGGCAGCATAACCCTTGATCAGGAGGTTGGCAATGTACGCCGTCATATGTACACCGGATGACTTGAGCCTCTCCATGTAAGCAGGCGCAAGGGCCATTTGCTTATTGGTCACAAAGACATTGATGAGGGATTCATAGGCGACAGCGTCAGGTGAGGGGATCGAATCGAATGTACTAATCGCTTTGTCCAAATCCTTTTTTACACAACCGTAAGCGTTGATAAGAGCAGCCCAATGACTGCCCTGTAGCGGTACGGTACTGGTATTTCGGAGGAGTTTGAACACACCCTCCATTGCGTCGACATCAACAGGCTCAATGGTTCCGTATGCGTCAATGAGCAACTGGACCGAATATTAGAACAGCGCACGTAATATAAAAATGTATAACTTACCTTGTAGGTGTGCGCAGAAGGCTTGACACCAGCAAGAAGGAGCTGATCGTAATAATGGAGAACCCTCTCACGATCAGGTTTTGTGTGGGTGTACAGCTGCATCATCATATTATATGGAGGAATGCGAGGTCTGAAGTTGGGCTGTGAAGACATCTCCAAAAATAATTGCTCAGCGGATTGAGCATCGCCGACACGAGCACAAGCGGCAATAACGGCGCCGTATGTGATTGAAGATGGGCGGACGCCAGGGGTAGCCTTCATCTGCTGGAACAGCTCGAGTGCAAAGTCAGCCTTACGCGCCTTGGCCAGCTTGGAAATGATCGTGTTGTACAGGTAGACATTCGGCGTGCACCCGAGCGCTTGTGCCTCACTGAATAGCGCCATAGCATTCGAGGTATCATCTGTGGTATCCTTGACGCACTCTATCAGAGATCCGTATGCGTCCGGAGATGGTATTCCGTGGTTGGAGGTAATGCGGTCTCGATGCTGGAATGCGGCATCCATATCTCCGGCATGGGCGCATGCGACGATCATCTGGTCTTCGATTTGGAACCATGCTTGGGATTGCCATTGCTTATTGTCGATCGAGTGAAGCACAATCTGCGCAATATCGTACAAACTGTACACCTTCTCGAGATCACCAACACGTCCGAAACCATTGATGAGCCGCCCAAGGGTGGAGGGGTGAACATACTTGCCCCCTGCAATTCCCTCTTGGAGCCGACGGTAGGCTTCCTGGATTGTCACGGTTGGGTGCGACGGGAACCAATCGTCAACAGAGCGACTGAGCATGCCATCAACTACGACATCCTTGATTGGGGGGTACATCTGAATTGAAGGGCTGGTGCTAGGTGACACCCTGCGCGACTCGCTAGGTTTCTCAAGGAGAATCCGGAAGCTGGGGGACACATTTTCGAAGAATTCATTCAACTGCTCCAGTGAGTAACCAAGGTACAACGCCTCTGAAAGATTGGTGACGAGACTGGCTTTCACATTAGATAACAGGAAGTTTTGCTTCGAAAGCGCATTGAGGAGGGGAATGAGGCCTTCGTACGCGTAATTTTTGATCGGGATGATTTGGTCCATATCGGTATCTGCTGGGAGAATGAGAAGGGCACACGACAGGAGAGCCTCATGGTCACGTAAACCCATCCCGTACTGCGACATATCAGCGTGGTTGCAGATCGACATGAAGGCATGTAAGTAGTGTGCAGCCAACTCTTTTCCCAAGTGCGCGTTGGCACTGTTTGCCAGTCGGACAATGCGGAGTACATCCTGAAAAGCCAAACGGTTCTTCTTGGTGCGCTTCAAGATGATCGGTAGGATCGAAGAGACCATCCTGGAACTGTAACGCTGGTGGTCCTTTGGAGGGAGCTCCAATGCCTTAGCGTATCGCAGCTCGTGTTTCACAACAGATTCCGCGAGATTCAGCCCTTCGTCCATCATTCCGTGACGGACGAAATGCTCAAATACAACTGTGACCAGGTTCGAGAGATCGCGCGAGCTTACTTCATCAGAAATCTCTCCGATAGTGTGAGTAGCGATGAACTGAAGGCTTCTGACGGCTTCGGATTTGCTGATGGTATCAGATTGAAGGTAATTGGCATTGGCTTCCAGAACAAGGATATGATCTAGGCGACGCACTTCCAAGCCATCGCGAGGGGCGCACTCAACGAGGACATCATAGAGCCGATTGAGATCAGCGATCATGCCCTCCTGAGCGAGGAAGTCAAGCATCACGATCCATGCAAGCTGGTCAGGGCGAGGGGGGATAAGGGAAGATTCGTGTGGGTGACGAGCTGCTTCACCCTGCTGTAGCAGGCGGTCAAACCATGACAAAGCAGTTGACACATCTCCCGAGTAGCAGAAACCGGCAATGATAGACGAGAACGTGGATGATGAAGGGGAGGGGACTTCCGAGGAGGGCTCAGCGGGATTAGCATTACTGTCCATCATGGTTTCCAAAAGGCGTAGAGCGCTCGCGGGCTGGCCAGCACGGAAGTATGCTTCGATCATTTTATTCCAGACCAGAAGTTGCCCACGCGAAATCGAGCTTGCTACAGCAGCTTCGGGCGCTGAAAAATCGAGGCCTTTGATACGACCGGCCTTACTTGCTTCCCTGAACTCCTGAAAGACTTCCTTGGAGCCTTGCAAGTCGTTTGCATTGGTGTATACAGAGAGCAGGTTCAAGAAGACTTGAGGCCTCGGGAGGAAATCAGTGCGCGACTCCAACTGCGCAAATACGCGGATAGCAGCGTCCACATTAGCTTGAAATGCGCAAGATCGGAGGAGATTGTTGTAGACAACGAGGGGGAACTTGTTGCGGGCACCAATAATCAATGCAGCCTCAAATATCGCCATGGCGGTACTAAAGTTATTCTCCGCCTTGAGTTTCTCAATGCGATTTTCATCTGCTTCGTTGGTGGCAACCTCATGACGACCAAAAAGCTTGCGGCGCTTAACGCGACCATCGAGACCCGAGATGATTTTTTGGACCTCGTGGTCGCGCTCGGTGAGGGCAAGAATGAGGGATATGTAGGTGCGAACATTTGGCGTAAGTGAACGTTGGACCATGTCATTGTATGTATCGAGGAGGAGCGTAAGGGGTTCACCAGGGCGACGAGTTTCCTGTAGAGCAGCCAAGGCCATGTTGAACTCGGCAACAATGGGATCCTTGTGCAACGTGCGGAGAGCATGAACCTCGCGAATGACACGGGCACCATCACCAGACCGTGCTGCTTGACGAAGAGACTCATACATATCGGAAACTTTGGCATTCTCATGATCTAAGGCTGGGTCTGTGACGGATTGTGGGGCAGCGGGGTCGGTAGAGGCCGATCTGTCAGCCAAAGCGACTGGAGGTGGGGGTAAATCATCGACGAAATCGGATGTACTTTGTGCCACTGTAGAGTTGCGCCTAGTAAGAGGGGGTCGCGATGACTCGGAGAAGAGCTCGTCGCGTACTTCCTCAGTGCTTGATGCAGTAAACGTGTGTTTTGTGCGAACATGTAGCTGGACAGTGTGAAGGATACCTAAAGAGTCTGTCCGTTCCCGCTCGTACTCGCTGAGTGTACCAAAAGAGAGACTGTGTCGACGGGTAATAGAACGTTTGGAAGTACGTGGGTCGACGCGCTTGGGAACGATCTCATCCGCCTCATCGCTCTGTCCAGTATTTCCGTCGTGTGAGGTTGACGCATTTGCCTGTGTCACAGCACGTCCAGCTCCCTGTAACAAATCAGAACCAACCAGACACAACAGTTGACCGTACTGACCGTATAACCATTATAGAACCGACTACCTGCATTGAACTTTGCACCACCAGGGCCGGCACCACTGCTACCCCAGCTTGAGCTGCCAGCACCTGTCCAAGCTGTAGGCGGACCTGGTGTAGAGGTTTGGAGCTGGAGTACGTTACGGAGAGTGTAACCAGTCTGGTTCTGGACGGCGGCGACTGCACGAGATGTGTGCAGGAATATATGGTTGGCGACCTTGGGCAGCATGTCGCAATTGCGAGCGCCTGCTACGTGACGCGCGATTCAAGGTTTGGTGAGCGTCGAGGACGACGAGTACTAGAAAGTTGCTAGCACTTGGCTATTGGGACGTGTAATTATAAAATAAATTTCGAAAATCTCCAATATATCATAAAAGTGAGTTAGTTCGGGTGATCCCGGGTTACTTTGCCGTGATTTTCCTTGACTCACAGCAACCACTGATGGCCGAACAGAAACGCAAGCTGTGTATCATGGCTATGTAGATAGGTGACATATCTGATTACCTGTAAGGAGTAAAATGTCATCGCACGATGCGCCACTCTGAGGCAAACACATCTGCCCAAGTATGTGTCTCGTCCTCTACGTCAGCTTCTGTCTCTTCCGTCACTCCTCCGAACGAAACTTGAGCAGAATGCTGTAGAGGGCGCACAGTGACGTGCGTGGAAGATAGACATGTCACTCTGGCGACCATCGTCAAAATCTCAGGTGTAAATGTCGCGGGGTTGATAGCGAGAGCCTATGTGCCATCAGCATTCCTTAGATCTTTGAACTGATCAAAACCCACCTTGTGCGCCACAATGCTATCTACTTCCACCTGCGGCATGTTAGTTATTTTTTGGAGTAAATCCCACTGCTGCTCTGCATGGCGATGCAGGACTTCGGGTGGTTCTGAAGCAGCTGCAGGTACATCAGTTGAACCGTAATCGAGGCTGAAATCGGCAGTGCACGATTCGTCATTGTGGGAAAGCGCAATAGGCTTCTGTATCGATTTTCGTTTATTCTTCGGCCACATACCCTCTTCTACATCTATACTTGTTACGAAAATATTTGACGGCAAATCATCCCGTTCCGAGGGAGGAATCAATGATGCACACTTGACAGAGGAGACTGAATCCTTGACATGAATAGGAGAACCAACATGTGGAGGTTCAGATGATACGGGCGTATTTTCAAGCTCCGTGAATACAATCTTTGGAGGAAGGGGTTTATCCATAAGCTGCCTGAAGTTCTTTTTCTTATTTTTATTCCGTAAGGACATCATCATCACTTGGGGTCCAGAATGCTCAAGATTAGGTTCAGAGGAGGTACGAGCTAAGGACGTTTGCTGAATGGGAAGGGGTACTACGGCGTTGGCGCCGGATGTGGGTGCTAGTGGAGTAGGTTTGTCGCGTTCGGCTAAACGTTTCCGTCGTCTGCGAAGGTTGCGATTGCGGGTGGAGGGCTTACCGTAACCTGGGGGGACAGGTGAAATGCTGGGGAATCTACGTGAGCAACGAAGATATCTAAAATGTAATCGTACCTCTTTTGCAGGTCTTGTGATTTGGCAGTTAGGACCGCACGCTTGTCCACTGACTGACACGGAGGTTCTGGCTCATCTGTATTCGAATCCGAATCGGAGTCCGAGTCTGCCGAAGTGGACAAGGATGAGTGGTCTGAAGATGAGTTGGAATCGGATGAACTCGAATTTGAGGACGAGCTGGATGATGATTCCGATGACGTAGAAATGCAACGTTTACGTTTACGGGTGACTGGCAAGGGTACACTGTTGGTCGACAATGCTGCGGGAGGCACATGTTTGATGCTTGAAAAAGGGTAATAAGCATACACCGATGATGGAAAGGGAACATTCCACTCACCAAATAGCATCCCCATCCCGCAAGATGGATACGGGACTGTCGTCCAGAAGGACATAATCATCCATCACGAGGGTAATGTTACAATCATCCAGACCGAGAGGTAGGCGTGCGCATAACGTGCGTTTGAGGTGGAAAACTGTGTCGACATTGTCGGCGAGAGTGTCGAGCATGAACCATGCTTTGAATGGGCTCAGCGGGTGAACGGTGGAGACTTTGAGGCGCATGTGGCCCCGTATGAATAGAGCACTGCAGTTGAAAGATACATACGCAGTGGAAGTCCCACGGTGTGTATGTACTACGTCGAAGCCACGTTTCAAGTTGCTTATAATACCTGGTCAAAACCGTTTCGTTCTTTTCTCCTCTATACTTCAAGACTTGTTAGTCCGCCGCAATGGCGAACTATCATTATGACGAGGCCGGTAATATGGCCGCCTACTTTGTCATTTCTGTCCTTGCCATTATTCTACTACCCGTCACTCTCTCCTCAGTCTTTAGCGTGTCATCCAGTGAGCATGTTCTCGGTGTTCTGTGATATTTCTCAATCTCGCGTAGAGCGTCCAGAGGTGGATAATGGGTGTCAGTGTATGCCCTGTGTACAGCGTAGAGCGGATGTAAGGAGACGCCAACGTGGATCCCTCCTCAGACCCAAGTTTACCAGAAGGTGTGATATTTTCTTCATTTTGGATGCCACTCACGCTCTCAAAGATCCTTATTTATCATCTCTGGATGGGTTGCCGTTGCGTTCCTCTCATACAAGGCTGCCCATACGGATCTAGAAAACAAGGTGTATGATCCATTCGAAATTCTTGGCATCAGCGCGGTATGCATAATTCAATACTCTACCTTATGTTCCTCACACAACGTAGGGAGCAACAATGAAGGATATCAAGTCGCATTTCAAGAAGCTATCACGCGTATAGTCCGTGTTTTATTTCATGCACTTGCATGGAAATTCATTTCTTTCAGCCATCCCGACAAAGTGAAAGCAACCGCCAATGAGACAGTCGAGGCTATTGCAAACCGTTTCGTGGACATTACCAAGGCTTACAAGTCGTAAGTTGCGTGCCACCTTACTACAAGATTTGTCCCGTTAACGCTAAATTAAGGTTAACGGACGAGACTATCCGCCGCAATTGGGAGTTATACGGACATCCCGATGGCCGACAGGAAGTCTCAATGGGCATTGCTTTGCCGAAGTGGATCATCGAAGGCAAGAACAATATCTGGGTTCTGGGTGTATATGGCATTCTCTTTGGTGGCGCACTACCCACACTTGTGGTATGTCCTCTTGCCGATAGTTTACCTAGTTTGCTCCTTACATAGAATAGGGTCGCTGGTGGTTTGGCAACCGCCAAAAAACAAAAGATGGCATTAATGTAAAGACGGCCGCGACGTTCTTTAAAGCTCTCACAGAGAACAGCGGGGTAAAGGAAGTTATGTGTGTATTGGGGAAAGCATACAGTTGGGAGACCACGTGGGCAGGGAAGGCAAGAGGATTAGAGAATCTTGAGAAGGAGATCCATGAAAGGCTAGGTGACCAGTGGAAGGAAGTAAAAGAACTTGTCGCAGCTGGTGACAAGTACGAAGGCACTCAGCAAAGGGCTTTAGTATTGTTCTATGCGCACTTCTTGAGGTTGGATATTAAAGACGAGGCACTTAAGCACGGTGAGTTTCATCCTCAGTCTTGGATATCGTTTTGATCGTTCCTCTGTCCAGAACAAGCCAAATTGCTGATACAAGCCCCGATGTTGCTGAATGCACTATTGACGATCTCTGCTGCACGAAGCTGGTTGTCTCCTACATTGATGGTGATGCGTTTGCAAGCCCATATCGTCCAGGCCATCCTCCCAGGAAAACTAGTTCCACCACAAGCTCAGTTACCTGGATTCGATGGTGATGATAAGGCATCAGACGCGAAAGATTTTTCGTCCTTTGTATCGCATCTGGAGGATAAGGGTGACAGCCGAATATCAGAAGTGCGCAAGGCTCTCGAGGGCTGGAGTCGGCTGGACATTGTGGACATGTCCTTCAAGGGTTAGTTTTCTGTTGTGCCCATGAACTTGGTGTTTATTGTATTCCAGTTATTGGGGAACGCCTGGTCACGCCATCATCCATCGTTTTCCTGCTTGTTAAGCTACGTCTTCGCCACCCACTTGAGGAAAGAACGTCTGGAAGATTCCCCACAACCTGCAGGGAAGACAAGGAGAAAGATGAGAAGTTCTTGAATAGCCGAAAAGACGCCGAGGAAACTGAGGAGGCTGCACCTATGTGGGCTCATGCTCCACATTGGCCAGGGGTTTGTCGTCCCTTCAGTGCTATCCTGGCATTCCTGATCGGACGCCTTCACAGCTACGTAAACCAGGCTGGTGGCTTGTCCTTGCGGACGACAAGTCCAACAGAATCGTCGTTCCCCCGTTGAAGATCTCAGACGTTCCTGCTTCTCGCCCAGGAAAGGAACGTGACTACCGCTGTTATAAGGTACAATTTCAGGCACCCCCTAACGTGGGTTTGTTCACTTGGAAGGTGTACTTGGTGAGTGACACACTGGTAGGTGAAGAATTGTGTCGCGACATAACGGTGCGTGTCTGTTGGATTTACGCCGGTGAAGAGATTAATGTGGCTCGCAGCTCAAAATCGATGACATTTCCGCACTCAACGCGGAAGAGCAGGCGGCAGAGGATGAGATTTCTGATCCCGAAGAGGACACGTTGGCTGGTCAGATGGCTGCGATGCGCGGGGGCGCTGTGAAGCAGAAGCTGGCCCCTGAGGACAGCGAGGATGAGAGCTCAACGGACGACGAAGCAAGAGGTAGCGATAGTTCAGACAGCGATTAGGCATTTTGTTTTTACATTCAAGGTTCATATACTACCAGCTGTTACCTTGGAGCAGTAAGGAAAATAGGTGTACAGTAATCAACCTCTGTCAATCAGGAAACATACAATTTCCCAGATGAATCTTACGATACATCTAAAGGTGTTAAGTGCTCGGCTGATATCAAACTCTTTCTTTTTTCTTTTTTTTGGAAGTCTGTCTAGCCCTATATAAATGCTTATAGTTGGTGTTAAACACCGCATGACGAAGTTGGCAGGCCGCAGCAATCACGTATCAACAAAGCACCAGTGTGTGGCGCGGGAAAATATCT
>Ga0153958_1000255_pt1 | contig 12708 bp, 10 predicted proteins | sample TSFL042MetaG_FD_104719 | JGI IMG/M metagenome (GOLD analysis project Ga0153958, IMG submission 104719) | Attine ant fungus gardens microbial communities from Florida, USA - TSFL042 MetaG | ecosystem: Host-associated > Fungi > Mycelium > Unclassified | place: USA: Florida, Wekiwa Springs... | reverse complement strand
TGTAGAACAATAGGTAGTAGTCAGGTGATGATCTATACTAGTGCACAGACCATCACTTTCCTGTATATAAGGACTCATAGTCTGAGGATTAGACCTCAGACTTAACAACATCTTTTGTCACTGCTTTAACTTTGCATTTTTGAACTCTTTAAAGTATCAAAGCACCCATCACAAATAGTAAGTGACCATTTGTGATAGAATCACATAGTCATGTCTGGCAAGCATAAAGGATAGGGAGGTGATGTCTATCATATCCACATGGTGATGTCATGGAGGAGAGAAGTGAGGGTGGCTAGAAAAAGAAGAAGTTTCCATTTTCATTTATTTTTAATTGAGTTTCTAACATTTGTATATCATAATATATTTCTTAGAGTAAAGATTGATAAAAGAAGTCTCCTTGGCTCTTGCCTTTATCTTAGAAGCTTTTGAGGTCATAAATGCAATTATCTTGAGTATATAAGGGGTAATCTTGGTAAAAGATTGAGTTGGTAAAGGTTTTTCTTTATATACCCCCATTCTTTCTTGAGACAAGATGCAGCAGATGCTTAGACAACCTTTTACAAAGTAACAGGCTTGAAAAGCCTGGCTAATTATCAACTCAGACTATATCACACCCATAAGGTTTGGTATGGGAGTATGGATGAGAGCTTGATTAAGTGTAGTTAAGCCTAGAAGTAGTTTACTGACTATTCTGCTAGTGAGCTTGTTATGGTGTGTAAAGGTAAACATCTTAGGAATACCATGTAAGGAGGATCTAGATTGAACTCACAATTATTTTATCTATTTTTACATTACAGATAAGTTATACTTCTACATTTTAATTTCTTTCTGATACCCTCATTTCCTCTTTCTCCCTATAAACCCTTTAGCATATGATTGAGGATATCACTGCTCTTTCTTTTTGCTAGTTACAGCTAACTCCTCTTTTGCCTCTTTTACTAGTCGCTTTTATTTCAAAGTCATTAAATGAAGCTAAAGGAAACTATGAAATTTACAACCAAGAGATATTGGCAATTGTCAGATGTCTAGAAGAATAGAGGCACTTGCTGAAAGAAGCACAGACAAAATTTGAGATCTGGAGTGACCATAAGAACCTTGAATACTTTATGAGTAGTCAGAAGTTAAATTATAGACAAGCTATATGAGCCCTATACCTATCCAGATTTGACTTCACTCTTAAATATGTGCCAGGCAACAGTATAGGAAGAGCCAACAGCCTTAGCAGATGACCAGACTGGCAAGTAGAAGTAGAAAGAGATAACAATATAAAAAGGTTAACAAGTTCAACAAGAGAAAGTATCTAGGATAAAGTCCTTTTGGTAGTTCTAAGCTGAGTTCTATTCTCATGTTATTTTTACTATTTTATATAATTAATTACTTAATGAATTGAAAAACAATAAGAAAATAAATGAATAATTAAAAAATAATAGAAATAGAAATAGAAAAAAAATGAAACATATTGCATAAGTAGCCTAGTAACTACCCCCATAACAAGAATAGAATGTTGGTTAAAAAAGAATAGTTAGAAGTAATGGTAACACAGGTGGCAGAAGTAATAATAGAAGGGGTAAATTTACTAAAGAAAATCAAGAGGTCAAAAGCAAAAGACAATGAAGTAATAAAAGTAGTTAAAGAGATAAACTAAGCAAAAGTAAAAATGCTAAGAGATAAAGAATAGAGAGAGAAAAACAAATTAATGCTATAAGATAGAAAAGTGTATGTTCCACAAGATAAAGAACTAAGAGCAGAAGTAATTTAGCTATACTATGATATACTAGTAGGAGGATATAGAGAGCAGTGAAAAATGACAGAATTGGTTACCAGAAACTTTTGGTAAACAAAAGTAATATTATGAGAGCCCCAAAAAAGAAATAGTTTCCTGTGCATTTGAACACCTAGTTCAAAACCTTAAGTCGTATAATGGGGTCAAGATATAAATAGTATGGGAACTTAGGTAATTAGATCATATGACAAGGTCAGATAATCATGGAATATTCTGGAAGGACATGTAATTGTAGACTAGTAGTAGTACAGCCACTGTAAGATTAGTAGTCCAATCCAGCAAAGAACTCCATCGAGTTCTTCTTAAACATCTACCTAGGGTGATCACTAAGAACTATCACAGTCTATTGATAACATAAGAACTCAATACCTAACAGTGACCTTGTACCTCATGGCCTTACCACTTACTTACTCTTCATTGTCCTCGCTAGTGAGCATAGTGCTCATAAGCATTTTGGAAAGCAGACTCTAGCTGTAAAGAGGACTTCTTAGTTAGTTGGGAACTGAGGGAGAAAACTAAGTACCAAGTCCAGGTATCTTGTTCAAGTCCTGACCTCGCAACTAGACATTGTTCTTTACTCTTTTCTCTGTATAAACTCTATGCTATGCTCCATTGTGAGTAGTATATGCAGAAGATTGGCAGTTATTCTTTAGAAAGCTGCTTAGCTTAGGGGTCCTCTTCTGAGAGGCAATTGCATACCATATTATTAGAGCAGTAGTCAATAAGACAGTAGGACTCTAGACAGATGAAAACTTTATGCCCTATTAGACATAGCCTTAAATAGCAGCCCTGGAAGAAGAAGAATCATCAGAATACAAATCATCAACCCCCTCACCATCACCATCACCACCTGACATGTCTTGCCAACAGCAACAACAACAATAGTAGCAAGGGGAGCCCACTACAGTGCCCATCCCTTGCCAACTACTACTACCTACCAGAGAGGAACAACTTCTCTTCATGATCGCTGCCTTGCAACAGCAGGTATCTACCATGCTCTAGCAACAACAAGGGAGCTGAGTTGAAGTTGCCAGACCTCCTATCTTTAGCAAAAGGATGAAAGAAGTGAGCGTGTTCATTAATGCAGCTTGCTTATATTTGAGAATGAAGATAAATAGAGAAGCAGCAATAACCCAGATTACCTAGGTATTATCATATGTGCAAGGGGGTGTGGCGGAAGCATAGAAGGACAATTTATTGAATGATCTAGCCAAGAAAGAGTCAGAAATAGAAATAGTGGAGGTGTTGTTCAAGAAAATACGAGATGAGTTTGGAGAGACATCAGAGGAAGAAAGGAAAATTGAACAGCTAATGATGAGTATATATAGGAGTTCAAAAAGATTGCCAGAGAGAACAACTATGAGAGAAGACCCCTCATTGAAGAGTTCAAGAGGGGGTTGAATGGAGCAATTAGGAGGAAGCTAGCTGAAGCAGAGAAACTGCTAACTACCATAGGAGAGTAGCAAGAGAGGGTGGTAAGATTAGACAGAAACCAGAGACAGAGTAGGGCAGAGGAGAGAATATTGGGAAGGAATGTGGTGTGCCCAAAGGGAAATGTACAGCCTAGGAATAGAGGTTATGGAGGAGGATCCTATAAAGGTAAAGGGGGGCAGATCACATGGAGGGCAGGAAACAGTAGTGAAGGTTATTAAGGGCCAAGTATGGCAAATCAAGCAGATCCAAGGAGAGACCCAAATGCAATGGATGTTGGCAGAGGAAGAGAGGGAGATAGGACATATTACCTATGTGGGAAATGGGGCCATATGGCTAGGAATTATTGGAAAAGAAAGAAAACAAAAGTAGTGGAGATGCTATAAGAGTCAGCAAAAGAAAATGGAGGACAGTAAGCTCTCAGCTGTTCTCCAACAATCTGTATAGTGTATTGCACCCAGAAAAATCAGGCAATAAATTAAATTTCAACAATACTACTGAGAGAGTAAGAGATGTATGGTGTATACTACAACTGCTAAGAGAAGTATGGATAAAAGTAGAGCTAGAGAAATTGGAAAGTCACAAAGGGGTAGCAGTAAAAGCTTTACTGGATAGTAGAGCAACAGGCTTGTTCATAGACACAGCCTTTGCCAAGGGAAAAGGGTTTAGAATGGAGAAGTTAAAAAACCCATTATTAGTAAGAAATGTGGACAGAATAGTAAATATAGGGGGAGCAATAACACACCAGGTAGAGTGCAACATATTCTACAAAGGACATGTAGAGAGGGTTAGAATGGATATATGTAACCTAGGGAAAATAGAAGTGGTACTAGGGATACCATGGCTAGCTGCCCACAACCCAGAGATAGATTGGGAAAAGAGAAAAGTAAAAATGACAAGATACCCACCCATATGTAGGAAAAGAAAGCAGGAAACTAGGAAAAAAATAGTAAAAAGAACAGAGGAGAATGAGGACAAAAAAACACTAAGAAAGCTAGTGTCCAAGAAATTTTGGAAGTGGAGAAAAGTGTTTGGAAAGAAAGAGTTGGAAAGGATGCCAGTGTGAAAGGCCTGGGACTAATGCAATAGAGCTAAAAGAGGGGTTCACACCACAAAAGGGAAAAGTGTATTTACTATCAAGGAAAGAGAGAGAGGAAGTACAAGCATTTGTGGAGGACTGGCTAAGGAAAGGATATATTTGACCTTCTAAGTCACCCCAAACCTCACTAGTACACTTCATGGAAAAGAAGGATGGAAAATGAAGGATAGTACAGGATTACTGCATAAACCAGTAGACAATAAAAAACAGGTACCCTCTCTCTCTCATAGCAGATTATAAGAAAGCTAAACTCTAAGCTAGAATAAAGCCAACTGCTCTTTGTTCAGCGATTGACAAAGAGAACTCAATAGAGTCCCTGTTAGATTTTGCTATACTATATATACAATTACTATTGTGGCTATGCACCCTGCCTCCCATAGTCCTCATGTCCATTAGCTAACTTCTTTGTCATATGCTGTGACTGTGACTTGTGACTATATGTGATATGACTGTCACATGACCATTCCGTGACCTCAGTCACACCTTTTGTGACTCTGTGACTGTCATGTGGTATTTCCCACACTCCATCTTAGTAATAATCTAAAGAAAAAGAAAAAGAAAAGAAAAGAAATATAAATATTGACTTAGCCATTTTGCTAAGTCATGACACAGATATATTGGATAAGATAGAAAAAAGAAAAGTATTTACAAAGCTAGATCTAAGATGGGGATATAACAACATCAGAATCAAAGAAGGGGATGAATGAAAGGCAGTATTCACAATACACATTGGAGCCTATGAACCCACAGTTATGTACTTTGGATTAACTAACTCTCCTGCTACTTTTCAAACAATGATAAATGACCTGTTCTGGAATCTCATAAATCAAGGGGATACTGTCACCTTTATCAATGACATCTTAGTAGCTACAGATACAAAGGAGGGGCACAATGAGCTAGTAGAAAAGATATTAAGGAGGTTGGAAGAAAACAACCTATTTGTGAAACCAGAGAAGTATAGATAGAAAGTAAGAGAGGTAAAATTTCTAGGAGTAGTAATTGGTCCAAAAGGGGTAGAGATGCAAAAGGAAAAGGTGGAAGGAGTGGTAAACTGACCAGTACCCAGAAACGTTAAAGAGATACAAAAGTTCTTAGACCTAATCAACTATTACAGGAGGTTTATAAAGGACTTTGCTAAAATAACTGCACCGTTACATGTACTGGTCAGAAAGGAACAAAAATAGAAATGAAAGAAAGAGCAGGAGAAAGCATTCAGAAAACTCAAAGCAGTATTCACTACTGAACTAGTCTTAGCTATTTCAGACATAAATAGGGAAATGAAAGTGAAAGCAAATACCTCAGATTATGCAACTGGAAGGGTATTATCGATGAAGTGCGAAGATGGGAAATAGAGACCAGTAGCCTTTATCTCTAAGTCATTAAATGCTATAGAGCAAAACTACAAAATACATGACAAAGAGATGTTGGCAGTTATTAGGTGCCTAGAAGTATAGAGGTACTACTTGAAAGAAACAAAACTCGAATTTGAAATCTGAATGGACCACAAAAACCTCTAGTATTTCATGACGAGTCAAAAATTAAACCAAAGACAAGCAAGATGGGCCCTATACCTATCTTGATTTAATTTTGTATTAAAGCATGTTCCAGAGAAAAGCATAGAAAAGGTAGATAGATCGAGCAAAAGACCAGATTGGCAGGAAGGGATAGAAAAGGATAATGAAGATCAGAAGTTGATAAAGCTGGAATAGATTAGGGGAGCAGAAATGTTAGTGGAAGAAGGGAACCTAAAAGAAAGAATTAAAAAGGCACAAGAAGGGGACAAAAAAGTAGTGAAAGCAGTGGAAGAATTGAAGAAAGTAGGAATAAAAACATTAAGGAATGAAGAATGGGAAATCAAGAATAGGTTAGTGATGAAAGAAAGAAGGATATATGTACCAGAAGGAGAGCTTAGAGGGGAAATAATATGACTGCACCATGATACCCTAGTAGGAGGGTATGGAGGAAGATAAAAAACAACAGAGTTGGTCACCAGGAATTACTAGTGGCCAGGAGTAACCAAGGAAGTAGGAAGATATGTAGATAGATGTGATACTTGTCAAAGATACAAGAATCAAAGTGAAGTACCAGCAGGAAAGCTGATACCCAATATAGTCCCAGAAAAACCATAGAGCCATATCTCAGCAGATTTCATCACCAAACTGCCACTGGCCCAGGGATACAATGCTATCTTAGTAGTATGTGATTGCTTTAGTAAAATAGTATACTTTATAGCAACAACAGAGAAAACATCAGTAAAAGAACTCACAAAGCTATTTCGAGACTATGTAATGAAGTTACACAGACTTCCAAAAAGTATCATATTGGATAGGGAAGTGCAATTTATAGCAAGAATGATGAGGGAGTTAAATAACTTGTTGGGAATCCAAATGAAACTCTTAACGGTCTATCATCCCCAAATGGATGGGCAAATGGAAAGAATAAACCAAGAGTTAGAACAATACCTGAGGGTCTTTATTGACCATAAACAAGAATAATAGCTAGATTAGTTAGGAACCATGGAATTTGCATATAATAACAAAATCCACGCAGCAACAAAAATATCACTATTCAAAGCAAACTATGGTCAAGATCCAAGAATAGGGTTTGAGGAAAGAAGAAAAGGAAAGTACAAAGTAGTAGGGAAATTTGTAGAAAGAATAAGGAAAATCTAGGAGAAAGCAAAGGCAGTACTGGGGAAAGTGCAAGAGGAAATGAAGAAGTTTGCAAATAGAAAGCAAGGAGAGGGAGAGGAGTATAGAGTAGGGGACTTAATACTGCTAAGTATAAAGGACTTAAAATGGCAAATGATAGGGAGAAGGTTAGAAAAGTTGACAAAGCATTTTGTGGGCCCCTACAAAGTCAAGGGAATTGTCTCTAGTAATGCGATAGAGTTAAAACTACCTAAATCTATTAAAATACACCTTGTGGTCAATATAAGTAAAGTAGAACTTTATAAACCATAAGTAGAGGAGCAGAAGAAGATACCACCAAAACCAATTATTATTGAAGGGGAAGAGGAATTTGAGGTAAAGAAAATCCTAAACAAAAGGACAGTCAGGGAGAAGGAGAAATTCTTAGTAAGATGGAAAGGATATACTATGGAGAAGAATACTTGGGAAAACAGGAAAAACTTAAAGAATGCAAAAGAGTTAGTAGAAGAGTTTAAGAGGGAGTATGGGAAAGAGGCCAAAGAACTAAGACAACAGAAGCAGAAAGAAGAAGAGAAGGAATTTAGTTGTGAACTACCAAGAGAGTTCACAGCAAAATTACTATATAGTTGGAAAAAAAGAAAGTACAAGAAGGAAAGGGAAAAGAGATGGGATGAGAACTGGAGTCAATGGAAAAATTCCTCAGGACAAGGAAACTTGAAGGGGAGACCATGTTATAAGAGCCCCAAAAAGGAAATAGTTTCCCATGTATTTGAACACCTAGTTCAAAACCTCAAGTTATACAATGGGATCAAGATATAAATAGTATGGAAACTTAGGTAATCAGATCACATGACAAAGTCAGGTGATTATGGAATATTCTGGAAGGACATGTGATTGTGGACTAGTAGTAGTACAGCCACTGTAAGATTAGTATAAGTAGTAGTCCAATCTAGTAAAGAACTCCATTGAGTTCTTCTTGAATATCTACCTAGGGTGATCACTAAGAACTATCATAGTCCATCAATAACAGGTAACAAAGGAAGTCAATGTCACAGAAACCTAGTCACACGTTAGTTTGACTTAGAATAAAGTGTATTTAGTTGTAAACCAATAAGTAGATAATAACTAATTATCAGTGTCTAAAGTCCGATGACTGGAATTAAGCCAACTATCTCTTTGTTCAGAGTTTGACAAAGAGAACTCGATGGGGTTCTTGCTTAATTCTCTACTACTTATACATTTTACTACTGTGGCTATGCGCTTGTTCTCCCATGGTCCTCATGTGACTCTAGTTATGTGACACCTTGTGACTGTGACTTGTGACATAACCATCCGTGACCATCTGTCATACCATTGTGACATTGTGACAAAGTCACATGATACTTTCCCATGCTCCATTTAGCCAATTTGCCAAGTTATGACATATATACTAATGAAATATTCCAGAAACTTCTACCAGATCACAATATTGGCTTGATTTCCCAATATGCCATTCAGTGTTATGAACATCGAGTAGGACTACAGTTATTATCAGCCTTGGTCTGATAATGAATGGTTAGTAGATGAGATGATAGCAATACAAGAAGAAACGTTGATGGCACAGAGCGAGGACATTACTATGCAGCAATAGAATGTCGAAACACCCTAGGAGACAATGGACTCATGGTATAGACAGGACTCTTCGGAGAAACTTCGGACTATCTTTCTTCTCTCTATCCTTGGACTTGTGCTAAATGGGACAACATTAGACTAACCCATTATTAGACACTGACTCACCTCTGACTCACTTGTCACCTTGTCACTGATCTGTCACTTAACTAGTCACTTTTAGTTACAAGTAGTATTACCATATTGTAACAATTGTTACATCTCTAGTTAGGATAAATACAGACCAGAAAGAGAAGGGAACAGCAAGTTCTCTCTTTCTGTATTCCCTCTGTAAAATCTTACTCTGAGGAATCGGTGCTCTTACTTGTCTTAAAGACAATCTCAAGGAGTGCTACTCAAAGTCTCAATAACATCTCTCCTCCAATATAACTTCATTGAAAACCTTAACTGGATCCATAAACAAAGGAGTGTGAAGATATCAAGTGTTAGATAAAGGCTTCAAGTTGAAACATATATTCAACTGTGAGGTCTAGAGTCTTAACATTCAGAGTGAATAATGAATAAGACCCATGTATAGGATTTGAAATGAGAAAGAAAGGGAATTTTCAAAAGGCAAAGGAATTTGCAATGAGAATGAAGAAAGTACATGAGGAGACAGAAATAGCACTAAGAAAGAGCCAGGAAGATATAAAGAAATATATAGATAGAAAGAAAAGTGAGGTAGAGGAGTATCAAGTAGGAGACTATATGCTACTAAGCACAAAATATTTGAAGTATCAAATGCAGGAGAGACAATTGGAAAAACTAATGGAAATATTTGTAGAATATCATATGACAGAAAATAATAATTTAATAAAAATAATTTCTTTTATATTTTATTTATTACTAAATTTCACTTCTGAACTCCTATTGTTTACTCCTATAGGATCATAATATAGACTAGTTACTTGTACTCCTCCTATTCTAAACTTAGTATAAGTACTCCATTAGTTACATCCTAGTTTCTTAGTTCATAGATTAATGTCTCTTATGTGTTCTATCCTTACTCCTATCAATCTATATACCATTCCTCTCCCAAACTCCTGGTAACAATTTAGTCCTCCTAAAATATGTAGCCACAAGTGACAGCAGATCAAGGCACAGCACACGAGCTGAGACTAAGATTGTTTCCCAATTTTTGTTGTCAATCCTCTTTTTCTCCAAAGTAACTCTGTTTCACCCTGGGTTACTTTGTCCCTGCTTTACACATACCTAACAGAATCTACAAACTTCCATTGGTCACTGTCATACTCAACTACCTCAACTTTACCATCCTTACTTGTTTGCTCCACTATTCCTGTCCTTCACACTGATTAATGTTTAATTCCATTTATTCAACTACAGTGTCTCCAATGAGTACAGTCTCCAGACACTCCAGTATGAAGCCTAAAATATATTCAGGCCTAAAATTAACCAAATTTCATGAATTCATACCCTAAGAAGCAGGACTAAGATAGAATCACCTGCTAGATAGCAGGAAAGGCACAAAGGACTTTACCACCAAAAGCTAGCTACCTAACTGCATAGTAGTATACCTAGGGACATAAGGTCACTACTACCAATAGGCCAATCACTTGAGAACTAGTGGAGTTGAGCCCACAGCCCCACGGTATTATTGCCAAGAAAAAGCAGCTTAGTCAGGAAAAAAGAAGCCTTATATGAAAAAGTCCAAAGAGATGCCCATCACAAGGAACAGGACTGGCAGCCTAGTAGGAGATAAAAATAGCTGCAACATCACTCAATCAGTGATGGCTAAGAATAAGAGCACATCAAGAACTGATCCACTATGATCAGAGACAAAAAAGTAACAAAAGAGCCTCAGGGAGTAGTGGAAACAACTTCTGAAACTCTCTAGGTAAAAAAGGAAAGAGTCAGGTCCCAAGTCACTGAGATAAGCCAAAGAAAGGAGAAGATTATTGTGGGATCAGTGGTAGGTAACCCAGTAATTCAGTAAGAGCAGAGCAAACCTGGCAAAACTAATCAAGAAAAGACAAAGAGATGTGGGATTTTCTATCACTACCAGAACAATCATTGTAATAATAGATTATGACTGGGTTTATTATTTTCTCTATTTTTCTGTATATTTCTTTTGTATTTCTCTAAACCTATAAAAACCCTCACTTAGTAGGAAGAGGGCAAGCAATCTTGGTCACCTCTTTCCTCTATTTGGGTTTTCAAAAGTGGAAATCTATTTTTAGAGTGATCAGATCAGTGATTAAGTTGCTTCAACTCAAGACTGAGTCAAACCAAAGAGACTACAGAACAAGTGACTTAGCCACAGGGACAACATTATAAGAGCTCTAAGACAGAGTTTAGCATTACTAGAAAGTCAAGTTATACAGGGAGGATTCAATGTCTCATATCTGATCACATAGTCAAGAGTACTACTGTGAGGATAGTCTGATCACATAGCCAGAGAGTGCTACTGTGAGGACAACTTTGAAACAGGGCATTAGGACAATACCAGGTAGGCAGGACTCAGGCACAGGGCCAAGACAGTAGTCTAGAATTGAGTTTCGAGTTTTGAACATCACTGCTACCACAGTACATCAGCAAAACTTTAATTTTACAACTTCCTTCCACTTTTAACTTCTGAATTCATTTCCCCACTAATTTGCATTTGATACATGGTATCAACTAGGGTACTTTCCTTAGAAGATCACATACCACAATCTTATTTAAACTTTTATTTTCATCGCTACTTAGACAGTAGTAGGGGAACTTCTGTTTAAAAAGAGAACAGGAAAACCCCTAGTGTAAATAGCCTCTTCAACAAGTTATAGGAAAAATTCTCAGGAAAAGAATTCTTAAGAGAGAAGTACTATTATGAGTCACCTCAACTATGACCAAAAGAATATAATATGGATTGGAGTTGAACCAGTAACTAATGGACACTTGTAAATTCAATGAGGACAAATAGTATAACTTGTATATATAGTGTAGCACAATTGATCAAGAACTCCATTAAGTTCTCTTCCAACCCTGAAGTACTTTGATTCTAAGTTGTCTCAACTTAGGGTTAAGTATCAGTCACTGACATGTAGTTATTTTGGAAGAAAGAGGGAGATGTTGTCTTTCTTATTGACCTGATCTTCCCACAAAGCATTGGTAAGTTGAGTTTCCATTCTTTTTGCATAGTCCAATGATGACATGGTGATATTGGATTCTATTGATAGAAACCTTTGTGAGTTGTTGCTTCTGTTAGTAGTCAAGAGACATCCTCCAGGATTAATATATGAGAGAGCATTGGTATTGGAATTTGGAATGTTCAACAGAGTTGTAAATTATATGAGGGGAAAAAATCAGTACATTTTACAAGTGCTACCATTGTTGATGGTAGTACATAGGAGAGAAGTGGATAAATGAGCTTATCTCTAGGGAATCAATTCTAGTATAACATATATTAATTTCAGAGTTTTAGGATTCATACCTTTAGTAGTATTAGATGATTAATCCAAAAACACTCAACATTTGGTCAGTTTTGAAAGCTACTGTAGGTTGAATGTACACTCTGCACGAAAGTATAAAGAATAGTAAGGAGCATTATATAACTAATGTTTGGTATAGTAGACACTCCCAAGGGATAGGCCTCCTGAAAGGAGAGACCACCTTTGGAGGTTGAAGGAAGAGAAGCTTTTTTTTCTGCCATGAGATCAATCATGACTATCTGATAATCTATGGCAAGTCTGACTGTCACCTGTCACATTTATTCTGAACGGGCCGGATACCCCGCCGTCGTCACCTGCCGTTAACCATTAAGGAGCACTTGTGTGCAATGACAAGGTTTTATAAGCAGACACACGCTCTCTTCAGGAAACATGGCAGAAATTTCCTTCCCCGGAAAATTACCCTTCTCATCTAACCCTCTCCAAACCAGATCCGCCATCCAGCAGTTTCTAATCTCACTTCTCAACTCTCTGGCATCACATACTTCTTCAGGGGGAGCACGTATTCACCTCGGCTACACTGGTACACACTTTGATGATATCGCAGCTCAACTAGAAGGGTTTTCTAGACCCATATGGGGTCTGGCATCCCTTCTTGCTGGAGGATTCGAGTATGATGGGACTCAGCGTTGGATCGATGGATTAAAAAAT